>WNFC01003768.1_pt1 | contig 16456 bp, 15 predicted proteins | sample 5400541 | NCBI WGS metagenome assembly WNFC01 (sample SAMN13153342, study PRJNA577476) | soil metagenome | isolation source: 120 cm saprolite under Douglas fir tree site 2 hole 2 replicate 1 | place: USA:California | collected 2015-04-18
GGCCTGGGTGTAACTTTCTGCGAAGGAGGCGGCTGCCTGCGCGCTCTCGCCGCGTGCTTGAGCGAAAACGCCGAGATTGGCCAGGGCGAGGCTTTGGCCAGCGTGATCACCACTGCGCTCGGCCAGGTGCAACATTTCCCGGGCGAGTGCTGTTGCCTGTTCCTCATGCCCCTGGCTCATCGCATTGCGTGCTGCCCCGTAGAGCGCGCTGAGCCGCAACGCGGGCGGAGCTGCCTGCTCTCCCGCGCCTGCATCCAGGAAGAGCAGCTGTTCGAGCCAGGCGCTGGCCTCACGCATCTGCCCGTGGGCGAACCAAAGCGGTGTAAAATGCACCGCGAGCTTGAGACCAAGCGCGATCTCGCGCTGCTCGGTCGCCCAGTGCAACGCCGCCCGCGCATTGGGGAAGTCCTGCAGGAGGGCCACATCGCGGGTCCCCTGTGTTGGCCAGCCAACGTTCTCTGCACGCCTGGCATAATAGAGGGCGTGCTGGCGTCGCGTTTGCTCCTCTTCTCCTGCTGCGAGCAGGCATGCCAACGCATACTCCCGCAGCGTTTCCAGCATGCTGAAGCGAGGCACGCTGCCCACGCTGCTCTCAGAGGAGACCAGGCTGTGATCGATGAGGGAGGCCAGCGCCATCAGGACCTCGTCCCTGGCAAGAAGGCCCTCCTGCCAACACACTGCTTCTGCGGCATCCAGCGTCCAGCCGCCCAGGAAGACGCCCAGCGCACGGAAACAGCGCTGCTGGGCGGCCGTGAGCAGGTCGTAGCTCCAGGCGATGGCGCTCTGCAGCGTGCGCTGGCGCTCCGGCAGATCCCATGCGCCCTCACGCAAGAGGGTGAAACGACTGCTCAGGCGCTCAAGCAACAGGGGAAGCGCGAGGACCTTGACGTGCATCGCCGCCAGCTCGATGGCAAGGGGGAGGCAGTCCACCTGTTCGCAGATGGCCGCGACATCCGGCCACGCGTAGTCTCTCTCCGGCCGCACCGCCTGCGCTCGCGCGCGAAAGAGCGCAACGGCTGCTTCCAGCGCGAGTGGAGCAATGGCCAATTCCTGCTCCCCGCGTATATGCAGGGGAGCGCGGCTGGTGATGAGGACCTGCAGGCGGGGACAGGTCGCTAACAGAGCGGCGATGAATGGGGCTGCCTGCCGGATCTGCTCAAAATTGTCGAGGACCAGCAAGTACTGTTGCTCCTGCAAATGTGCCTGGACCTGCTCGGAAACCTGGCCGAGAGGGGACTCGCGGAGTCCAAGCGCTTGCGCGAGCGCTGCCGGGAGGAGGGATGAATCACGCAGCGGGGCCAGTGCCACAAACACCACCCTATCCTCAAAACGCTCACCGAGGTCCTGCGCCAGCTGAATCCCAAGCCGCGTCTTGCCGACGCCACTGGGACCGGTGAGCGTGAGCAGGCGCACGCCATCGCGCTGCAAGAACGTCATGGCGCGTATCATCTCCTGCTCTCGCCCGATGAGTGCCGTGGGTGGAAGAGGAGGCGGCGACAGGGAACGGGCCCGAGGTACAGGTTCCGCCATCTCAGGTCGTGCGGTCGCCAGGAGCAAGGCTCGCTGCTGCGCGGTTAAGCTCAAGGCCTCAAGTAGCAACGCCAGCGTGTCATGACGAGGGGTGTGACTGATGCCGCGCTCGAGGTCGGCAACGGTACGAGCGCTGATCTGAGCGCGAGCCGCGAGCGCCTCTTGCGTCAAGCCAGCCGCGGTCCGGTAGCGCTTCAGTAAGGTGCCAAATTGAGTCTGTTCACTGCTCATAGAATCCCTTGTGCTGATCACAGAGCGGGCGATCTCAGGTATACGGTACAGCATATCACATGCTGCCTGTGGAGAAAACTGTGGGGAATCCGTGGGTCTACTTCATGGTGCGGTCAAGCACAGACAGGTACACTTTCGACAAGGTAATACGCCATAGATGTCATCGGTTTTCTCGAGATGTACAGCAAGACAAGAAGGGAGTTCAAGAGATGTCGTTAGAAGCAAACAAAGCCATCGTCATTCAACTGTACGAGGAGGTCTTCAACAAAGGAGACCTGGAACTCGCCGACAAGCTGATCGCCCCCAATGCGATCAATCATGATCCACAACTGCCCCCCGGCGTTCCAAGCGGTCCACAGGGGCTGAAAGCTGCCGTGACCATGCTGCGCAGCGCCTTCCCTGATGACCATCACACGATTGAGGACCTGGTCGCTGAAGGAGAAAGGTCGTGGTGCGGCTCACCCATAGCGGTACGCACCAGGGGCCATTTTTAGGTCTTGCGGCGACTGGCAAGCACATCACCAATACATCGATTCACATCTTTCGTATAGCCTCCGGCAAGATCGTGGAAGTCTGGGCCAACCGAGACGATTTGGGCCTGATGCAACAACTTGGAGCCATCCCTGCTCCGGCACACTGAGAGCAGGAAGATAATGCTCATTAGGGTTTTCCAGGAGATGAAGCAATAAGCAAAGGAGTCAACTCATGTCAACGACAGAAGAAGAAAGAAACAAGGTGCAATTTCGCCGGACCTATGAGGAGATGTTCCACCAGGGCAACCTCGCCGTTGCAGACGAGTTAATCGCGCCTGACTGCATCAATCACGAGGTTCCTCCTGGCATGAACAATCGTGGTCCCGAGTCGGCACGCCAGGTAGTCACGATGCTGCGCACCGCCTTTCCCGACCTGCACTTCACGATCGAGGAACTGGTGGCCGAGGGGAACACGGTAGCAGCCCGTGTCACGCTGAGCGGGACCCATCTAGGCCCTTTTATGGGGATGGCTCCGACCGGTCGCTCATTGCGGCAGGCCCAGGTGCATTTCGTGCGCTTCCGGGATGGCAAGGGGATAGAGCATCGGGCGGTGCGGGATGATCTGGGTATGATGCAGCAGCTTGGCGTCATTCCGGTTTCGGCACACGAGCACGTGCCAGAGGGTTGATGAGTTTCTGGTTTTCGTCCTGCCCCCTGCGGCATCATCCGCTCTTGCGCTTGTGCTGCCCAACAGGTATACTACAGCTGTTGGGCAGCATACACGCCCTGGTGGGCAGCAACGCCTGGAAGAAGCGAGCCTGAGATGCTGAAAGCCGCTGCATACCGTCTCACCTGGTCTCCTGCGCGCGGAGTCTATGAACTCTGTGAGAGCCAGAGCAACCAGGTCCTTCCTGTGGTTCCAGGCAGCCACGAGTGGTTCACGTGGTTGGCTGCAGTCCCGTCCTTCACCTTCAGCGGCCAGGCTGGCCAGCTCACGGTGCGCCAGGAGGCCAGAGCACGAGGCGGCAAGTATTGGTACGCTTCCCGCAGAACCGGGAAGAAGATGGCTAAGCGCTACCTTGGTCATACCCCTGAGGTTACTCCTGCTCGTTTAGAAGAAGTAGCGGCGCAGCTTGCAGAGGCTGCACCAGGTACCAGACAGGCCATGCTTGTCCAGGTGCTATCCAGCCATGAGATGCCCGATCAGCACGTGATGCAAATACCAAATATATCCTCCCCCGGCGGAATGACTGTCCAGACAGCAGCATCCGCTTTACCGAGCAGCCTGCACGATATGAGGCTGGCCACCAAACTCCACAAGCCACGCTTACGTACACAACTCGTCCGTCGCAACCACCTGATCGAGCGCCTCCAACAGGGAATGGAGGCGCCGCTCACACTCGTCTCGGCTCCCGCCGGGTTTGGCAAAACTACGCTGCTTGCCCAATGGCTCGCCGAGAGCGGAAGAGACGCCGCCTGGCTGTCATTAGAGCCAGAAGATAATGAGCCCGTGCGCTTCCTTTCTTCGCTGATTGCCGCCTTGCAGACCCTTGACCCGCACCTGGGCAGCAGTGCGCTCGCCTTGTTGCACACCTCGTCTCCTGGGCCACCTCCGCCGCCCGAGGTCGTCCTTGCCCAGCTCGCCGCCGAGCTCCTCGAGCGTGCCCAAAGGGACATGATCCTTGTGCTTGATGACTACCACCTCATCACCGCCGAATCGCTGCAGCACGCCATGGCTACTCTCGTAGAGCATATCCCGCCCCAACTGCACCTGGTCATCGCAACGCGCGTTGATCCTGCCCTGCCGCTGGCGCGGCTGCGTGCGCGAGGTCAGCTCTGCGAGGTACGGGTGGCCCAATTGCAGTTCCTGCCCGAGGAGACGAGCGCTTTTCTCGGGAACGTAATGGGACTCGATCTGCCTGCCGAGGCCATTCTTGCCCTGCAGAGTCGCACCGAGGGCTGGATCGCCGGGCTGCAACTGGCGGCGCTCTCTCTACAAGGACGCTCCGATGTGCAACACTTCCTGGCCGACTTCACTGGCAGCCACCGCCACATCGTCGATTACCTGGTCGAAGAGGTGCTCGCCCGTCAGCCGGAAGCGGTGCAGTCCTTTCTGCTGCACACTTCGATCCTCGACCGGTTCACAAGCCCCTTGTGTGATGCCGTGACTGGACGCAATAATGGCGAGAAGATGCTCGGCTACCTGGAGCGTGCCAACCTGTTCCTCGTCCCGCTGGATGAGCGGCGGCAGTGGTATCGCTACCATCACCTATTTGCCGAGGTGCTGCAGGCGCGCTTGCAACGGGAGGTGGGGACAGCGGGACTGGCTGCGCTGTATACGCGCGCAAGCGCCTGGTATGAGCAGAACGGGATGCCTGCTGAGGCCATCGAGGCGGCGCTCTCGGCTGGCGATTTCGGGCGAGCAGCTCGCTTCATCAACCCCAACGCCCCCCTCGTCCGGTCGATGCTCGTTGGTTTTGAGGCGCGGACGCTCATCCGCTGGTTGGAACGCTTCCCGAGAGAGTTATTGTTCACAGATGCCAACCTCTGCCTGGTCTATGCCTTTAGCCTGGGCACTTCAGAAACGTCTGACGCCCACGAAGGTCCATTAGCAGTGGCGGAACGGCTCTTTCAAGCGGAAGGCAATCGCAAAGGATTGGGCCAGGCATATGCGTTACGAGCGCTTGTCACAGGTGAGCGAGGCGATGGAGCACAGGCTGTCAGGTACGGCAACCAGGCGTTCCAGTTGTTGCCAGTAGATGCCATTCTCGAACGCAGCGTCGCTGCAACTATGCTGGCGGAAGGCTACCGGCTGGTAGGAGAGGTCGCGGCGGCGAGCCAGGCCTTGACCGAGGCGCGCCCGCTTCACGAGCAGACCGGCAACATTAACGGTATCCTGGTCGACACGAATGCGCTAGGTGACTTGCTGGTCATGCAGGGCAGGCTGCACGAAGCGGCCGATATCTATAGTTCTGTGCTCGAATCGGCAGGCGAGCGGCAAAACTTCACTATCCGAACCTTGACTGGCCTGGGGAACATCGCGCGCGAACGAGACGAACTCGACACGGCAGAGGAATATCTCGAGCAAGCCGTCACTCTCGCCAGCAAGGTGCGAGACACGCAGCGGCTGGCGCACGCCTCGCTCGTGCGTGCCAGGGTCATCCAGGCATGGGGGGATGCAGAACGCACAAGCGAAGGGTGGGCTTCGACCCTGATGGTAGCCCAGGCGTGCGAGTACACCGGCTTAGTGGAGTTGGCCCAGGCCTACCAGGTGCGCGGCTGGCTAAAGCTCGGGCGCACAGAGGAGGCGATCCAATGGCAGAAAGCCTTTTCTTTTGCCCACGATGCCCCTCCCAGCTACCCACAAGAAGTCCTGGCGCTCACGCTTGTGCGATGCCTTCTTGCTCAGGGAGAAGCCGGAGAAGCCTTACGCATGCTGGAACGCTGGCGTCGACACGCCAGAGCGCAGGAGCGCACCGGCAGCGAGATTGAGATGCTGATGCTCTCGGCGCTGGCCTATGCCAGGCAAGGCAAGACAGAGCAGGCCGTGCAACTGCTCCAGCAGGCGCTCTTGCTCGCCTCGCCTGAAGGGTACGTTCGGATGTTTGTGGATGAAGGCGTCCCGATGGTCGCTCTACTTTCCCTGGTGCTGTCCAGGTGGAAGAGCAAGCCCGAGGCCAGGTATATTCACGCCCTGCTCGCGGTGTTGCAAGCAGAACAACCAGCACAGGGTTCCCTCTCTCTCGCCACGTCCCACCGGGAGCCGCCTCTCGAGCCGTTAACTGACCGCGAGCGCAAAGTCCTACGGGGGCTTTCGGCTGGCCTCTCGAATGCGGAAATTGCTGCTGAGCTGGTGGTCTCGATCAATACCATCAGGACACAGGCGCGAAGCATCTATCACAAGCTGAACGTGAAGAATCGTCACGAAGCCGTGGCGCTGGCTCGCCAGTGGCGACTGCTCTAGAGAGCCCTTCGTGGATCTCCGGGCTTCTCATCCCTCTGCTCCTCCACAAACAGAAAGCGTGTTTCATCTAGAATTCATCCCGCCAGGATGAAGACAGATCATCCTACTGGCAGCTACACTTGAGGCATGGAAACCGAGACCGTTCCTATGAGGTGGGAGCAATCGCATGTTGACAGATCCGGCCAGTTATTGTATTCGCGTCAAGGGCCAGGTGGGACCTGAATGGTCCGAGTGGTTCGGTGGTATGACCATCGCCTACGATGAAACCAACGAGACGACCCTCTGTGGACAGGTGGTTGATCAAGCAGCCTTGTATGGCATCTTGAACAAAATCCAGGCCCTGGGTCTCACGTTGCTCTCGGTCCTGCGAGAGGCTCCGAGCTGTTCGTAGCTGAGAACGCCTCGCACATGATGCGAGACTCGTGAGGAACGTTCTCGCGTCTGTTTGGAATATCTGTTGAAAGAAAGGTAGGTCTCTTCATGAACACCGATGTCTCTGGTTCTGCACCTTCGAGTACCGCGCTTCCTGACCGCGCAGAGTTCCGCGCCCGGCTGGAGGAAACCCGCCTGGCCTTTCACGCCTTGATGGAGTTGCTCACCGATGCCGATTGGCATCGGAAAACTGCTACGACGGCATGGACTGTCTGCGAAGTGATGACACACCTGGCGGATGGACTGGCTCGTATGCCAGAGGCCATTGGGCATGTGCGCCAGGGCAAGAACTACCTCAATCTTCCCTCATTCCTGAACTGGCTGGCACATCCGACCAATCGCTGGCTGGTCAAGTGGAGCGCGCGGGGCCAAACCCGTGAGAGTATCCTGGCGCGCTATAACCAGGCCCACACAGCAATACTAGCAACCCTTGAGGGAATTCGGGACGACGAATGGGGGTGCGGCGCCTATTGCTATGGGGAGGGCTACAAAACGATCCTGGATCTGTGCGAGATGCCCAATCGTCACTTCAAGGAGCATGCGGTCCAGGTCACAACAGAGTAGGCCATCCATAGAATTCCAAAATTTACACAAGTAGCCAGTACAACCTCTTGCTATGTAGGCATGCGGTAATAATAAAGCCAAGATATACTTGACAAGTCCGCACTGTTCATGTTATCCTAATAGCATTAGGGTAAACCTAATAGCATTAGGAAAATTACCATTAGCAGTGTGATCAAAACGATGGAGAAGCAGAAATCTATCCTTTCCCCTAAGGAGCGCCGGCAGCGCAACCGAGATCGTAATCGGGAAGAAATGAAAGCCGCTATTCTCGACGCCGCCAGAGCAGTGATGCGTGAAGAGGGAGTCGCAGCCCTCAACCTGCAGGAAGTCGCACGGCGGGTTGGTGTCCGTGCGCCTTCCCTCTACGAGTACTTTCCTGGGAAAATGGCCATCTATGACGCGCTCTTTCGTATGGGTGTTCGCCTCTCCGCAGAGCGTTCAGAACGGCTTGCTCAAACATCCCCCTCCTTGTGGGAATATGCACGTGCGAGCCTGGAACATTACATGACCTTTGCTCAGGACTATCCTGAACTCTATCAACTCGTCTTTGAGCGGCCTGTCCCAGGCTTCGTCCCATCAGAAGAGAGTATGAACGAAAGCCGTCAACTCCTCGGGAGGGCTGACCAGATTGTCGAGCAAGGTCTTGAGCACGGAAGTCTGGTACCAGGTCTATCACCTGTTCAGGCCCGTGATCTGTTCATTGCCATGACGCATGGGCTGACGGCTTTACACATGGCAAACGAGCCAGAACTTCCAGTCGGAGCTGGCCGGTTTGGCAGCCTGATCCCAGCGGCAATGGCCCTGTTTCAAGCGTCCTGGGATCCGGAGTACTCTAAGAGAGCTACCGAAACAGCTACCGATTCCTCCGATCCTTCTCCTCAATCGCAGGAGTGAGAAGGCCATCTACGCTATCAGCTAAGTACTTAAGAAGGGAGTATCGCGATGCAGCAAACACAAAACATTGATCGCCATGATTCTGAAGGGCGTCCCTCTCTTTCAGAGGCAGCAAGCATCCCGTCACTTACGCATATTGAGGCAGCCGAGATGGCGACCGTCGAGCTGGAACGCTTTCTTGCCTGCGTGGAAGCGCTTGCTCCTGCCGATTGGGACCAATCCACCGCCTGTCCCCTCTGGAACGTGAGACAGGTTGTGGCGCATGTGACCGGGGCTGCGGCCTCGTATGCTCGCTGGTCCCAGTTCAAGCGACAGCACAGCCCTTTCGTTCAGCGTCCGTATCGGCAGGCTGGCTTTTCGTTGCTCGATGCCATCAATCAAATTCAGGTGGATGACCGTACCATTGCCACGCCTGCCGAACTTCTTGCTGAACTTCGTGAGGTAGGGCCACGTGCGATCGCCACCCGCAAACGATTGCCAGCCATCGTGCGTGCCGTTCGCTTGCCCCTGCCCCTGCTTGGCGTGGCGCCCATCGGCTACGTGACCGATCTGATCTATACGCGTGATATGTGGATGCACCGGCTCGACATCTGCAGAGCGACAGGGCGTGAGATGGTGCAAACTCCCCGGCACGACGGGCGGATCACCACACTCGTGGTACGAGACCTCGCCAGGAAACTCACTCCGAAGCTCGCTGGTCAGGCGGTCGTGTATGAACTCATGGGTATCGCTGGTGGGTGCTGGAGCCTGGGAGAAAACGCCAGCCCAATAGCCAGAATCACGATGGATGTCCTTGACTTTCATCTCAAAGCCTCGGGTCGGCTGCCAGCAATTGAGCTCGCATCACACGCGTCATGCAGCGGAGATGAGCACATTGCTCGCCTGGCACTCGACAACACGCAAGTTCCTTATTAGTATTCCTCAAGCAGCAAGGAGAAAAGGCGGGCGCCGGTGGTTAAGCACCCGCTTGAACCGGGGGCATTCGCGCCCCCACGGATCAAACAAGAAGGAGAAAAAAGACGATGTGGGGATTGATTGTCATCCAATGGCTACATGTGTTCCTGGGCATTTTCTGGTTCGGCAGCACGCTGTACCTGGATTTCGTGGTCATTCCGGCAGTGATGACCCTGCCACTTGAGCAGCAACGGAGCGTTTCAAAGCCGTTGACCATGTTCTCAGAGCGCGTGATCATTCCTGCCGCCATCCTGGTCATTCTCCTCGGGCTGGTACGCGGCACGATCTTTGGTCCGGTCAGGAGTCTGGACTTCCTGTTTGGAACCGCCTACGGCATCACCTTTCTGATGGCCTTGCTGGCGGCTCTAGCGACGTTTGCCTGGGGGCAATTGGTCCTCACCCGAGCAGCCCGGCGGCTCGATACATTTCCGCTTGCGGAAGTGATGCAAACCGATGGGAAAGTTGCACTCGCCTTCGTCGCTCAGGTACAGCGGGTCAAACTCCTGGCGCTGCTCGAACTGCTCGGCTTCTTCGTCATCTTCACCTGCATGATCCTGATGTGCTTTGGACTCTAATAATGCGAGATGCAGTTGACCCATGCTGTTTACGCTCTCGTTTATGCTGGTAGCACGCTGTTCTGCTATGTTTGAAGCAGATACAGTACAGGCGTTATCGACTGGCATGAGTAATATTACCTGGAAGGCTCTCAAACGGCGGCTGCCTGTGCTCAAAAAAATAGGTAGTGCCATTGAGTAATTTAACCGATGTCTCGCTCACGCCAGCAGGGTAGACTCTGAATATGAGAGAAGGAATCTCATCAGCAGAAAACAAGTACTTAGCGCGTCTAATTTACGAGAACTGGATGGAGTGAGCAAGCTGTGGGGGACACGTGGGTTTTCTTCATGGTGCAAGTGAGCACGGACAGGTACACTTGCAGCAGCGGCGATGATGAGTTTTAACTTTTTCATCTGGAGAGCGAACATCCGCCGAGGGCCGATAATGAGTTTTAACAAGCAAGATCGGGAAGGTATTATCACCCTGAGTGAGCCGAAGCCCTGAGCCCTTCGCTTCGCTCAAGGGCTCAGGGCTTCGGCTCACTCGCTCAGCATGACAATTCCTGTTTTGGTCGTTAAAGTTCATAATCGGCCCCTACGGGTATCCAGGGTAATTGCTTAAAGTTCATCATCACAGGCGCTAGAGGTTTTCTCGTGATGGGCGCCTCTCTGTTCCGCAAAACCGGGACAGACAGCGGGGCAAAATAGGGACATTGCCCCATGACAGCGGGACGCTGTGTCTACTACACTTCAGTATAGAAAATAAGAAACTTGCATGGCGCTAAGCGCTTTTTACCGAGAAGCGGCGTCGTACCACATCCTTTTGCAGATGTTGCATGTGCCTTGCCAACCATTGGCCTGGAAAGCCGCTGGATTGAGCGCAACATACAAGAATCAGCAAGAGTTGATGTGAGAGGAGAATGACGATGAGATCTGAGGTGATGAATACCCACCGGGCGAACGACAGAGAGCCGCCCACTGCTCTCAAGAACATGACTCTTGAGCGGTCATCTCCTGTCTCCGTCCTGTCAACCCCACTGTGCAGTGAGATGAGTCTCTCTGCGCTGGCAGCACAGTGCCTGAGGGAAATCGACCGCTATGGCCAGGGTGAGCCATCCACGAATACGTATGGTGTCGAGCTGTTACGCCGTGCGACCGTGGAAGATGACCAGGAGGCCTGGCTCTGGGTGCAACACTGCTTTGGCGGGCTGGTGCGAGGCTGGCTGCGTCGTCATCCCAAGAGAGCGGCAGCCTGTCGCCTGGAGAGCGAAGAGTACTATGTGGCGCTAGCGTTTGAACGCTTCTGGCAGGCGACCACCTCGAAGCAACGAGTGGAATTCAGCCGGCTCGCTGCGGCCCTGCAGTACCTGCGCGCGAGTTTGCAAGGGGCCATTCTGGATACACTGCGGGCGTATGCGCGGCCACGAGAAGTCGCGTTGCCGGAGCCAGGAGAGCCAGGAGAACCATACGTGGAAGACAGCACCGACAGCAGTGAAGTCTGGGAGGTCCTCAAGACGATGCTTGCTGACCCGCGTGAGCAGCGGGTCGCCTACTTGCTCTTTCACTGTGGTCTCAAGCCCAGAGAGGTGGTGCGTTTGTGCCCGCAGGAGTGGAGTGCCGTCGGTGAAATCTATGGTCTGCGGCGCGCCATCATGGAGCGAATCCTGCGCAATGCGGATCACCTGCGCTGGCGGCTCGGCTAGCAGACGTGCCCAGGGAAGAAGGAGTCACATGATCTTCCCTATAGCTGGAACGCTCCCACTTCCAGGTCAGAAGTGCTGGCCTGGACGAAACTGCTTGCCGGTCGAGAGCGTGGTGAGCTAGAACAGTAGGTGGTTCCTCAACTCCCTCTCAGGCTGGGAACTTGCATGCTAAAAACCGTCTCTTCTGGCGTCTGTAAGAAGTGATAAAAGGTAAAAGAGAGGTACGACTGGCTCCTGAACAATTATACATATGCGAGGTAGAGCCGAATAGTTGCCATTCACTGTTGTATGCAAATAGAGAGAGATAACGAGTGATATTCTATGAAAATAGTATTCTTAACCACTGCTCATAATAGCTTAAGTCAGCGTGCTTTTGTGGAGCTGGTCGATCGCGGGCATACGGTGATCGTGGTGCTCGCCACCTGCGAAGCAGCGATGCTCGCAGCGGTCGAGCGGGAACACCCTGACCTGATCGTGGCTCCCATGTTAAAAGCCTGCATCCCTGCGTCCATCTGGCAAACGTATACCTGTATTATCGTGCATCCAGGGATCAAAGGGGACCGGGGGCCATCTTCATTGGACTGGGCCATCCTCAATGCGTCTGAGGAATGGGGGGTCACCCTGTTGCAAGCAGGCGCTGAAATGGATGCTGGTCCGATCTGGGCTACTCGTACCTTTCCCATGCGAGCAGGGAGCAAGAGTAGTCTCTATCGTCACGAAGTGACGGAAGCGGCCATCCACGGACTGTTAGAAACGATAGCAAAATTTGAGAGCCACATCTTTCGCCCGGAACCTCTGGATTACCAGAAGGAGGATGTCAAAGGGCGCTGGCAACCCCTGATGAAGCAGGCCGATCGCGCCATCGACTGGTCAGAACCGAGCGCTGCGGTGCTCAGGAAGATTCGCTGCGCGGATAGCTTTCCGGGCGTCTTAGATACTGTGCTGGGCATACCGTGCTATCTGTATGGCGCCCATGCAGAAGAGGTGCTCAGGGGAACTCCAGGTGAGATCGTTGCCACACGCGATGGGGCGATCTGCCGGGCAACGGGTGATGGCGCCGTGTGGATTACGCATCTGAAGCAGAAAGGGAATGGCGAGCAGGTCCACTGCAAGTTACCGGCGACGCACGTGCTTGGCGATCTCCTGGCTGCTGTCCCTGATGCTCCTTTAGCGCTAGACCAGGCCTGCGGCGGACAGACCTATCGTGAAATCTGGTACGAGGAAAGGCAGGCCGTTGGCTATCTTCATTTTGATTTCTACAATGGAGCCATGAGCACGGAGCAGTGCCAGCGCCTGCGAGAGGCGTTCCTGCGCATACGGAAGCGTCCGACTAAAGTGATTGTGTTGATGGGTAGTCCTGACTTCTGGTCAAACGGTATTCATTTGAACGTGATTGAAGCGGCCGCTGACCCGGCGCAAGAGTCCTGGCGCAACATCCATGCCATGAATGACCTGGTGCGGGAACTTATCACCACCGGCTCCCACCTGGTGATGGCTGCCATGCAAGGGAATGCGGCGGCGGGGGGCGTGATGCTGGCCCTGGCGGCAGACCTGGTCTACGCCAGAAAAGGCATTGTGCTCAATCCCCATTACAAAGCGATGGGCAATCTTTATGGATCGGAATATTGGACTTACCTGTTACCGAAACGGGTAGGGGCAAGCAGGGCGCGAGAACTGACCGAAGCATTGCTGCCGATCAGCGGCAGGAACGCGCAGCAGATCGGGTTAATCGATGAGGCCTTTGAAGAGTATGCAGCCAGCTTCCGCCATCACATCAGAGAGATAGCAGAAGGGCTTGCTTGCAGTCCTCGCTTCGAGTACCTGCTGGAGGAGAAGCGTCTCACCCGCGAAAGCGATGAAGCATGCAAGCCGCTGCAGGCGTACCGGGAGGAAGAATTGCGGCAGATGTGGCTGAATTTCTTTGGAGCCGACCAGAGCTATCACCTGGCACGCAAGCGCTTCGTGTATAAGGGACTCATGCCTGATACTACCTTGCAGATGGTCAACCGAAGTTAAAATAGTGTGCAATGGAATTGCTTTAGTGGCTTATCCGAGAGGTTTTCCCCATATAATCCAGGCAACTGTCTGGAGTTCGAGCTCATCCTCGCGGCTCCAGGGTTCCACTAATGCGCGCAGGCCTTGATCGAAGGCTGTCGCGTCCTGGGGAGGCATGTAATCGAGGGAGAGGCTGCTGCGCGAGTGGAAGGAGGCAATGTAGTCCGTGATCGATTGCCTCGTGGTGACCGGCGCTGTTTCTTTTTCTCCCACCTTCGCAAAAAGGTGCGCCTGCTCCAGGGTTGCCACTATGTCCAATGCAGGATAGTGCTTGATGGTCGAGTAGCGGCGGATAAGCGCCTGCAACTCGCTTTGCCAGGGGGCTGGCAGTTCCCGGCGCTCAAGCATCGCGACACATCCCTGTGGCGCGAGTAATGCAGCAAAATGAGGAAAGACGATCTCCCAATCGAGCCAGATCGCACTATCCCCAGCCAGGATGAGCGAGTATGGGGGAGTGAGCTGGACATCTTCGATGCGGCCGCGCATCCAATGGAGGTGAGGATGCATCCCTTGAGGAAGTGTTCTTCCCTTCTCCAGCATGGCGGCTGAACAATCAACGGCATCGACACGATCAACGTACACAACAAGCTGGCGAGCCAGTTCGCCGCTCCCCGTCCCGACATCGAGGACCACGCGAGGGGTACCCGTAATTAAGGAAAGCAAGAAATCAAACGTTTCCTGGGGATAAGGGAGACGAAGGTGATAGCGGGCAATAACACCGGGTTCTTGAAAGCGAGCGGCATGTTTTGTTTCAAGGAATGGATTAAGTGGCATTGATGAATACTCCTTTGCTCAGTGTATTGGGAAATTGCAAGATATCCTCCAGCTTCTTTCTTGACGTTATTCGCGAATGACAAAGCGGCTCGTGGCAATCAAAACGGGCTGATGCTGGTGGTTCGTGTAGTGTATTTGCAGTGTGACGAGATCGATGGAGGAATTGTGGGGACCTCTGCGGGTGGCGCCGTCAAGCACTGTCATTACTCCTGTCAGGGTTTCGCCAGGATAGAGCGGGGCGAGGTACTCGTAAGCTTCTTCCAGGTGAATGAGTCGAGCAACGTCCAGGCCAAGCCCGGTGAGCTGCTCGATAAAGTGAGTATTGCCCCAAAATAAGAAAAGAGTGCCTGTGGTGGGGAAAAAGGGGATATCTGGGTAGCCTGCTGCCTGGGCCGCTTGCTGGCTGGAGTAGATGGGATTGTCGTCACCAATGGCAAGCGCTAATTCGCGAATTTTCGCCCGCTCGATGTCAATGGTAACCGGAGGAAAGGTGTAGCCGATTTTGCTGGTGTCGAACATCCTGTTTCCTCTCCTGTTCTTGAATGTATTGATGTTCTGCGAATACGATTCTACTCTCTTAATATTACCTGCCGGAAATCGTTTTTCCTATGGTGCTGAGACTCTCCTCTCAAAGATATAAAAGTCGTATGGTGCTGCTACAATGATGTGATTTGCATCGTAGGAAAAGGACACCCGAACCCAATCACCTGAGAAGTCATCAAACTGGAACTCGAAGAGGCGCTCTCCATTCTTCGCTTGAACCCGGAACGTTTGTATGATTTTCAGTGGCTGCGAAACGATATTCGTATACCTGGTGAACACCAGCAATCGTTCTTCATACGGGCTGGTGAGGAGAGGGGACAGGCCATCTACTCCTAACATGGAGAACTGTTTCCCAGCGTAGGTGAGCATATTCGTCTTCCAATTATAGCGGGCTTCCAGCCCTTCGGCACCCTCGGCGTAGCTTTCATCATCCTGAACCACTTCTGGAGTAGCCAGATCGATCCGGTACATATTATCGGCATCAACAATGATCACCTGGTTCTCTACAGGCAGAGAAACACCTGCTATTCGTTCGCAGATCTCCTCTGCTAAAGGAGTGTTCATTCTGACCCACCCAGGAGATGCACTGGTATCATCCCATTTGGCCAGTTCTTCCTCTGGGGCATCGATGCGACCCAAAAGATCGAGCAGAATAGCTTTCTTCTGACGGATATCTGGGTCGGTGGGATCAAAATGCAGGGCTTGTTCAAAACGGAACAACGCCTCTTCATACTGTTGGAGTTCAGAAAGTACGTTTCCCATGTCCTTGTAGATTTGAGCATCTTGAGGATAACTGTATATCATACGATAGTAGGCTTTGAGTGCCTCGTGGTAGTTTCCTGCTTGCTGCTGCTTTCTGGCTTCCGTTAGCCAATATGCAGCATCGTTGTCAGTGGTATGAAAAAAATTAGGAGTGTCATTCCCACCGATGCCTGCCATGCTGCTTTTCCTCTCGATAGATCATACTCAAACACTATTGTAGCAGAATAGCCTCCCACAAGCGACGACTGGCAGTCACCAAGAGAACACCATTCATGATGACAGCGAGCAGTTGCCATATGTTACACTGTTGTCTGAAGGGGAGCTGCTTCACGATCCGTCTCGAAGGAGATAATACCACTTGTTGCTTGAACTTGCTATTGGCGATGCATATGGGGCTGGTTTTGAATATGCAGATACAGAGACGATTCGCCTGCATAATAACCTTTCCCGTTATGTGAAACATCCCAGGCATAACATCCAGCCTGGTTGCTATACTGATGATACACAAATGAGCCTGGCAATTGCCGAAACCATGGTTTCGGGTGAACCCTGGGAGCCGGCAGTGCTGGCACACAAGTTTGTCGAGGTATTCCAGCGCGATCCGCGGGAAGGATACGCAAGCGGTTTCTACCATTTTTTACTGCGTGTGCGCGATGGCGAGCAGTTTCTCAGAGACATCAATCCGACCAGCGAGAAGAGTGGCGCAGCGATGCGCGCCGCGCCAATTGGTATCTATCCGACCATTTCCCTGGTGATCGAGCGTTGTACGATTCAAGCAGCTTTGACGCATAACACGCCCAATGGCATCAATGCAGCAGTCGCAGCCGCACTTATGACGCACTATTTTCTCTACCACCTGGGTCCCAAAAAAGAACTCGGCAGCTTCCTGGAAGAACACGTGCGTGGGCGCTGGGCAGAGCCCTGGACAGGCAAAGTAAAATCCCAGGGATGGATGAGCGTGCAGGCTGCGGTGACTGCTCTTCTCAGAAGCGATAGCATGAGTGACGTGTTGAAGACATGCAT
>WNFC01011540.1_pt1 | contig 16451 bp, 18 predicted proteins | sample 5400541 | NCBI WGS metagenome assembly WNFC01 (sample SAMN13153342, study PRJNA577476) | soil metagenome | isolation source: 120 cm saprolite under Douglas fir tree site 2 hole 2 replicate 1 | place: USA:California | collected 2015-04-18
ATGCGCTTGTTGACCTCGTAGTTCCAGGAGACGTCGGTCACGAGATCGCGAATCAGCGGAAAGGCTTTCATCGGCGTGATCGTCAAGGGCTGCTCGGCAGGATAGTCTGAGAGCCGAGTCATGCACATCAGCTTCGGCTGCCCATTGATCTCAGCGGAGCACGAACCGCACTTCCCCGCCTTGCAGTTCCAGCGCACGGCGAGATCGGGTGCCTGCTCCGCCTGGATCTTGTGGACGGCGTCGAGCACCACCATCCCCTCCCCGGCCTCGACTGTGTATTCCTTGAGCTCCCCCCCGCCTCCCCCCTTACCCTCCGGCTTGGGGCTCCGAGCTCCGCGGAAGATCCGCAAGCGGCGCTGCTCGCTCACCTCACGCCCCTTCCTTGATGAGCTTCATGAGATCGGCGGGAAGCTCGGGCTGCGCCTCCCAGCGGACCGCCATCCGATCTCCCTCTGGATGCAGCACGACCTGGCGGCGCTCCTGCTTCGCATCCGAGTCGGGGTGATCGCTGCGCGTGTGACCGCCGCGGCTCTCCGTGCGCTCGAGCGCGGCGCGCACCGTCATCTCCGACACTGCCAGGAGAGACCGCAGGTCGAGCGCCGTGTGCCAACCCGGATTGTACTCCCGGCTGCCCGTGATCCCCACGTGCCGCGCGCGCTCCTTGAGCCGCTCGAGCTCTGCGAGCGCCTGTTCAAGGCCCGCGCGGTCACGGACGATCCCCGCCTTGCGCTGCATCATGTCCTGCAACGCCGCCTGTACCGCGAACGGGTTCTCCCCGTGGGCGTGCTCGAAGGGGGTGAGCGCCGCTTGCACTAGGGCGTCAGTCAGCGAACTGGGAATCGCCGAGGGGGGGGGCCTGCCGCTCCGCTTCGCGAATTCGGCGGCATGCAGCCCAGCCCGTCGCCCGAACACGAGCAAGTCGGAGAGCGAGTTTCCTCCCAGTCGGTTGGCGCCATGCATGCCGCCGGCGACCTCCCCGACGGCAAACAGTCCAGCCAGGGTGGACATCTGGGTGTCGGGATCGACCTTCACGCCGCCCATGACGTAGTGGATCGTCGGGCCGATCTCCATCGGTGTCTTGGTGATGTCCACGTCCGCCAGCTCTTTGAACTGGCGGTACATGCTCGGCAGCTTCTGCTTAATGAAGGTCGCCGGGCGCTTCGAGGCGATGTCCAGGAACACGCCGCCGTGCGGGCTGCCGCGCCCGTCCTCGATCTCCCGAACGATGGCCTTGGCTACGACGTCGCGCGTCAGGAGCTCGGGGGGCCGGCGGTTCTTCGTCCGATCGCCTGTCACCCAGGCGTCGGCTTCCTGCTCGGTCGCGGCGAAGTCTCCTTTGAACATCTCGGGCATGTAGCGGAACATGAACCGCTCGCCCTGCGAATTTCGCAGGACCCCGCCCTCTCCCCGCACACCCTCGGTCACCAGAATCCCGCGCACGCTGGGCGGCCATACCATCGCGGTCGGGTGGAACTGGACGAACTCCATGTCGATCAGCTCCGCGCCGGCATCATAGGCGAGGAAGTGGCCGTCGCCGGTGTACTCCCACGAATTGGAGGTGATCTGCCACGCCTTTCCGATGCCGCCGGTCGCGAGCACGACGGCGCCGGCTCGGAACAGCACGAATCGCCCGGTCTCGCGGTAGTAGGCGAGGGCGCCGGCCGCACGGCCGTTGGCGACAAGGACCTTGATGACGGTGCACTCCATGTGCACCTCAACCCCGGAATGCACCGCCTTGTCCTGAAGGACCCGGATCATCTCGAGCCCGGTGCGGTCGCCCACGTGTGCCAGGCGCTGGTAGGTGTGCCCACCGAAGGGCCGTTGGTTGATGCGTCCGTCGGGCGTACGGTCGAACAGCGCACCCCAGGCCTCGAGCTCGCGGATCCGATCAGGAGCCTCCTGGGCATGAAGCTGCGCCATGCGCCAGTTGTTGTGCATCTTCCCACCGCGCATCGTGTCGCGGAAATGCACCCGCCAGTTGTCCTGGTCAACCACTGTGCCGAGCGCCGCCGCGGCCCCCCCCTCGGCCATCACCGTATGAGCCTTGCCGAGCAGCGACTTGCAGATGAGGCCGACCTTCGCGCCCCTGCCCCCCCCCGCCGCCGCGGCGGCTTCAATGGCAGCGCGCAGCCCCGCCCCACCCGCCCCGATGACGAGGACGTCGTACTCGTGGCTCGTTAAATCCGCCACTACAGGATCCTGATGTCAGTGATCACGCCCAGCGCGCAGAGGCGGATGTAGAGGTCGGTGAGGGCCACCGAGAAGAGGGAGCACCAGGCCCACGTCATGTGGTGGCGGTTCAGCCCGCTCACCCCGCGCCACAGTCCGTAACGCAGCTGGCCGGCGCGTGCGCACGAGAAGCAATCCACCTGCCCCCCGACGAGGTGCCGCAAGGAGTGGCAGCCGAACGTGTAACACGCCAGCAGCCCCACGTTTGCCGCCATGACGATCGTGCCAAGTCCGAGGCCGAACCCGCGTGGGGTGCCCGCAGGGATGACGCCGGTGGCCCGCCAGGCGTCCTCGACCGGCCAGCGCAGCGCCAGGAGGACGTCATACCCCAGGATGAAGATGAAGACCACGGCGGCATACATAAAGAAGCGGTGGATGTTTTGCAGCAGGAACGGCAGCCGGGATTCCCCGTGGTAGTCGTGGCGTGCTTCCCCCACGGCGCACGCGACGGGGTCGAGGAAAAAGGCTCGGTAGTACGCTTTGCGGTAGTAATAGCACGTGACGCGGAAGCCGAGCGGGAAGACGAGAATCAGAAACGCCGGCGAGAGCGGCCACCAGGACGTCCGGACCAGCGGCGAGTAGAACGGCGACAGATAGGGCCCCCACGCGTAGTGGGCTCCGGTCCATGCCGCCCACGTCGCGTACACCGCGAACGAGAACAGAACGGTGCCCGTCAGGGCGGGCGCCACCCACCAGGAGTCGCGCCGCAGCGTCGCGCCCAAGCCCCGCTCCTCGAGGTGTCGGACGGAGGTTGCCATAGGCCTTCCGGTTAGAGTTTCACCGCCGCCATCGTCTCCTTCACAGCGTTCGCCGATTTGGCGAGCGCCGCCCGCTCGTCAGCCGAGAGCTTGACCTGGATGATCTGCTCCAGACCCCTGCGGCCCAGCTTGCACGGCACGCCGCAATACACCCCCGACAGCCCGTATTCGCCATCGAGCCACGCCGCGCACGGCAGGACGCGCTTTTTGTCGAGCACAATGGATTCGACCATTTGGGTCGCGGCAGCCGAGGGCGCGTAGTAGGCCGAGCCGGTCTTCAGGAACTGCACGATCTCGGCGCCGCCGTTGCGGGTGCGCTCCACGATGGCCGTGAGCTTCGCATCGTCGAGCAGCTGGCCGACCGGGATCCCCGACACGGTCGTATAAGAGACGAGCGGCACCATGGTGTCCCCGTGACCGCCCAGGACCATCGCCTGGATGTCCTCGACCGCGACGTCGAGCGCCTCGGCCAGGAAGGCGCGGTAGCGGGCCGTGTCGAGCACCCCGGCCATGCCGATCACGCGCTCGCGGGGGAACCCCGTCACCTGCTTCGTGACCCAGCACATCACGTCGAGCGGGTTCGACACCACGATGACAATCGCCTGAGACGAGGCTTGCCGGATTTGCTGGGCGACCTGCTGCACGATGTCGGCGTTGGTGCGCACCAGATCGTCGCGACTCATGCCCGGCTTGCGGGCGATGCCGGCCGTGACGACGAACAACTCGCTCCCCTGCGCGGGACCGTAGTCGTTCGAGCCGACGACGCGGGTGTCGAAGCCCTCGATTGGCGCCGATTCCCACTGGTCGAGTCCCTTGCCTTGCGGCACGCCCTCGATGACGTCGACGAGCACGACGGTGCGCGCCAGCTGCTTCTCAGCGAGGCGCTGCGCCGTCGTGGCACCGACATTCCCCGCACCGACGACCGTGATCTTGTTGAACATGGAATCGGGTTATGTGGAGGCCTAAAGCTAACCTCACCCGCCGCGCGTGTGCATCTCCCGGTGCGGGTCGGCGCGCAACGCCTCACGGGGATACAACGCGCTGCGCTGTTCTAACGCCAGGCGCTGCTCAGCGCCGCGGTCGGCGCGGCCTCCCCACACCTCGCTCACCAGGGCCGCGAGCGCTGCGTCACTCGCGCCCGCGCGCAATGGCTCGCGGAGATCGACGCCTTGCCCGGCGTACAAGCACAGGAACCAAGTGCCGTCGGCAGTGAGCCGGCTGCGGTCGCAGGTGCGGCAGAACGGCTGCGTCACTGAGGCGATGATCCCGAACGTCGTCCCGTCGCGCAGCCGGAAGCGCTCGGCGGGCGCCGCCGCCGCAGTGGACGCCGTTGGGGGGGGGGGGGGGAGCGGCTCGATCGGGCCGTAGCGGCGCCCGAGCACCTCGAGCATCTCACGCTGCGCCACCACCTGCTCGCGCGACCAGTGCGTTGCTCCCCCCACGTCCATGTACTCGATGAACCGTACCTCGGCCTCGTGGGCGCGGGCGAACTCGATCAGGTCCGTCAGCTCATCGTCGTTGTAGCCCCGGATCACAACGGTGTTGAGCTTGACCCGCTCGAATCCCGCGGCCCGCGCGCCCGCGATCCCCTCGAGCACCTCGGCGTGCCGCGGGCTGCGGGCGAACGCCTGCATCCGTTCGGGCCGCAGCGTGTCGAGGCTGACGGTCACCCGCCGCAGTCCCGCCTGGCGCAGCGGCGCGGCCCACTTGGCGAGCAGCAGCCCGTTGGTCGTCATGGCGAGGTCGCGGAGGTCGAGGCGACCCAGCAGCGCGACCAGGGTCGGCAGATCGTGCCGCAGCAGGGGCTCCCCGCCGGTGAGCCGCACCTTGCGCGCGCCCAGCCCCGCGAACACCGCGACGAGCCGCGCGATCTCCTCAAAAGTGAGTATCGAGGACCTGGGGAGCCAGACGTACTCTTCCTCGGGCATGCAGTAGCGGCACCGCAGATTGCACCGGTCCGTCACCGATACGCGCAGGCTGCCGAGGGGACGGCCGAGGGTGTCCAGGAGGAAGTCGCTCATACGGGCGGGGGACCCACCACAGCCGGACGGCCGTGGGGATCGACCCACAGGGCGGAGCCGTCGGCGCGCAGCTCCTTTTTCCAGATCGGGAGTCGCTGTTTGACTGCTTCGATCACGTAGCGGCAGGCGTCGAACGCGTCGGTGCGGTGGGGCGCCGCCGCCGCGATCGCGATGCTCGCTTCCTCGGTCTCAACCAGGCCGAGCCGGTGCCGCACTGCGATCCGGCTCTCAGGCCACCGCTTTCCCGCTTCTGCGAGGATGCGATCGAGCTCCGCATCGGCCATGGTGTCGTAGCCGGAGTACTCGATGCCCGTCACGCCGCCGTCGGCTGGGGCGTCCCGCACCGTCCCAAGAAAAACGCACGTCCCCCCCCGCTCCGGGCCGCCGACTGCCCGGATGAGATCGTCAATCGAGATGGGGACTCGCGTCAAGTGTGTCATGCCTCTTCCGCCCAAGCGTCCGACGGCTCACCCGCCAGCGAGCGGTGGCAGCAGCGCGACCTCGTCGCCGTCGCCCACCGGCGCGTCGAGTTTCACGTGCCGCAGGTTCACCGCCGCGAGCGGCCGCTCGGGCAGCGCGCGGGTGCCGGGGAGCTGCTCCCGCACGCGCCGCACGACGTCCCGCACGGTAGCCGGGAGCGACAGCTCGACGGCCGTCGTCTCACAGCCGGCCAGTTCCGCATAGCTCGCGAAGAAGCGCACCCGGACGGTACTCATGAAAGGAGAGTATAGCCCCGGTCAGCCGCCGGTGGTACCGCTCGCAATCCCGTGCCAGATCTTGGCCTGTTTCGCGGTGGGAGTCGGGATGGCGCTCACGGTAAAGGAGGAGACCTGGTTCTCGTGGACGTGCGTGGTGAGCGTCAGCGTCTGGGCGGCCCGCAGCACTGCGACGGTCAGGGGCGCCCCGCCCCGCCCTTTGTAGCGGACACGGAACGCTCCTGCCCAGTCCTGATCTACCGTCACGTCGATCTCGCCGATCTTGCTCAGCACGTCGCCCGGTTGCACGCCGGCCTCGGCGGCGGCGCTGCCGGGGCTGACGGTACGAACGACGATCTGCCCCTGCGGCGAGACGCTGGTGGACACGCCCATGAACGGCGTCTTGGAGAGCTGGCGTACGAACGCGATCCCTGCTTTCGCGAATACCGTGGCGTATGGGAGCGAGTCCCGCCCGTTGATGTAGCGCTGGTAGAAGCCGTCCACATCGGGCATCCCCATCTCCCGCAGCAGGGCGAGTAGGTCGCTCGTGCGCACACCCTTCCCCTGCTTGTAATAGCGGGTGAACAACGCCCGCATCACGTCGTCCAGGCTGTGCGCATTGTCCGTGGCGTCCCGAATTGAGATGTCGAGCAGTAATCCCGTGAGCGAGCCCTTGGGATAGTAGAGCTGCGAGCTGTTCACGTAGACCTCGTTGATCCACGTCGCCACGCTGCCGTCTTCCTCGCTCCACGGCTCGGGCGCGGACTCGACATGCTCGATGTTCTGCTCGATGTTGGCAAAGAAGCGCTGCGGCGTCCACAGGCCCGCGCGCAGATTTGTGAGGTCGGCATAACAGTCGGTCACCCCCTCGGACCACCACAGCAACGGCGTGTACTGCTCCGCGTGATAGTCGTAGGGCCACATCTCGGCGGGACGGATCCGCTTCACGTTCCAGAGATGGAAGAACTCGTGCGACAGGAGCGGCAGCATGAAATCGCCGAAGTTCCCCGCCTCATCCGCGAAGGCGCCCGCCGGCATGATGTCGTACTGGGACGCCAGGTGCTCGAGCCCGCCTCCAAAGTCGATCGGCTCGTGAATGACGTTGAAGAAAACGGTGTACCGCTCGTAGGGTGGGCCGCCCATCAGCTGGTCCTGCACCCTGGCGATCTTCTCGAGGCTCGCACGCATGTTGCGAGCGACCGCCGGCGTATAGTCGGCGCTCGGCCACACCGCGACGCGAATCCAATGGCCCTCCACCTGGAGCGAGTCGAGGCTGTACTTCCCCACGAAGGTCATCGCGTCGGCGAGCTCATCGTAGTTGGCCGCGGCGTACACGCCGCCCGCCGGGAGCACCGACCGCAGCGCGGTCGTCACCTGCCAGCCGGCCGGCAGGGCGAACCGCACTTCCGCGGGCCGCGCGAGCTGCCCGGGCTCGTAAAGAAAGATGTTGGTGCCCAGGACCTCGCCGAACCCGCCCGCGATCCGCGCCAAGGAGAGGTCGATCGTGTCGGCTTGGTAATCGAACTCGACCGTCACCCGCTCGCTCTTGCCCGCCGCCACACGCCAAGTGCTCTTGTCGAACCGGTCCCAGAAGAGCGCACGCCCGGCGGACGACTGCGCACGGAAGTGCCGCACGTAGCGCGCGTAGTTCTGGATCTCGTAGGCGCCGGGACTCCACGCCGGCAGCGAGAGGTAGAGCGTGTCCTTGGTTGCGGCGGGGAATTCCGCCTTCACATGAAAGAGGTGCTCGGTCGGATCGGGAACGGACACTTCGTAGCGGACGGTCTGGGCCGCCAGCGGCCAGGCGAGCAACAGGGGGAGCAGAACGCGCACAAGCGGCTCCTTCGAGGCGTGAACGACGTGACAATCGGAAGATACCCCGCGCAAAACGAAGCGGCCCAGACGGTTAGTCCGGGCCGCTGTGCGTCACCTGGCGCCGAATCAGGGCGAGACCTTCTCGCTCGCCTCCGCCACCATAGCTCGCAACTCCTTGCTGGGCTTGAACACAGGCACGGGACGGGCCGCTACTTCCACGGGATCGCCAGTGCGCGGGTTGCGCGCCATCCGCGTCTTGCGCTGGCGAATCTTAAATGTCCCAAACCCTCTGATTTCAATGTTATGCTGCTCGGAGAGGGCCGCCTTCACGGCATCGAGGAAGGAGTCCACGACGCGGGCGCAGTCCTTCTTCGAAATGAGGGGACCGGCAGTGCGAGCGATTTGTGCGGTGACCTTTTCGACCAGATCGGCCTTCGTCATCCGTACCCCCTGCAGGGCCCAGAGGAACCAAATCGGGGGCCATAATACGGGCTTACCTATTGACTGTCAAGAGCTTGGAGGAACTGCTGAAAGTGGCCCCGGGCGTCGTGTGGCCCGGGAGAGGCTTCTGGGTGGTACTGGACGGCGAAAATCGGATACTCGCGGTGCCGCACGCCTTCGACCGTGCCGTCATTGAGGTTAAGGTGGGTGACCTCCAGTGAGGCGGCGCCAGGAACGCCGGCGGTGTCTCCCTGGACCGCGAATCCATGGTTCTGGGACGTGATAAGTACTTGCCCTGTAGCGAGATCCCGCACCGGATGGTTGCCGCCGCGATGGCCGTAGGGGAGCTTGACCGTCTGTCCCCCCAGGGCCAACCCGAGCAGTTGGTGGCCGAGGCAAATGCCGAAGATCGGCACGGTGCCGTCGGCGAGCTCGCGTATCGTCTCGATGGCATAACCGACCGCCGCCGGATCGCCCGGGCCGTTGGAGAGGAACACCCCGTCGGGCTCGAGGTCGCGCACCCGGGCGGCCGTCGTGCTCGCAGGGACAACGGTCACGCGAGTGTCGTTGGTGCGGAAGATACGCAGGATGTTCCGCTTCATCCCGTAATCGTAGGCGACGACGTGGTGTCGCGCGTCGGTCGGTCCCTCGCTGTACTCGGCGCCGATCGTGGCCGCGCTCGCCAGGTCGAGCCCGTCCATCGAGGGCGAGCCGGCGAGGGCGGTACGCACCGCTGCGGTGGGCTCCTCGCCGACCGCCATCACGCCGCGCATCGCCCCGCGCGAGCGGATGTGGCGGGTGAGCCGGCGCGTGTCCACGTCGGCGACGATGGGCACGTGCGTCTCGGCCAGCCACTCGAGCAGGCTCCCGGTGGCGCGCCAGTTCGAGGGACGAGCAGACAACTCGCGCACCACGACACCGGCGACGCGCGGCCGATCGGACTCGAGGTCCTCGGAGTTGATCCCGTAGTTGCCGATCATCGGCGCCGTCATTACCACGAGCTGGCCGAGGTAGGAGGGGTCGGTGAAGACCTCCTGGTAGCCGCTCAGATTCGTGGTGAAGACGACTTCGGCGTACGCGGGCTCGAAAGGGAGGGGCGCGGTGCCGCGGAACCAGGCGCCGTCCTCCAAGAGCACGTATGCCGGGTGGAGATCAGCGATTGGACGGAGTCTTGGCTTGCGGTTTCGGTGCCGGCGTCGTGCTCTGGATCGGCAGCGGGGCGCTCTGCACCGGGGTTGGCGCCGGGGTCGCTCCCTGCAGCAACGGGCGCGGCGCACCCGTATGGGCGGACATCACGGCGAGGATGAGGGCGAGGGACATGAAGATGCCCGCCGTCCACCAGGTGACCTTGTGCAGCAGCGTCGTCGCCTGGCGCCCGCCCATGAACATCTCGGTGCCAGAGCCACCGCCCAAGGACGCGAGCCCGCCCCCCTGCCCAGCCTGCAGCAGCACGGCGGTGGTCAGAATCAGCGCGTCGAGCAGGAGGATGATCTTCAGGAACGTGAACATGCTGCGCAGATAATACCTAAGGCGCGCCGGTCCGCACAAGCGCGGTCCAACCAGACGGGTCGAGCGACGCGCCACCCACCAGCACCCCGTCCACCTCCGGCTCGGACAGCAGCTCTGCGACATTCTTCAGGTTCACGCTACCTCCGTAGAGCACCCGCGCCGTGCGAGCGCCGCGCCCCGCCAGCCAGCGGCGAATAGTGCGGTGCACTTGCGCGGCGTCCGCAGGCGTCGCGTTCCGGCCGGTACCGATGGCCCATACCGGCTCGTATGCGATCACGATCCGCTCGAGTGCCTCCCGCTCCAACGCTCCCCCCCCCCCCCCCCCCCCCCCCCCCCCCCCCCCCCCCCCCCCCCCCCCCCCGCCAGCGTCTCGCCGACGCACAGCACCGGGACGAGATCGGCCTTGAGGGCGGCGTCGACTTTGCGCGCCGTCTGCTCGTCGGTCTCCCCGAACAATTGGCGGCGCTCTGAGTGGCCGACGAGGCTGGCCCGCGCCCCCGCTTGGGCGGCGAGGGGACCGGAGATCTCGCCAGTGAAGGCGCCTTTGGGCTCCCAGTGGATGTTCTGAGCGCCGGCGAGCAAGTCGTCGCGGCCTCCCCCGCGGAGGGCCTGGGCGACGGCTTCGAGCGAGACCGCTGGGGCGAAGAACCACACCTCCCGGCCCTCGATCGGGGCGTAATCTCGGCGGAACGCTTTCAGGTACTCGCGAGCCTGGTCAGGCCCGAGGTGCATCTTCCAGTTGGCGGCGAACAGCAGCCGCCTCACTTGTTCTCCAGGGCGGCGACCCCTGGGAGCGGCTTGCCCTCGAGGAATTCCAACGACGCCCCGCCACCGGTGGAAACATGCGACAGCTTGCCCTCGAGCCCCGCTACCGCCGCCGCAGAGTCCCCGCCGCCAACGACAGTCACCGCGCCCCGCTCCCCTGCCTCGACCAGCGCGGCCGCGACGGCCCGCGTGCCGGCGTCGAACGGCGGCGTCTCGAACACGCCCATCGGGCCATTCCACACGATGGTCCGCGCCCGCAGCAGGCGTGCCCGGTAATCACTCTGGGTGGCCTGGTCGATGTCGAAAACGGCCCAGGTAGCGGGGATCTCGTCGCTCGCCACCTCGCGGCGCTCGGCCGCGCGATCGAGCCCCGGGGCGACGACGGCGCCGCGCGGCAGAATCAATTTGCGGCCGCCCGCGGCGAGCAGGGCCCTGGCCAACTCCGTCTTGTCACGCTCGACGAGCGACGTACCGACCTCGAGCCCCAGGGCCGCAAAGAAGGTACACGCCATCGCGCCGCCAATCAGAATCTCGTCACAGCGCGGGAGCAGCGCCTCGATCACGTCGATTTTCCCCGAGATCTTCGCCCCTCCCAGCAGTGCGACGAAGGGCCGCTTGGGATTGGTGAGGGCCTCACCTAAGTAGCGTAGCTCCTTCTCCATCAGGAAGCCCGCCACCGCGGGCTTGAGGAGGTGCGCCACGGCCTCGGTGGACGCATGGGCCCGATGGGCGGAGCCGAAAGCGTCGTTGACGTAGAAATCGCCCAGCGCGGCGAACGTCTGCGCGAGGTGCGGGTCGTTCTGTTCCTCTCCCGGCCAGAACCGCGTGTTCTCGACCAGCGCCACCCCTCCCCGAGGCAGTCGTTTCGAGGCGGCGACACGGGAGAGCAGCACCACGCGGGCGCCTTTTTCGCGCAGATAATTAATCGTCGGGAGCGCGGCGCGGATGCGACTGTCGTCCGTAACGACGCCGCCCTTCAGCGGCACGTTGAAGTCCACCCGGACGAGCGCCCGCTTGCCGTCCAGGGCTGCGGCCGGCAGGTCGGCGAGGGTGCGTTTGCTCACCGGCTGCGGGCGGCGATGTAGGCCAAGAGGTCGACGCACCGTGCGGAGTAGCCCATCTCGTTGTCGTACCACGACGAGACGTGCACGAAGGTGCCGTCGATCACGTTGGTGGACATCGCGTCCACGACACTCGAATACAGACTGCCGATGTAGTCCACGGAGACGAGGGGCTCGTCGCTGACATCGAGAATGCCCTTCAGGTCGCCCTGCGCCGCCTGCTTGAAGGCGGCGTTGACCTCCGCGGCCGTCGTCGCCTTCCGCACCTCGGCGGTGAGCTCGACGATGGAAACATCCGAGGTCGGGACGCGCAGGGAGATGCCGTCGATCTTCCCCTTCACCTCTGGGATCACGAGGCCCGTGGCTTTCGCGGCCCCGGTGGTGGTCGGGATGATGCTCAGCGCTGCAGCCCGGGCCCGGCGTAGGTCCTTGTGGGGCAGGTCGAGGATCTGCTGGTCGTTGGTGTAGCTGTGCACCGTGGTCATGAAGCCGTGCACGAACCCCCAGGTGTCCATCACGACTTTGACGACCGGCACGAGGCAGTTCGTGGTGCACGACGCGTTCGAGATCACGTGGTGCTTGGCCGGGTCGTACTTCTGGTGATTGACGCCCATGACGATCGTGATGTCCTCGCCCTTGGCGGGGGCGGAGATCACGACCTTCTTGGCGCCCGCCGTCAAGTGCTTGGCTGCCGCCTCGCGCTCGGTAAACCGGCCCGTGCTCTCCAGCACCAGCTCCACTCCGAGGTCCTTCCACGGCAGCTTCTCGGGTTCTTTGATCGCCGAGACAGCGATCGGTCGGCCGTTCACGACGAGCGCCTCGCCCTTGGCTTCGACGGAGCCGGGGAAGCGACGGTGCACCGAGTCGTACTTGAGCAAGTGCGCCAGGGTCTTGGTATCGGTGATGTCGTTGACGGCCACGAACTCGAGCGCGGTTTGTTTGTTCAGGACAGCAGCGCGCAGCACGTTGCGCCCGATGCGGCCGAACCCGTTGATCCCCACACGCACTGCCATCGCTATAGCTCCTCGGTGAAATCCGGAATAAGGGCGCGGCCGACAAGTGCGCTGCTGATCGCTCCGCTGCCGGCCCCGCCTCTGGCCCCCGCCACATTCGCCAGGCTGGCGGCCGGTGTCAACGCCGTTTGCGAGGCGATGTCCCGGCGCCCGCGGAGGGCGCTAGACACGGAGCGCGCGCGCCACGGCCGCGCGCATCACGTCCAGCGGGGGCTCTTCGCCCGGGAAGAACCGGGTGAAGGCGGCCGCCCCCTGGTGCAGCAGGACCTCGCGCCCGTCGCAGGCGGCGATACCCGCGGCGCGCAGCGTGCGGACCCAGGGCGTCTCGCCCGCAGCGTACGTCAGGTCGAGCGCGGCCCGTGCGCCATTCAACTGCGTCGGAGAGATCGGCAACGGATCGCCTTCCTTGAGCCCGAGAGGAGTGGTGTTGATCACCAGGTCGCAAGGCTCAGTGGCAGCCGCGACGCGCGCGGCGATGTCGTGGGCGCTTGCCCAATCAACGAAGGCCCGGGCACGGCCAGGATCGCGCGAGCGTACCAGCAGCCTTGCCTGGGCGCCGCCGGCGGCGATCGCGACGGCACGCGCGGATCCGCCCGTGCCAAGGACCAGCCAGCGTCCGGCCCCATCCGCCCCTAACGCGTGCACGGCTGCGCGCACGCCGGAGACGTCGGTGTTGTCGCCCACCATTGCACCGTGCTCTGTCCAGAACGTATTACACGCCCCCACGCGCGCGCACAGCTCTGTTTTTCGCGTGACGTAGCGCTCGGTCGCCTGCTTGTGCGGGACGGTCACGTTGCCGGCCGCCCCCACGGCCGCGAGCGCCTGGAGTACGACCGGCAAGGTGTCAGCCGTGGTGCGCATCGCGAGGTAGGCGGCATCCAGGCCGAGGGCGCGGATGGCGGCGTTGTGCATGCTGGGCGAAAGGGAATGGCCGACGGGGTCGCCGAGGATGACGAGGAGTCGGGTGTTAGCGCCGATCTCCATGCTGCCTTTCCTTCACGAGGCGCTCGACTACGGCGGCGACCAGGGCCTCAAGCTCGGCGCAGGTGTCGCGGTAGACGTCGAGGTCGCCGCCGAAGGGGTCGCTCACCTCGGCCTCGTCGCCCTCGCGGCCCCCGTACTCCCCCAGCACGAACACCCGCCCCTCCCCGCCGAGCTCATCCACGCGGGCGCGGTGGTGACGGGCCATGGTGAGGATGAGATCGGCTTCCTCCACCAGCTCACGGGTGAGCAGCCGCGCGCGGTGACCCGAGAGGTCAAGGCCGCGCTCCAGGCCCACAAGATAAGCCCCCTCGGAGGCGGGCGCGCCGTCCCATGCTCCGGTGCCGGCCGAGGTGACGCTCACGCCGTCCACGCTGCGCTGCTCGAGCGTGCGGCGCAGCAGGGCTTCGGCCAGCGGGCTGCGGCAGATGTTGCCGGTGCAGACGAGCAGAATCCTTTGAATCATGCGACTCAGGGCGCGAGAATGCCCACCGCGCGGCGCAGCTCACCAACCGGCAGCGCGCCGGCCCGCACGACACGCGGGGTGGGACTCGTGCAGTCAACCACTGTGGACGAGGGCCGGTTCCCCAACACGCCTCCGTCCAGCACCAGTAGCCGGCCGGCGCGGATCGCGGCGGCGAAATCGCGCGCAATGGCGTCGGCCCCCGGCGCCGGCGGCACGCCAGGCAGGTTGGCCGAGGTCGAGGTCAGCGGCTCGCCCAACGCGGCGACGAGCCGCGCGGTGTGCGGGTGCGACGTCCACCGCACGGCAATGCCCCCTTCCGGCCCGCGCAGCGAATCCGGCAGCCGCCCGCCGCCGCCGGGCAGCACCAGCGTCAACGGCCCCGGCCAGAACGCGCGCGCCAGCGCGCTCGCGGACTCGTTGAACGCCAGCCCCTGCGCCTCGGCCATCTCGCGGCTTGCGACGAGCAGCAGAAACGGCTTGCCGGGCCGGCGGCCCTTGAGCTCCGCCAGCGCGCGCACTTCGCCCGTGCGCGCCCGGGAGCCGAGGCCATACACGGTCTCCGTGGGATAGGCGAGCAATCCGCCCCCACGCAGGTGCGCAACCACGCGCCCGAAGGCGGCTTCGGCCTCCGCCGCAGTACGAAACGGAATCGGTGTCACTGCAGCTCGCGCGCCAATGCCTCGGCGACCCGGAAATCGTCGGGGGTCGTGATCTTGAGGTTGTGCGGCAGGTCCGCCACGACTTCTACCGGGTAGCCGGCGCGCTCGCACAGCTCGGCGTCGTCCGTTGCCGTGTCGCCGTTCCTTTGCTTGCGATACACCTCGTCCAGCCACGCGCGCGGGAAGCCCTGTGGGGTCTGGGCGCGCCACAGGCGCTCGCGAGTGACCGTGCGGGCGATGCGGGCGCCCTCAGTCACCTCTTTGACCGTGTCGCTCATCGGTAGCGCTGCCACAGCGCCGACACCCCGCCGCGCGCGCGCGATCACCGCGTCGACCGTCGAGCGGCTCACGAACGGTCGCGCGCCGTCGTGCACCAGGACCACGGGGAGTCCAGGCCGCAGGGCGCGCAGGGCAGCGCGCACGGACTCCGGACGCGTGCTGCCGCCGGCCACCAGCGTGAGCCGCTCGCCGACCAGCTTCCCCAGCCACTCGGGGGGCCGCTCGGCGAGGCCCTGCGGCAGGGCCACGACCACGTGCTCCACATCAGGATGAGAGGTGAAGGGCCGCAGCGCCCGCAGCAGCATCGGAACACCGAGGATCGAGCGGAACTGCTTGGGCTCACCGGGTCCGGCCCGGAGGCCTGCTCCGGCCGCGACGATCACGACTCCGACGTCAGGCTGCGAGGCGACGGGCGAGCTCACCGATTCCCTCCAGCCCTACGACCTCCAGCCCTGCTGCCGACACGCGGGAGCGGGCCGAGCAGAACACCCGGCGGAATCCCTGCCGCGCCGCCTCGACCAGCCGACGCTCGACAGCGGCCACGGGCCGGATCTCACCGCCCAGGCCCACTTCGCCGAGAAACAGGGCGTCCGGCGGAGTCGGGCGGTCGTGGATGCTGGAGACCAGGGCCGCCGTGACGGCCAGGTCGGTCGAGGGCTCCAGCAATCGCACGCCGCCCGTGACGTTCACGAATACGTCCAACGCACCCACCGGCAACCCGCCGCGACGCTCCAGCACCGCCAACAGCACGGCGAGCCGCCGGTGGTCGAGGCCGGTCGCCACGCGCTGCGGGGTCCCGAACCCCGCCTTGGAGGCGAGCGCCTGGATCTCGACTAGCATCGGGCGCGTGCCCTCCATCAGGGCTGTCACGGCCGAGCCGGGGACGCCGGTGTGACGACCGGCCAGGAACACGGCGGCCGGGTCCGGCACTGGTGCGAGGCCGGCTCCGGTCATCTCGAAGACGCCGATCTCATCGACCGAGCCAAAACGATTCTTTACCGCCCGCAGCATCCGATGGTCCAGCGTCGCTTCGCCCTCGAAGTAGAGCACCGTGTCCACAATGTGCTCGAGCGTGCGCGGGCCCGCGATGCCCCCACCCTTGGTGACGTGGCCGACGAGCAGTACCGCGGGCCCCGCTTCCTTGGCGAACCGCATCAGCCGGGCGGCGCACTCGCGTACCTGGCCGACGTTGCCCGGGGCGCCCTCCAGCTCCTCGGTATATGTGGTCTGAATCGAGTCCACGACCACCACGCGCGCGGCGAGCGCCGCGGCGTGGTGCAGGATCGCTTCGAGCCGGGTCTCGCCGAGCACGTGCACGGCGCCGGTGTCGTCGCCGAGGCGATCGGCGCGCAACCGAATCTGCTCGGGGGACTCCTCGCCGGAGACGTACAGCGTCGCCACGCCCGCCTGCTCGAGACGCGCCGCGCACTGCAACAGCAGGGTCGACTTGCCGATCCCCGGCTCTCCCCCGACCAGCACGACGGAGCCGGGCACGATGCCCCCGCCAAGGACGAAGTCGAACTCGGGCAAGCCGGTCCGCCAGCGGTCGAGTCCACCGACGCCGACGTCGGCCAGTCGCACGGGCGGATGCTCGGAGGATGCCGTCCGCCGGTCCGAGCGTCCGGCGCTTCGACCTCGCGCGTGCGCGAGCGGCTCCTCGCTCAGCGTGTTCCACGCACCGCACGCATCGCAGCGGCCGGCCCATTTGGGCTGCTCCGCGCCGCATTCGGCGCAGCGGAACACCGACTTGGCTCTAGCC
>WNFC01012134.1_pt1 | contig 16441 bp, 17 predicted proteins | sample 5400541 | NCBI WGS metagenome assembly WNFC01 (sample SAMN13153342, study PRJNA577476) | soil metagenome | isolation source: 120 cm saprolite under Douglas fir tree site 2 hole 2 replicate 1 | place: USA:California | collected 2015-04-18
GAGGTCGAGATTCTCCCGCATGCGATCCGGAAACACCTGCAGCCCGTCCAGCAGCACGATCATCCGCTGCAGCGTGTCGCCGGTGAGCTCGCAGGCCTGTACCAGCGCACGGCTCATCATGATGCTCGTCGTGCGGTCGGCCTCGTGCTCGGTCTGCATGGCCTCGAGCGCCAGCGGCACGAGCGCGCGGATCTGCGCGGCGGCGGCCATGATGTCCTGCGACAGCTTCGGATTGCGCTTCTGGGGCATGGTGCTGCTCCCGACGGTGCCCGGCGGCACCGGCTCCTCGAGCTCGCCGAATTCCTGCTTCATCAGGGTGTAGATCTCGCGCCCGATCTTGCTGCACGTCGCGGCGAGCATGCCGAGCAGCGTGACGTACTCGGCCTGGTGATCGCCGATGGTCCGCGCGGGCAGGGGCATCGGGCGCATCCCGAGGTAGGCCGCCATCTTCTCCTGGGTGGCGAGGCCAGCTTCGCCCAGCGAGGCGAGCGTCCCCGCGCCGCCCCCCAGCATGGCCACGAACACGCGGTCTTCACATCCCCAGAGGCGCTCCACGTGACGACCCAGCTCGTCGATCCACACGGCTACCTTGAAGCCGAACGTCGCGGGCACCGCGTGCTGGCCGTGGGTGCGGCCGGGGAGGAGGACGTCCCTGGTGCGCTCGGCCAGGTCGGCGAGCGTGGTCAGGATGGTCGCGAGCTGACGCAGGAAGATGTCGTGGGCCCGGCGCACCTGGAGGAGCTGGCCGGTCTGCGTGACGTTCTGGGTGGTCGCACCCCAGTGCACGTAGCCGCCGGCATCGCCCTTGCAGGCGCGATCCAGCGCCCACACCAGCGGCACCAGCGGATGTCCGGTGCGGGCCAAGCCCTCCCGCACGGCCGCCAGATCCAGGTAGGACAGGTGCGCCTTGTTGATGATCTCGCGGGCGGCGGCCTCGGGGATGATGCCCAGCTCGGCCTGAGCCCGCGCCAGGGCCGCTTCCACGTCGAGCCAGGATTGGAAGCGGGCCGATTCTGTGAAGAGCGCCCGCACACCCGGGTCGTCGATCCGGAGGGAGGTCGGTTCCTCTTGCATGGGAGCGATCTCTCGCACGGCACTCCCGGCTTGTCAACGCCGTCGCGGTGGCCGGCGGACCGGGGTATGATCGGCGGCCATGGGAAAACTCGACGGGAAGGTCGCGCTGATCAGCGGCGGAGCTCGCGGGCAGGGGGCGGCCGAGGCCGAGACGTTCACCCGGGAAGGCGCGAAGGTCGTCTTCGGCGACATCCGGGATACCGAGGGCGAGAAGGTCGAGGCCGCCATCCGCGCGGCCGGGGGCGAGGCCACGTACGTGCATCTGGATGTCACGAGCGAGGCGGACTGGCAGGCCGCGGTTCAGACCGCCACCGAACGCTACGGACAGCTGGACATCCTGATCAACAACGCCGCGATCGTCATCCCGCGGGTCCCGATTGAGGCGCGCACGGCCGCCGAGTGGGACCAGGTGATGGCCGTCAATGCCAAGGGCGTGTTCCTGGGCACGAAGTACGCGATTCCGGCCATGCGCCGCGCCGGCGGAGGCTCGATCGTGAATATCTCTTCGGTGGCCGGGATCGGACAATCTCTGCACCAGGAGCCGGCGTATGCCGCGAGCAAGGGCGCCATCCGGATCTTCACGAAGGTGACGGCGAGCCAGCACGCGAAGGACATGATCCGCTGCAACTCCGTGCACCCCGGCCCGGTGGACACGGAGATGTTCCACTCCGCCTTCCGCGACCGCGAGGCTATGGAGCGGCGGCTCCAGCGGGTGCCGCTCCGGCGGATGGGCACCGTGGCCGAGATCGTGAGCGCCGTGCTCTATCTCGCCTCGGACGACTCCTCCTACATGACCGGCAGCGAGCTCGTCATCGACGGGGGAGCGCTCGCCCAGTAGCGGTGCCGGCGTGGGCGGCAGAGGCTTGAGCGCATCCGAGTTCTCCGAGGAAGACGTCGCCCGGTACTGGGACGGCAACGCGAACCCGTGGGCCGACGAGGTCCGCAAGGGCCACGACATTGCCCGCGAGCGGCTGAACAATCCGGCGTTCCTGGAGTTCATCGGGGATCTTCGCGGGAAGCAGGTGCTGGACGCCGGGTGCGGGGAGGGCTACAACTCGCGCATCCTCGCGCGACGGGGCGCGCGCGTGAGCGGCGTGGACATCTCGGAGCGGATGATCGCGCTGGCGACGGCGGAGGAGGTGCGTGAGTCGCTGGGCATCCGCTATGCGCGCGCGTCCTACGCGGACCTCTCCATCTTCGCGGGGGCGAGCTTCGACGCGGTGGTCTCGTTCATGGCGCTCATGGACGGTCCGCGCTTCGACCTCGCCATGCGAGAGGCCTTCCGCGTGCTTCGCCCGGGCGGGATGCTCGCCTTCAGCATCACGCACCCGTGCTTCATCACCAAGGGTTCACGCTGGATCCGCAACGAAGAAGGTGTCAAGGTCAACTGGGTCGTCGGTGACTATTTCGATCCCGCCGGGTGGATTGACGGCTGGCGCTTCACCGACGCCCGGCCGGAGGCGCCTAAGTTCGCCGTGCCGAGATTCGATCGCACGCTCTCGGAGTACGTCAACACCGTGATCGCGGCCGGGTTCGTGCTACGGCAGATGGAGGAGCCGCGGCCCTCCGAGGAGTACTGCCAGGCCCATCCAAGCCAGCGCGGTTGGCGCGACCACGCCGCGCTCTTTCTCTACGTTCGCGCGGAGAAGCCGTCGGGCTAGCGGACAGGCGCGCGGTCAGTAGCCGGGTGGGCGTGTAGAGCGCTATCAGCAAGAAGAGATAGGCGTCGTATTGCTCCTCCACGTTGACCCCACACAAGCGTGGACGCGTTCGTAGCGGTCGCGCCGACGCTCAGCGGCGCGGAGTCGGTGGCGCCGGCGGTCCTTCCCGCGGGACATCGTTGCCCTTCGCGTACATGCATTGCTCGTAGGCCCTGTCGTAGCGCCGCTGGAACCCGTAGCCCGCCGACTGGCCCGCATTGGCGCCGACCGCCGTCCCGCCCAGGAGCCCGCCGCCGGCGCCTATGGCTGCGCCCGCCGCCGGATGGCCCGCCGCGGCACCAATCGCCGCGCCCAAGCCGGCGCCGACAACCGTCCCGATCGCAGCGCCGCTGCCAGCTCCCTGCGCGAAGGCCGTCTGGGGATTTCCCCCGGCCTGCTGAAGAGCCCACTGGCGACAGACTGTGTCGTCCGTCTGGAACTGATCGAAGGATTTCTCCGGGCCCGGCATCACCGTGACGGTTGGCCCTGTCGGGACCGATACACAGCCTGCGCACAGCAGCATCGCGAGCCCCACTACCACCACGCGTCTTGGCATGTCGCGCCTCCTTGAGATGCGGCCGCCCTTGAGACGGAGGGCGCGACGCTTCCGCTTACACGCGGAATACAAAGTTGTGCGACTATCCGGTAAATTCTTCGGGTTTCGTCTCGACCTGACCCCATATCCGAAAGGAGACCGTCATGACATTCGACCCTCAAAAAGTTGGCAAGAGCCTCACCACGGCGGGAGATGCGACAGCCTCGACCGGGGAGAAGCTCATCACGGCTTCCAAGTTCACGAAGAGGGTCGCGCGCGCGCTTTCCGCTGACGGCGACGTCGTGCCATCGCTGCAATCCGTCGAGACGGGCACGCGGTCCACACGCAACCTGCTGGGGCTAGCGGTTCCCCCGCTCCGGGCTGTGGACACAGCCCTGCGAGGGATCAGGATTCCGACGATCACCGCGCGGACCGCCGCCGTGACTTTCCCGGTGGTAGGACGCCTGCGATTCGTGACCGGCGTCACGATTGGAACCGCGCGTCCATTTCTGGCGGCGGCGGCCAGTGTCAGAGCGGTCGCGAACAATCTGAACAATGTCCGGGCCGCCCTCCTGACGGTGGCGAACGCGATGCGCGATCTTCGGCGGGCCATGCCCGACATTCGGGACAGCCTGCGCGCCAATGCCGATGACATGGCAGCGGCGGGAAAGAGCCTGCAGGACTCTGGCCAGGCGCTCCAGGACGCCGGGGCAGCCCTCGGGGGCTGATCGTGTCCCGCGCCAGCATGATCGTGGTCGGCGAGGCTGGCCTATCCGGTAGGGTTTCAGACTCGTGGCGACAATGCGGCGAGCCGGGAACGTAGGATTGTAAGACCTGACCCCACTCGTCTAGAGGAGCTTCTCCATGATGAGGGTGTCGACCCACTGACCGTCGAGCATGCCCTGCTCGTGGTAGACGCCGACGCGCGAGAAGCCCAGCCGCTCGTAGAGCCTGACACCGCCCTCGTTGGTGGGAAAGGTGGCCAGCACCATCTTGTGGTAGCCGATCTCGCGCGCCAGTTCGATGAGGCGCTCGAGCATGCGGTGCCCCACGCCCTTGCCGCGCCACGCGCGCTCGACGTAGACGGAGAAGTCGGCCACGTGGCGATAGGCGGGCCGCGCGTTGAAGACGTTGAGGCTGCCCCAGCCGACGAGAGTGGCTCCGGACTCCGCGACTATCACCGGATGGCGGGGGCTGCGTGCCGCCAGCCATTGACGGCGTTCTTCAGGAGCGCGCAGCTCGGTTTCGAGCGTCGCCACCCGGTCCTCGATGCCCTGGTTGTAGATGAGACAGATCGCTTCGGCATCGCCCGCCCTCGCGGGGCGAAGCGCGAGCGCCGTCGTCACTTCGGCGGCTCCAGCTCCCGCGCGTCGAGGCGTCCGGCCTTCTCGAGGGCGGCGAACTCGTCGAGCGTCTTCCTGATCCCGTCGGCGAGCGAGGTGCGCGGCACCGGGCCCAAATCGCGCTGGTAACCGGGATCGGCCAGCTCGGACGGGAAGGGGATCGCCTGCTCGATGTGCGTGATCGCGCCCTTTGCCGAGGGCCAGGCCTGCTCGATGAGCCGCGCCACCTCCGCGACCGTGGCCGACTCGCCGTGGAGGTTGTAGACGCGCGCCCCGTCGAGGGTCGTCGTCGAGGCGGCGATGCACGCACGCGCCACGTCGTCGGCGTAGATCAGATCGGTGGCCCCGCCCCAGCGTATCTGGAAGGGCCGTCCGAGCACGGCCGCCTTCATGGCCAGCGTCGGGTCGGCGGTGAGGCCGAAGTCGCGCCCCGGGCCGTACACCGTCAGCGGCCGGAAGCCCATGGACGGAATCTTGTGCTCCTCCCAGTAGATCCGTGCCGTCTCCTCGTTGGCCACCTTGTAGACGCCGTAGTGCGTGGCGGGCTTGGGCGGCGAGTCGTCCGTCACCGGTCCCGGACCGTAGAGATGCGGCGGGCCGAAGACGGCGGCCGAGGAGAAATATGCGACGCGGCCCACGCGGTCGCGGTGGGCCTTGGCGGCCTCGAAGACATTGGCCGTGCCGACGACGTTGATGAGCGCGCCGCGCGAGGGGTCCTGGCGGCAGAGCGGCACCTGCCAGGCGGCCAGGTGGATGATGCGCGTGACCTTGTGTTCGCCCACGGCGCGCGTGACGCCTTCGCGGTCGGCGATGTCGCCCCTGACCATGACGACGTCGCGCAGAAGCTTGTCGCCGAGCAGCATCCGCATGCGCCACGGATCGTCGCCCACGTCGAAGGCCACGGGCCGCTCGCCGGCCTCGAGCAGCCGCTTGCACACCCAGGCTCCGATGCAGCCGAATGCCCCCGTCACCAGCGTCGCCATGATGTCCGTGTTCTCCTCGCTGCGCGGTCTGTGCGCCGCCGACTTTTATACACTATAATGCGAGCCGTGTTCGACAGCCGGTTCTTCGAGGAAGCGTGGCCGACCATATCGCGGGGCCTCGAGTCCGAGGCGGACGCCGAAGCCGAGGTGGGCTGGATCCTCGGCCACGTGCAGCCGCCCGAGGCCGGGCACATTCTCGACGCGCCCTGCGGCTTCGGACGCCACTCGCTGGCGCTCGCGCGGCGCGGCTTCGAGGTCACCGGTGTGGATCTCTCGGAGACCGAGCTCCGCCGGGCCACGGAGCGCGCCGCCGCCGCGGGGCTGGCCCTCCGGCTCGTCAAGCAGGACATGCGCGACATGGAATTCTCGGGCGAGTTCGACCTGGCTCTCAACCTTTTTTCTAGCATCGGCTTCTTCACCGACGACGAGGACCGCCTGCTCCTCGACCGCTTCTGCACCGGGCTCAAGCCGGGCGGCACCTTCGTTCTCGACACGCGCAATCGCGATTTCGTCGTCCACGAGGTGACGCCCGAAGAGACGGTGCGGCTGCCCGAGGGCCAGATCCGCGTCAAGAACCGCTTCGACGTCCGCACGAGCCGGATCCAGCAGGACTGGTGGCTGGAGAACGAGTACCGCCTGCTCGGCCAGACCGAGATCCGCCTGTACTCCGTCCACGAGCTGTTGCGCATGCTGCGCCCTGAGCGCTGGTCCCATGTCGAGCTCTTCGGCGGCCTCGACGGACGCCCGTTCGTCCTCGAGTCCCCCCGCATCGTCCTCGTGGCCACCAAGTAGCCCTCGTGACTGGCCCGTCATGCGCATCCGCGAGCTCGAACGACGTGAGTGGGCGCTCTATCGGGAGTTGCGCCTCCGCGCCCTGGCCGAGTCGCCGGACGCCTTCGGCCGAAGGCTTGTCGACGAGCTGGCCCGGCCTGATGCGGAATGGATCCGGCTCACAGAGTCGGTCACCACACCAGGCGGGCAGGTGATGCTCGTGGCGGAAGAGGCAGGGCGCCCACTGGGGCTGGCATTCGGCATCTTTGACAGGGAGCGCACGAATATCGGCCACGTCGGGGGCATGTGGGTGGAGCCCGGCGATCGCGGCCGGGGAGCCGGACGGTCCCTGCTCGACGCCGCGATCGCCTGGGCGCGCTCCCGTGCCCTCGCCAGGCTCGAGCTGTGGGTGACCAAGGGTAACGGCCCGGCCGTGCGGCTGTACGAGCGGGCCGGGTTTGCGGACACGGGCCGGAGGGATGTGCTGCCGTCCAACCCGGCTCTGCAGACCATCCAGATGGCACTCAATCTGAGAGGAGACTCATGAAGCCCCTCGTGGTAGCCCCTCGTGGTCCTCGCCGGTCCCATTCATGCCGATGGCATCAAGCAGCTCGAAACAGAAGCACGCGTCATCGTCTCGAACGAGCTGACGGAGGCGGGGATGATCAAGGCCTCCGAGGAGGCCGCGGGCATACTCTTCCGCACCAAGCCGAACTGCACGCGATCGCTGATGGCGGCCTGCAAGAGCCTCAAGGTGGTTGGCCGGCACGGCGTCGGCCTCGATACAGTGGATCTCAAGGCGGCGACCGATCTCGGGGTCGCCGTCGTCCACGCGCCCGGCTCCAACTCCAACTCCGTCGCCGAGCACGCCATCATGCTCATGCTGGCCTGCGCCAAGCAGGCCGTCGTCGTGGACAAGCGCACGCGCCTGGCCGACTGGGGCAAGGGCCGCTGGCAGGGACTGCTCGAGATGAACGGTCGGACGCTCGGTATCATCGGCGTCGGCAATATCGGGCGACGGGTGGCCAAGACGGCCGGGGCGCTCGGGATGCGCGTCATCGGCTACGATAAGTACGTGGCGGCCGAGGAGCTGCGGAACCGCGGCGTCGAGCCCATGCCCGACATGGCCTCGGTGCTCCGCCAGGCCGACGTCGTGACGTGCCACACGCCGCACACGCCCGAGACCCACCATATGATCAACGCGGAGTCGATCGCGCAGATGAAGCCGGGCGTGATCTTCATCAACACGTCTCGCGGCAAGATCCAGGACGAGGAGGCGCTGCGGGTGGCTCTCGAGAGCGGAAAGATCCGCGCGGCAGGCATCGACGTCTTCGAGGAAGAGCCCGTGTCCTCCGACAGCCGCCTGCTCCAGCTCGACAACGTGATCGTGAGCCCCCACATCGCCGGCGTGACCGAGGAGACGACGCGCGGCACGGCCATGCAGGTGGGGGCCGAGATGCTCCGTGTGCTGCGCGGGGAGAAGCCGCACGTTCTCGGCAACCCCGACCTCTGGTCCAAGCTCGGGCATCTGACGTAGACTCGGAAGCACAGAAACCAGGAGACTGCTGCCATGCCGATCGACACGCGCCACCCGAAAGAGATCCGCGCCGATATTCGCAGCGGCAAGCTCGCCGGCATCACCGCCGGGCTGGGTCCGGGATTCGTCCAGGCCAACATGGCCGTGCTGCCCAAGGACGACGCCTACGATTTCCTGCTCTTCTGCCAGCGCAACCCGCGCCCGTGCCCGCTGATCGAGGTGACGGACGTGGGCTCGCCCGAGCCGGTCGGCGTCGCGCCGGGCGCCGACCTGCGCACCGACCTGCCGCGCTACCGGATCTACAAGGACGGCGTGCTGGCGGACGAGGTCACGGACGTCAAGGCCTTCTGGCGCGACGACCTCGTCGCGTTCCTGCTCGGCTGCTCGTTCACCTTCGAGTGGGCGCTGATGGATGCGGGCATTCCGCTGCGGCACGTGGAGCGCGGGTGCAATGTCTCCATGTGGAAGACCAACGTCGCCTGCCGACCGGCCGGGCGCTTCCACGGCCCCATGGTCGTCTCGATGCGGCCCATCCCGCACCAGATGGTCGCCAAGGCCGTGACCGCCTCCGCGCGCTTCCCCGGCGCCCACGGCGCGCCCGTGCACGTGGGCGACCCCGCACACCTCGGCATCACGGACATCTCGAAGCCCGACTGGGGCGACTTCGTCGGCGTCGAGACGGGCGAAGTCCCGATGTTCTGGGCGTGCGGCGTGACGCCGCAGGCGGTCGCCCTCGCCTCGAAGCCCTCCTTCATGATCACGCACAGCCCGGGGCACATGTTCATCACCGACGTCCCGAACTCCACCTTCGCGGCGTTCTAGCCGACATGAAGAACGCCCTCCCGGCGGCTCAAAAATGTCCAGATGCGAGGCGGCGCCCGATGACCGCACGCGAGGCGTACTCCTCGTACGTTGAGTGTGCGGTCGAGGGCGCCCACGAAGCAGATGGGCCTTTTTCAGCCGCCGGGTAGCCGGTGGGGATTTACCCCGAGCCCCGCTTCCTACCGTGCGGGGACCTCGCGCTGTCCGTCGAGCTGGGCGACGACATCAACCGCACAGTCAATGCGCGCGTGCTGGCACTCGAGTACCTGATTCAGCGGAATGCACCGGCCGGCGTCACCGAGACCGTTCCGAGCTACCGGTCACTTCTCGTCTACTACGATCCCGTCTCGGTCGACTGGGACGAGCTGACGAGGTCACTGCGGGCGCTCTGGCGGGAGGCTCGGCCCGAGGTGCTGCCGCCCTCTCGCACGGTGGAGATTCCGTGCTGCTACGGCGGCGACCTGGGGTTCGAGCTCGAGGCGGCCGCCAGGAAGATCGGCCTGCCGGCCGGGGAGGTCGCGCGGCTTCACGCCTCGGCCGACTACTGCGTCTACTTCGTCGGCTTCACGCCGGGGCTACCCTACATGACGGGCATGCCGGAGCGCCTGAACATTCCGCGCCTCGATCAGCCGCGGACCAAGACTCCGCCGGGCAGCGTCAGCATCGGCGGCATCCAGTGCTGCATCTATTCGGTTGAGAGCCCCGGCGGCTTCTGGGTGCTGGGCCGCACGCCGCTCCGACTCTACGACCCGGCGGCGGCCGATCCCAGCCTGCTCCGCGCCGGCGACCACGTCCGCTTCCGCATGATCGATCGCGCCGAGTTCGACACGATCGCTGCGGCGGTGGCTGAGGGCAGGTACACCCCGCGCGTCGACCGGGCCTGATGCCGAGCATCCTTGTCCACGACCCAGGGCCGCAGACGACCGTGCAGGATCTCGGTCGGCGCGGATCGCTGCGCATTGGCATCCCGCCGTCGGGTCCCATGGACCGAGAGGCCTTCCTCCTCGCCAACCGGCTCGTGGGCAATGTGGACGACGCGGCGGGGCTCGAGTGCACGCTCATCGGGCCGCGCATCGAGTTCGCGGACGAGCGCTGGGTCGCCGTCACTGGCGCCGACATGCCGGTAGCGCTGAACGGTGCCGAGATGCCGCGCTGGGCAGGCTTCGAGGTCGAGGCGGGCGACGTGCTGCGCGTGGGGGCTGCCCGTTCCGGTGTGCGCGGGTATATCGCGGTCTCCGGCGGTCTCGACACCCCGCCCGCTCTCGGCTCCCGCTCGACCTACCTCCGAGGGCGGCTGGGCGGCTTCGAGGGGCGCGCGCTCCGCAAGGGCGACCGTCTGCCGCTCGGTCCCGCCTCGGGCGGCGCACCCTCCGAAGTGCACGACGAGAGGATCCCCGACTACACGGTCGAGCCGACAGTGCGCGTGGTGCTTGGTCCCCAGGACGACCGTTTCAGCAAGCGTGGCATCGCGACGCTCTTCGACGCGCCCTATGAGATGACGCAGCAGAGCGACCGCATGGGCGCGCGGCTCCGCGGGGCGCGCATCGAGCACACGCGCGGCCACGACATCATCTCCGACGGCGTGCCGCTGGGCGGCATCCAGGTCGTGGGCGACGGCCAGCCCATCGTGCTGCTGGCCGACCGGCAGTCCACGGGTGGCTACACGAAGATCGGCGCGGTATGCTCGTTTGACATCGGGCGCGTGTGCCAGGTCAAACCGGGCCAGCGGCTGCGCTTCCGGCAGGTGAGCGTGGCCGAGGCCCATGAGTTCCTGCGCGCGTACAAGAAGGAGCTTGATTCCGCTGTCGTATACCCCTCACCCTAGGGAGTCACCAACATGACACTCGAGACCCTCGTCAACGACTACAAGGCGAAGACGTCCCGCTCGCGGCAGATGTACGAGGAGGCGGTCCGGGTCATGCCGGGCGGCAATAGCCGCACGACGACCTTCTTCGACCCCTACCCCTTCTACATCACGCGCGGCCAGGGCGCGCGCATCTGGGACGCCGACGGCGCCGAGCGCCTCGACTTCAACGGCAACTACACGAGCCTGATCCTGGGGCACGCCCCTCCCTCGGTCGTGGAGGCCGTCACCGAGCAGGCCACGCGCGGCATGTCCTTCCCGGGGCCGAGCGAGCACGAGGTCAAGCTGGCTGAGCTCCTGACCGAGCGCATCCCGAGCATGGAGGCGGTGCGCTTCGCCAACTCCGGCACCGAGGCGACCATGAACGCCATACGCGCGGCGCGCGCCTTCACGGGGCGAAGCAAGCTCGCCAAGTTCGAGGGCGCCTACCACGGCACCCACGACTGGGTGCTGGTGAGTGTGTCGCCGGACCCGGCGAAGTCCGGCTCGCGCAAGCGGCCCAAGCCCGTCGCCTACTCGGCGGGCGTGCCCGAGACCGTGCTCAAGCACACCGTCGTCCTGCCCTGGAACGATATCGACGCGTGCGTGAAGATCCTCGAGAAGCAGGGGGGCGACATCGCGGCGCTCATCGTGGACCCGCTTATGGCCAACGCGGGGCTGCTGGTGCCCCAGCCGGATTTCCTGGAGCGGCTTCGCGAGGTCACGGAGCGTCTGGGCATAGTCCTGATCTTCGACGAGGTGATTGCCTTTCGCGTGGCGCGGGGCGGAGCACAGGAGCGCTTCGGCGTCCGGCCCGACTTGACCACGCTCGGCAAGATCATCGGCGGCGGACTCGCTGTCGGCGCTTTTGGCGGGCGCGCCGAGGTGATGAATGCCTACGACCCGCGTGGCGGCAAGGGGCGCATCAGCCATGGCGGTACCTTCAATGCCAACCCGGTGACCATGGCCGGCGGCGTGGCGACCATGCATGAGCTGACACCAGAGGCCTATGCCAGGCTCGACGCGCTGGGCGATCGGCTCCGCGCCGGCGTCAAGCGCCTGCTCGCCAAAGGCAAGCAGCCGGCTCAGGTCACGGGCATCGGCTCGCTCTTCTGGATCCACTGGACGAAGAAGCGCCTCTCCGACTACCGCTCGAGCCGCCCCGTGGATGCCGAGCGGCCGCTGCGCACCTTCATGGCGCTGCTCAACGACGGCGTCCTCCTCACCCAGCGAGGGCTCGGCTGCTGCTCGCTGGCGATGACCGACGCGGACGTGGACCGCTTCCTCGAGGCGTTGGGTCGCGTCCTCGAAAAAGAGTCATAGGTCGCGCGGCGCCCCGCGGGGCATAATGGTCCGCAAGGAGGGGTCGCCATGATCACACCGCATCGCGTTGCCTCAGGAATGACCGCTTTCGTACTCGCGGCGTCATTCTCGGGCTGCGCTTCATCGACGGCACCCACGTCCAGCGTCTACTCCTACCCGGCGCAGGGCCAGACACCGCAGCAGCAGGCGCAGGACACGAGCGCCTGCCAGACCTGGGCCCAGCAGCAGACGGGTCACAGCCCGGGCACGGACGCAGCCAAGGGCGCGGGCATCGGATTGGCCGTCGGGGCGCTGGGCGGCGCGGCTCTCGGTGCGGCGGTCGGCGCGGCCAGTGGCCACGCGGGCACGGGCGCGGCCATCGGCGCGGCGGCAGGTGGCGTCGGCGGTGCGGCCTACGGCGGCACGAGCCAGTATGGGAAAGGCCAGGCGGGCTACGACCAGGCGTTCAGCGCCTGCATGAGCGGCAAGGGCTACACGACCAAGTAGCGGCGCCACCGTCCTCATCCTCGCCCCGATGCGGCCCTCGAATCCGCGTCGGGGCGCAGTTCCCATTGCAGCCCCGGTGCCCATCTATTAGGATGATGGAGTTGCCATGACGGACACCCCGGCTACTCTCAAGCGCACGCCCCTGCGTGACGTCCACGTCGCCGCCGGCGCCAAGATGGTTCCCTTCGGCGGCTGGGACATGCCCGTGCAGTACACGGGAATCATCGAGGAGCATCGCTGCGTGCGGTCGGCGGCCGGGCTCTTCGACATCAGCCACATGGGCGAGTTCGAGGTGCGCGGGCCGGGTGCGCTCGCCGCCGTCCAGGCGCTCACGACCAATGACGCCTCCGCCCTCGCCATAGGCCAGGTCCAGTACTCGCTGCTCTGCTATCCCGAAGGCGGCATCGTGGACGATCTCACGCTGTACCGCCTGTCCGATCAGCACTACATGCTGACGGTCAACGCTTCCAATATCGACAAGGACTGGGCGTGGGTGACCGGGCATGGCAAGGGCGCCGACTGGAAGAACGTGAGCGACGAGACCGGGCTCCTGGCGGTGCAGGGACCAAAGGCCGAGGGCCTGGTCCAGCGCCTGGCCGATCAGGACGTCACCGGAGTGCCGTACTACCATTTCGTCAGCGGAAAGGTCTCGGGTGTGCCGTGCCTCATCTCGCGCACGGGCTATACGGGCGAAGACGGCTTCGAGCTCTACGCTCCCGCAGCGCGGCTGGAAGCTCTCTGGAACGGGTTGATGCAGGCGGGCAAGGTCGACGGCATCCAGCCCATCGGGCTGGGCGCGCGCGACACGCTGAGGCTCGAGATGAAGTTCGCACTCTACGGCAACGATATCGACGAGACGACGAATCCGCTCGAGGCAGGGCTCGGCTGGGTGGTCAAGCCGGCCAAGGGCGAGTTCATCGGACGCGGCGCGATCGAGGCCATGCGGGCCGCGGGAGTCACGCGCAAGCTCGTGGGCTTCGAGATGGCCGAGCGCGCCGTGGCGCGCCATGGCTACCGGCTGCTCAAGGACGACGCCCCGGTGGGCATCGTCACCTCGGGCTCCTTCTCGCCGAGCCTCGAGCGATGTATCGGCATGGGATACCTCAGAGTGGATGTGAGCGCGGTTGGAACCGAATTCGACGTGGAGATTCGCGGACAGGCGCAGCGGGCCCGCGTGGCCAAGACCCCTTTCGTTCCCTCCCACGCCAAGAAGATCTAGGAGAGCATGATGGCGAATGTGCCGGCGGATCTCCGGTATACCAAGGAGCACGAGTGGGCCAAGCTCGAGGGAGACAAGGCCCGCGTCGGCATCACCGCCTTCGCCCAGGAGCAATTGGGCGACGTGGTATTCGTCGAGCTGCCCAAGGTCGGCGCCAAGGTCAGCGCGATGAAGACCTTCGGGGTGGTCGAGTCGGTCAAGGCCGTCTCGGACCTCTTCGCGCCGCTCAGCGGCGAGGTGGTCGAGACGAATGCCGAGCTGCCCAAGAAGCCCGAGCTGGTGAACGCCGATCCCTACGGCACGGGCTGGATGATCGTGATCAAGCTCGCCGATCCCAAGGAGTGGGACGCGCTCATGTCCGCCGGCGACTACGAGAAGCTCATCGCCTCGGCGGGGCACTGAGGCCATGCGCTACATCTCCAATACGCCGGCCCAGCAGCGGGAGATGCTGGCCACGATCGGCGTGGGCTCCATCGAGGATCTCCTCTCGCGCATTCCGACCAAGGCTCGGCTCTCGCGGCCGCTGAATGTCCCCGCGGCCATGGCCGAGAGCGACCTCGTCCGCCACCTGCGGGCTCTGTCAGCGCTGGACGCCAATGCCGACGACTACGCCTGTTTCCTCGGCGCGGGCTCCTACGACCACAGCGTGCCGAGCCCGATCAACCACCTGATCTTGCGTGGCGAGTTTTTCACGGCCTACACGCCTTACCAGCCCGAGGCGAGCCAGGGCACGCTCCGCTCCATCTTCGAGTACCAGAGCATGATGGCGGAGCTCTGCGGCATGGACGTCGCCAACGCCTCGCTCTATGACGGCGCCTCGTCGGTGGCCGAGGCCGCGCTGATGGCCCACGCCGTGACGGAGCGGAACGCCGTCGTCCTCTCGAAGGGCGTCAACCCGCTCTATCGCCAGGTGGTCGAGACGTACTGCGAAGGACCGGGCATACGCCTCAAGTCGGCGCCGATCGGCGACGGGGCCACTGATCTCGATGCCCTCCGCAAGGCCGTCACGGGCCAGACGGCCGCCGTGGTCATCCAGCACCCGAACTTCTTCGGCTGCCTGGAGGACATCCGCGCCGCGGCCGACATCGCGCACGGGACGGGCGCCCTCCTGGTCGTCGTGTCCGACCCAGTCAATCTGGGACTGCTCACGCCGCCCGGAGCTCTTGGCGCTGACATCGTCGTCGGCGAGGGGCAGGGGCTCGGCGTCCCCATGAGCTTCGGAGGCCCCAACCTGGGCGTGTTCGCGGCGAAGCAGGAGCTCGTGCGGCGCATGCCGGGCAGGCTCGTGGGAGCCACGGTGGACCTCGACGGCCAGCGCGGCTTCGTGCTGACGCTGCAGACCCGCGAGCAGCACATCAGGCGCGAGAAGGCGACCTCCAACATCTGCACCAACGTCGCCCTCTGCGCGCTGATGGCGACGATCTACGTGGCCATCATGGGCAAGGTCGGAATCCGCAAGGTCGGCGAGCTGTCGGTGGCCAAGGCGCACTATGCCGCCGAGACCTTCACGAAGATCCCGGGCGTGCGCCTCCGCTTCGCGGCGCCCTTCTTCAAGGAGTTCACGCTCCAGCTCCCGAAATCTCCGGAGCGTGTCGCCAAGCGCCTGATGAAGGAGAAAATCCTGGCCGGCGTGCCGCTCAAGGCTTTCGACCGGGCCCAGAAAGACTGCCTGCTCGTGGCCGTCACCGAGAAGCGCACCCGCGCGGAGATCGACGCCTACGCGGCCGCGCTGACCGCCGCGGTGGCCTGAGGCGCCCATGCACAGCGCCAAGCCCGGCTACGACAAGCTGATCTTCGAGTTGTCCTGTCCCGGCCGCCACGCCCACTCGCTGCCGGAGTGTGACGTGCCGGTGAGCGACCCGGCGCAGCTCCTCCCGAGCGAGCACCTGCGCGCGAGCCCCGCCGAGCTGCCCGAGGTGTCCGAGGTGGACGTCGTCCGCCACTACTCGCGCCTCAGCCAGATGAACTACGGCGTGGACACCCATTTCTACCCGCTCGGCTCGTGCACCATGAAATACAACCCGAAGATCAACGAGGACATGGCGCGGCTGGCGGGCTTCGCTCGCCTGCATCCCCTGACGCCGGAGTCCGCGGCACAGGGGGCGCTCAGGCTCATGCACGAGCTCTCGCGCGACCTGGCCGAAGTCTCGGGCATGGACCAGGTCTCGCTCCAGCCCGCCGCGGGCGCCCAGGGCGAGTTGGCCGGGGTATTGATGATCCGCGCCTATCACCTGGCCAGAGGCGAGCGGCGCACCAAGGTCCTCATCCCGGACTCGGCCCACGGGACCAACCCGGCCTCGACCGCGCTCGCGGGCTACGCAGTCTCGGAGCTGAAGAGCGAGGCCAACGGCGACGTCGATCTCCTCGACCTCGAGCGGCACCTCTCCGAGGACGTCGCCGCGTTCATGATCACCCAGCCCAACACGCTCGGGCTCTTCGAATCCAGGATCCACCAGATCACCGAGATGTGTCATGCCAAGGGCGTGCAGGTCTACATGGACGGCGCCAACTTCAACGCCATCCTCGGCATCACGCGCCCGGGCGACCTGGGCTTCGACGTCTGCCACTTCAACCTGCACAAGACCTTCACGACGCCGCACGGCGGCGGCGGCCCTGGTGCGGGGCCGGTCGGCATCAAGGACCACCTGGCGCCGTTTCTGCCCACGCCGGTCCTCGTCAAGGACGGCGACGAATACGCCTTGGACTGGAACCGACCCCAGTCCATCGGGAAGCTCCAGGCCTTCTGGGGCAACTTCGGGATGCATGTGCGGGCCTGGACGTACATACGCACCATGGGCCCCGACG
>WNFC01023907.1_pt1 | contig 16440 bp, 17 predicted proteins | sample 5400541 | NCBI WGS metagenome assembly WNFC01 (sample SAMN13153342, study PRJNA577476) | soil metagenome | isolation source: 120 cm saprolite under Douglas fir tree site 2 hole 2 replicate 1 | place: USA:California | collected 2015-04-18
AAACCCAGCGCAGCCAGAGTCGGCTGCTGAGCAGCCCGAGGCCGGCCCGTCAATAGACCCTGTGATCCCCGCCGCGCAGACGCCGTCCGCAACGATAACTCCGCCGACGCTGTCCGTGCCCCGCTACGAGGAAGAAGAAGAGGAGGAGGAGGAGGACGCGGATGAGTATGCGCCGGAGCTGCCCCCCGAGTTGGCTGCGGCGCGCGCGAATCCCTCTGGTGGCCCGCCACGGCGTGCGATCGGGCCACCATGGGGCCCGTTACGGCGCGAAGAGGAGGAAGAGGAGTCGGAGGACGAGATTGGGCCCGCGCCACCGCCTGCGCGTCATGCGTGCGCGTCGGATGCGCGCGAGGACGCGGTGACAGAGTTCATGCAGAAAGAGGCGCAGCGGCGTCAGGCGATCGAGGTGCGTTTGGCGTTCACACACACCACACCTCCCTTCTGGTTCATCTTCTCGTCCCTGCGCTGCGCGTGTTCCAACGCGTTCATGCACCTACGCACGTGTCAGTTATACTCATCTCCGCCTCTGCTCCACAGGAGGCGTCGCCACCAAAGACGCTTCAGCGTGATGAGTGGATGCTCGTCCCGCCTTCATCTTCGGACTTGTTGAACAGTGCGCCACCGTTTTTTTTTTAATATTCCCCGTCCCTCTCCCCTCTGTCTTCTCTACACATAAATCCCTCTTGCCTTCTTTTTCAATTGGCGAGGCGATGGTGCTCAACCGTTCTACTACCTACATCCATGCGACAGCGCTCGATCCAACAAAGCTAAATAAACCGCGGCAATTCTCCCGCTCCACGGCGCCCGCCAAAGTCGTCGACAACACGCTCTGGACGGAGACGCCCGCGGAGAGACAGCAGCGCCTGGCCGACGAGGTGATGGGCCGCAAGCGACGCGTCGAGGCGGACGCGAAGGACGACGCGACCAAGCGGCGGAAGCGCGACGCCGAGTTGCAGCGCCAGGTCGACGAACACACGGTGCGTCTCGCTCTCGATCCCGTCCGACGTTTGGATAGGGTCTATCTTTGTTTTTTTTTGTTTTCTTTTTGTTGAACGAAATTGATGAGCCACTTAGCGAACGCACCGGGGTCCATCGCTGCTCGAGGCACGCGCGCAGGAAGAAGCGGAGATCAAGAATGGCTCGCCCGAGGAGGAGCCGGGTGCGATCTGGGACCACGCGCGGGACATGGCCGTGGGCGGGAGGCTGATGGACGAGAAGGATCGACGCAGGATCATACAAGACGCCAAGGGCTTGTCGGACAGGTTTGGTGCGAGCAAGGGTGGAAGCTTTTTGTGATAAAAATGAAACCCCTCACCCTCTTCATGTTACCGCTCACACAGATCGAGCTGTCCTATTGTCTCATTTTTGTTATCTCCAACATCTGTTCCTTTGTGGAGTTCATTCAATATGGCGTTGCACGCACGCATGGAAGCTTAATCGACTTTAATCAGCTAACTGGGCGCGCACGGACCAGTTTGTCAACCGAACTGCCGGCCCTAAACTCTCTCAGATATATAAGGTGCTCGACGAAATAAGTTGTTTCCCCATCTCTTGTGCTAGGGCATGTACTGTCGCCAGTGAGGTCTTTACCGAGGCACAGTCTTTTGCTGATTGCAAATTACACATCCGAACCCGTCTGTTAGCTCCGGCTTTCAGCAATTTTTGGAAAAACCCCTCTAACCAGTCTTGGTTTCTTTCTATTCCCAGTGATGGCGTGAATCTGCGCTGGAGGGAAGTTCTCATCTAGTTTACTTTGCATGTGTGTAATGTTTAGTACACTGGTAATATAAAGAAATGTTGAGGACTCATTCTACGTGACCTTGAAATTTAGACATGGCGGTTTTATGTCAATAAGGTTATGTGAATATGAATATGGACAACATATACATCACACTTTGCTTGTGCCATGATGTGAAGCGTAAAGTAGTGCAATCACTCGGCGGTCACAATTTCTCTAATTAATTAGAGCGGTCCATGAAGGTGGGTATGGTATATATTAACAAGATGCAACGAGACAAAAAGAATGCGATCATGGTCCTTCGTTAATACCTATCTGATGATGGTGGGTAGCCACCACGTCCACCGTATCCCTTTTGCTGGTAAAGCTGCTGTCCACTGATCCCACCCACGAGGCTGCCTGGCGCCCCGTGGTAATTGCTCGCGGCATCCTCCGCGTATTCCGAGTCTTGGCCAGCCAGAAGTGGGTCCTTGACCTCCCACACAGCCGCCTTGGAGCCGACGGAAAACTCGAGGTCCTCGCGCTAACGGCCCACCATAGGATGAGTGTGCGAACGCACGACACGATACATGTGTCACGCACCGTGATACTATCCCAATACTTGTAGACCATCATCACGCTTAGAAGCATGGACAGTGTGAAAAAGAATAGTCCGTCAATGTAATGCTTGATGGCGTTACATATCGTCGCGCTAAAAGCGAACAAGAGTATCTGTGCAATTGCGAAAAAGGCGGTCCCAAAGATGATATCGCCGATGGGCCATCGATCTTCCAGGGTACGAAAGACCAGGATCAGTTGCGAGACGACGTAGATGACGACGCAAGCCAAAGGCCAAAGAAGGTAGACGATCCAAAGTCCAAGGGTCTTGGTATTGCTAAACCCTAAAAAGCCCTTGAAGGTCGCGATGGCTACGAAAAACGAGACGCCAAAGACAGCGAGGCAACTTAATCGTAAAAGCTATGACCCAAAATGCTCTTAGTGCGCTATCTCATCATGACGGTGAGGGAAAGCGGCCGTACCCATAATGATAACGGTGTGCCATCCTCGGCAAACTGAAAACCAACGAAACCATTGATGAGAAGGCAACAATAGGCGGCTGCGACCAAGCCGGTGTAAGATGCCGCAAACCACTACAGCAACCACCGGAATATTCATCAGAGAGTAGGCCGAGAAAGCACCGCTCTCGGACTCACCGGATAGCTGGCGTTGGCAGTTGGAATAATGTTAGAATCAAGGAAGATAGCGAGCAATTCAATGATCGCATAGAGATAGAAGAACATGACAATCTCTTTGCGTCCTAGCACAGGTCAACAATAATTGGCACCGACTCTAACCTGACAGCATGCACGGGAGGCTTCACTCACCCACAGCGGTGTACTTGCTTCGAATGTGATAGATCATGATTCCCGTCATCAAAATTGCGACGATGTGGACAAAGCATGTCGCTGACGATTGGAAGGAGAAAAGTCGGTCAAGAAAAAGACAGGTTTACGGTTTGCGCGGGCGCAACGCCCGCGCAGCGCCACTTGCAAATGCGGAATAACAACTCACAAGGTTGGAAGATGAGGGTGCCAGCGAAATCCACGTTCCTACTATAGCATGACGGCTCGATACCCTGATCGGAACCCACTAACGGGCAAATAACCAGCGCAGCTGTTTGGCAAATGCTATCGAAGGATCCAAAGTTGACGCCCATGCCGCGGTCACTGGGAAGGAAATGAGAGGAAGTGTGTGTAGGAAGTGGGACAGGGACAGGGTAAGAGGAACGACGGGAGGCGTAATGGACGTAAGACCCGCGGGCTTGCTCACCGGAGTGAGTCGTTGCTGACGACGTTGACGACAGCAGACAGCCGAGGGAGCAAACCGGTCACGTGTCACACTCGTGACCCCACATGATCCGATGGTCACATCATCCTTGCTCCTCTCACCTGCTGACTGATACACGAATACAGTTATGGGCAATAGTGATTCCGCGCCTTCGCCTATCGCGGTTCAGTATATACGTTACTCGGCCGCAATATTACCATAATCTGCCACGGCCGACAAGTCATCGCAGCGCAGCACAGCCAACGCACGGGTCGTCGACGATAACACGCGTCTCCGAGCCCGCCGCGCTCGGGAAGTTCTGAATTCAATATTGGTGCCCCACGTCCCTCTGGAGGTATCTCTCACACTTTGACATAAAAAAAAGACTCACCGTGCCCTGTTTGTTCCTCGGGCGGGACTTGTCGGCGTATCTGGTTCGACAGTAGTTGGTCATAATTCCCCCTCAACAGTAATTGACTCGTATCACTCCCCCGCCCCGCGCTGGTGCGACGAGGTCGCGACCTTAAACACGGCATTGGCATCTCGTGATCTCATCTCGTCATCGAAATTTCAGAATGAGCCCCTTCCGGTGCCGTATAGTACTGTATTATTTCACCCCCTCCCCTCCACCCCTTTCCATTTGAATGAAGGTGCGGCGTTCTCTTTAGCTCATGCGCCTTGTGAACCAACTTTGTATGATCAGCGCCTGATGAACCCTCTCTGACTCAGGGAACGACCTTTCAAAATACCCACATAAACTTTCCGTCTCCGCATTATACAGTACCTGCTCGACGTATCTGTCATTCATTCAGTGTTTCGCTGTTTGCTGTTGCTTTGATGGTCTCTGCCAATTGAAGCCGTTGATGTCCCTTGCTGTACCCCGTTGATATGGCAAGGAGTTGGCCGCGTTGGCACAGTCAGTGCAGGGACGTCCGTCCCTCGTCCTGACTAGTGACCGCCGCCACACGTACACTCCGCTATGGACAGTTCTAGCCCAAAACTGGCATCTGATGTGGATGCGGATGCACTGATGGGGTCATATCAAGTCAGCCGCGAGTCATCAGTCGTAATAGTTGACTCCACCCACTCTCCAAATGGCGGCCCTCTAACCCCTAATTTTGAAACCAGGCGAGGGAGAGAAGGCACAGAAGCGACGCATCAATCGGTGGTGCAGTGAGACGATCAGAGCGCGCGAATGCAATAAGAAACCCGCGTCCCCCCCTTGGAACTAGACGCAACGTTATCACAAGGAACACTAAAAATCTCAAGGGGCAATACAACTCCAACAGCATCCGCATCTCGGTAGTAAAGCACTATTGTGGCCAAGGGACCGCTCACATACGGCAGAGATCGCCTGTCCTAGATAGGGTCATGCGGACACACCCACCGGGAAATGTATGAGCTGCTGATTTCAGGCCAGTCCAACTACGCCGATTTACCTCCTCAATTATGGCGTAAATTAAACAAAAAGGGTTTCAACCCGAACAATCGGGTCCGCGCGCGCTGCCTTTTGATTTGACACCTATAGTCGGTGGCGCCAATTTGCGTGACGAGAGGAGACCTCCCACTGCCACAGCTCCACAATCTGCTAAGCAAGGACCAGGACGCGCCGTCATCAAATCCGAATCCGAACACAATATCGCCCGAGTGGCAAATCAATCCCCAGATGGCGGGTTCAAGGCGTGGGTTTTGCATATCACTATCGTCCTTCGTCATTACCTAGCCGCCTGTCAACCCACGGCGCACGGCTCGTACCTTCGTTGGTTATTTAATTTTTTTGGCGGCGGCGAGGCGCGAGGGCAACCCGTTATAATGTGTTATGTACAAGTACAGCACTAACTAGCGTACAATCGAGCTTGTTGCTGTCCTTGGCTTTTTCATTCACAAGAGCCGTGGCTGCCACGTACGAACCCTAAATGACAAGCAAGTGGCTAATTTGGGAGGATCCAGTTATTTTTTTTTCCTCCTTACTTTTCTCAGGCGCCAACTCAAATGGGGAAATTAGGTCAGCTGGTCCCTGTGAAGAAAAAAAAAAGAGACGGAAATTTTTGGCTAAGGGTGGAATTACAGTGCTCGTCGCTGACAACCCGTCTTTGCGCTGAATAATAATGAATGAATGAGATACGTTCGCCCCACCGAACGTTTTTGTCCTAGCTAGGGACTCCGTTTCGCTCGAAATTGGGGGTAGAGCTTATGGAACACGCTTTTGTGACGAAAACAATACAATGGTTTTAAGTTTTTGTTTATTCCCCTCCTTCCAGGAAGGAATTTTTTACATGTCCGTCTGTAGGCATGCGTCATGACCGCATCCAAGCACGAATTGAGCGCACCCCTGCCGGAGCCGGCGAAGTTCTGGGCCGACGATGATCTATCTTGTGCTTAATGGGATCTTCCAAACGTGTCTATGGTGGTGGTGGGGGGTGTTTCACCACGCAGCGCCCCCCCCCCCCAGATGAGCTGGGCGATTGGGATTGTTCTGGGCCGAGACAATTAATACAGTAAGTACGACGACGCAACCCGCCGCCTGCGATAGGACAGATAAAATGAATGGTGGTAGCGGGCGCGGGGGATCCCCTGTAATGTGCGTACAGGTATGCCGTATGCGCGCGTATGTACGGATGTATGGATACAGTACATAGATGTATGTGAGAGCGTGCATTGGACCGCGGATGGCCGGCGGCATTCAATGATGAATCAATCATGCAGGATTGCATCGGTGAAGGGCGGGGGAGGGGCGTTTGATAGTTTGGTGCAACTAATAATGATGATGATGAATGCACGGGGGCCTTACATCGCCCACCTCTGTTTCGGGGATTGCGTACGAGAACATTCTGCCGGACACAACCAACCAAGGGGGCCCCCTGTTGTTTGGCGAGAGGTGAGGCGTTTGCCAACGAGGGCGAGGGCGCAGCGGGAAGCACGGAGGACGGAGCCTGTTGTGCCCATCCGAGTAAGCTCTCGGTCGGAGCGTGACGAGATGCTCAATTGGTCATCCATATCACAACCCAAAACTTGTCGCCGGCGCGGCGGGCGTAATTGTTGCTGCATTTTTTTTTCTCACCCTTTATTATTATTAGCTGCCTAGCTAGCTGATCACGGGAAAGGGAAAAGAAAAAAAAAAAAAGGTTTCAAAGAGAAGTCATTTTTGGTTCCCCCCCGAGGCGTAGAGCAATCAGGCCGAACTAATGCCAAGTTGGCGGGACGCAAAAACATCAGGGCCCATGGCAATGTGCTAATGCTACTGCTACTGTCGTACTACGGAACTTTGTTCCGATCCGTCATCCGTCGTCCATTGGTCGGAGCTGGAAAGTTGTCTCACTTCTCAGGAGTTGAGTTGGATCGAAAAGGAGGGGGGATACGGATAGATAACGGACTAGCGTCTCTCGCGGACAACAAAGCGCGACGTAGGGCCGTGGATTCGGAGATAGTGCACCAAAAACGCATTGTTTTGCCCTATTGGGAATTTCCGTGGCTTGCCCATCCGCGCGCGCGTTTTTGTTGCGACAAGAACGAAACGTTGTTTTATTAACCCGGGGTTGCTGATCAGATGGGAACTGACTGATTCTGACTAAGGGCCTGCGGGGGCGGTGCCAACTAACCCACAGACACCGAAGACCGAAAAAGAGGCTACGTCTCGAAAGCGGAGATGATTGGTAAATATGAGACGACAACAATAATAAGGGCTGCTGGCTGCGGCCGGCCGGCCGGCCGGGCAAGGAGAAGTGGAAATTTCGATTCCACTCCACAAGCACAGGATACATGTACAGGTACAGTAGCTAGCTAATAGCCAATACACACACACACCACACACACCCGCATTACCCACGACTGCGGATTCGGATTCTGTCGACGGGCCGCCGACGCATCGAGCGGCTGGAGGGGATGTGTCAAGAGGACTAATGATCGCGCGGAAAAAATAGACACAGCCCGGCCGAGAGGGATGTGGTGGTGGTGTCAATGGCGAAATGATAAAGCCATCGAAAGGGGAAAAGTTGGCACTCTGGGAAAAAATTTGCTTGTCTTTCCGCTGCTCCCCTTTGGTATGGCTTGGGTGGCAGAGGCCCACGGCCTACTTTTGATGCTGATGGGTGATGACTCGACTCGATTGGGGGACAGGGTTTCGCAATATCTCGTTTCCTTCCGGTCACGAGGTGTTTTTTTACGGGTTTTTACAAAGCGGAAGCCATTACGGAAAGTAGCGGAGGCGGGAGGGAAGGGAAAGCATTTGCATTTGCGGCGCGGCGTGCATTTTTTTTTTAGGGATACGGTATGTCTGGCATGGACGCGTCCACATCTCTTACACGAGCGGCTGTCGACGAATATCAGGGTAGTGAAACCGCGGGGACCACGAAAAGCGGTTGACGAAGATCACTGGAATTCTGGATCACCCTAAAGGCAGGCGACGAGTTTAACTTGATACGGACAGGGGGTCATGGAGGCCTGATCAGTGAAGTCGAATGGACTGACACGCGCGCGTGTACGAGAGAGAAATGAGGAAATACAGAGGCGGTGACGTCGATTATCGGGAATCAGCTTGCGGAATGGCCGCAAGGATGCCAAATGGAGCAAGTGAGCCGAGCTCGGAATCTCGCGGGCTAACTCAAGTTGGAACTAATTATGGGAGGCGGGTGTGTGAGTCCGCGCGCGGCCAACACGAAATTAGATAGGAGTGAGAGCCGCTAAGGGCTGAACGGGTTGTCATTACACAGTGCCGGTGCCATCCAACCGTTTACCCTATGAACCAAACAACTATCAAAGAATCTCCGTCAGGGTAGGGGTGGGTGAAACGGGGCGGGGGCATCGATGTAGGTTGTGTGTGAGAGTTTTAGGATGTGCATGTAGGAAACGGGAAAAGCGGTGAACAGTGGCACGGCGACGAGCGTCGGACGTGTCTGATGGATGGCGCGAAGGGGCGCGGTTTGTGTTGGGAAGCGTGAAGTTGAGGGACAAAGGGAGGCAGCCACATTATAGAATCTGTGAATGAGATCCACGCATTTGGCTTATTATACACTGTATGACCAACGCCGGGCCAGGCACAGGGAGGAGAGAAAGGGAAGTAAAGTAGCCGTAGCTTCCCGATGCGGAAAGGAATGGGACCGTTCGCGGGATGTGAATCGCTGGAGAGTGACCATGGGAATCTCAGATCCAGGCTCTGAAGGAGATCCATGGTTGCCGCATCTCCCAGCGCTGATCGATTGTATGCATCTATAAGTACATATAAAAAAAGGACGAGCGAGAAACAAGGAACCATGGATTAGGCTGGCCGGCAAGTTGCGGTAATAGGTTTAGCTGATTTAGAGCGCAGGGCGCTCAAAGGGAGAAGCAGGGGAGAAGTCGCTTTGGAATGGGAGGTAAGATTACGGAACAGGAGAAGGGACGCGATGGCAAGGCAGGGGCAGTTCTCGTGGAGGATCCGAGTGAACTGGAGTGAGGGGCGTTTGGTCCACAAAGAGAAACAAGCGAAGACAAGATGGAGAGCGCGGAGATGGAATGTGTGGTAACGAGGTGACCTGGAGTTTGGCAGAGCGGGGGGATAGCCCCATGAGGAATCTGTTGCGGCTAGAGACAAAAGGCAGGTTGTCGAGGGAAAAACATTGGACGAGTTGGAGGGGGAGCGTGGGAAGGGGAAGGGTGCTTATGTGATTTTCCGGATAAGGGGGGGTGTTGGGGAGAGGCTATGGGGAATCCCCAGGGGAATCCCGGATTACCGAAGGAGCCGAGGCGTGACGAGACGAGGTGAGGCGAGGGGAGAGGAAGAGACCGTTAAGTGGTGTTTGTTTTGGGCGATCTCGAATCTTGGATTGTGATCCATGAAGAAGGCGATGGCACGGTATGGTAAGGTATGCCATGCCATGCCACGCCACGCCACGCCACGCCACGCTTTGGCGTGTGCCATGCCATCGCATCCCGAAGGTCATCGTCGGTCGATGAAAAGTCCATCTCCATCCTATCTCGCAAAAGAGAGATCCCCTAAGCGGAAATTTAGAACCATCCATTCTTTTTTACATATACCTATAATTTTATTTTTCCCGATTCCTTTTTTTGGTCCTGCCTAAGACCGTACCGTGCCGTCGCGTCCTTCCCGACTGGGACTGGCTGGCACTCTCTCCCTCCCCAGACGCTTTCATATAGCAGCCCCTTATTGGCAGAGCAATATGTTCTGTTCCCGTTTCCGCATCTCTGCTTTTCTTCCATGGCAGTTATATCTCTCTCCCCCCCTCTGCCTTTGCCTCCTTGCCACGCCATGAACCTCCCGTCTTTCCCCTCCCAAGTCCTCAACATCGCCGCGTCCTATCCTTCATGGCAACCCTTCCACACCATCACTCCTCCCTGGTCTTCCAAGCCCATGACCACTTTGCCACCCATCACGTCTTTGCAACGCCAGTACCAATACAGAGACACGGCTCGTTCGTCTCCTCTCTCACCTCTCCCGTTCCGCGCTCAATCCACCCCACAGTACCTTCTCTTGCAGCCCTCCGTCCAATCATCCAACAGCCCCAAGTCACGCCCACTCTTCTTGTTCCCCCACTTGACGCGTCGCGAGCTTCCTTGCCCTCTGCCTGGGCCTGGGGACAAAAGCCTCCCACGCCCCCGCCCGACAACGTACCGTCCGAAGAACACGTCGCGAGCTGGTTCAGCGACTCTCTTTCCCGTTCTTCTCAGTACACCGCAGAGAACACCTGCGAAATGATCTGCTATCTCTGGTTCTCTCAGTCCTCCAACCTCAGTCCTGTCAACACGTCTCCTTCACAGCCTCTTATACCCTTTAATCCCCAAACCGCCAGGCTTCAGTTTTCTGTCTCCTCGGTCTTTGTACATTTTATGCAAAAGCTCCTTCAGACGACTCAGCTCAGTCAATCCGTCATTGTATTATCTTTACACTATGTCTTTCGGCTCAAGGAGCGCAACAGCGGCACTATCGCCCATCCTGGGAGCGAGTTTCGTGTCTCTGTCGCCGCCCTCATGATGGCGAACAAATTTGTGGATGAGTAGGTCTCCTGTCATATTTTTCCGTGGCTCTAGACTCAGTGACGCGTTTTTCAGCAACACGTACACGAATAAGACCTGGTCAGAGGTGTCCGGCATCGAGTTGAACGAAATCAACAAAATGGAACGCGAGTTTCTTGCAGGCATCGACTTTAACCTCTACGTAGACAAGGAGACATATGTCCGATGGGTTGGTCTCTTGGAAGGCCTTGTATTGGCGAAGGAGCGCGGTAGCCGGCAGTGGAGGAGGTCCCGTCAAACACCACGCGCATCGATTGTCGTGCGACCGGTGGCTCCCTTGACTGTGCCTTCGAAGGGTAGGACTTGGTCCGCCCGTGCGCGCTCTTCGTCTCCGGTCCACCTACAACGTGGTTCGGACTCGCCCCACTCCCTCGCAAATAGCAACCCTCAGTATTCACCGGAGATGGCAATAGAGGTAGAATCTCCGCTCCGTTCACGAGTGAAGCGTTCAGCTTTCGATGCCTTCTCGCCCACTTCTGCTGCGTTCGGTATTGAACGGCCTGCAAAGAGACCAATCAGTCTTGCTGTAGAAATTCCGTCGTCTACGGCTAGTGGCCTTCACACGCCGTCTCCCATGGAGTCGTTGCAGTCCTTCTCAAAGCTGTCCCTTGGCTCGTCGCCTGCGCTCTCCCAAACCACAGAGGGCACCGCCGTAACGGCCTCTGCACGGCACATCCCGCCCCAGACATTAATTACTTCGTATCGATTGGACCCTACCAAACCGAGACCTGTTCCGAAGGTGTGTAAGAGACTGATTTGGTCAAATGTCCCTTCATGCTGACGCAACCCAGCACCTGTTCTTCTATTCTTTGGCAGGTTCCCCTATGGCAGACGATTGCCGATCACGGAAGGGTTTGTTGCGGTATCATCAGCCTCCAGAGTCGTCCGCGCCGTCGTATTACGCATACCCTCCGCCGCCGGTGCCGTACACTATTCAATCGGCCTCCGCCAGCCCACATCATTCCAATGTCACACTGCCTCCCGTCCTCCCTTCAAGCACAATGGTTTCTTGGACCCGTAATACGGCCGCACCTGCCGTATCCCACGATCTGAGTTACGTGCGTGGTGTGGACGGGCGGGAGCCACTCCCCGCGTTGCGTGAGACGATGAATGGGTCGGTTCCTTTGGCTACTTTTGCTAACGCGGGTCCTCCCGGCGTCCATTACCATTACCCTACACCAGCATACTCCCCTGATTATCATTGGCGTCGCGGACGCCGCCTTTAATTCTTGTCTGTGTCTTTATGCCACGCTACGAACTACGGGCACACTTGACTTTGTCTACATGCATCACATAATTTTATTGTACACCACCCATCCATCCTTCCCACACAGCTCGCATACAACCTACTTTCAGCATTTTTCGGACACGTTCAATTCATCCACTCGCATGTCATTTTCCCTCACAATTCCAAAGAAGCAAGTTACTATTTTTCCCCGACTCGCACTTGTGTATCATCACACCCCTGGTTTGATTTCGGTTTACAATTGTGCACGTGCAAACATGATGCAATTATCATATGGATTCACCGCCCCGGCGTGCGCTGCGTGCGCCAATTTCCGAGATGCCGGTGAATATTCCTCTAGTGAATGCAGATCTCCTCTCCCGATTTGAGCGCGCGACGGAAAATACTGGACCCGACATTCCGTCTCGGTTTATCCACGAACCGCCCCTGCCTCATTTTTCAATTTGGTCCCGATGGTTATTCCCGTTTTCGGTATACGGTTGCCATCCTCGGCGTTTTCCCTCCCCTGCCAGTTTGAACATTTGACAAGAGAGAAGAGAGGGGGAAGGAGACGAAGAGAGAGAGAGGGGGGGTCTCAAGGTGCTCTTCTACGCCACACGATCACGAAAAGGATCTCCGATTTTACTCAAACAAACGAACAGGCACCGACCACGTTCGTCCTTGGATTGTCATTGCCATCCATCTATCGGGTCTTCTGCCTTTGCGGCTGCCCAACCAACCACACGCAGCCATCGAGGGGGGCCAGAACCGGTAAAATTTACCCTTTTTCTCTGCCACCCTTTTCTAGGCGCCTTTTGGGTGTGATTCTCCACTAGTCCAGGCCAGGACTTCTCACGCAAACTCACGCTCCCGGTACGGTAGTGCGGTGGAGACGTGCTGCTGCGGCGGGCGAACCCAACCAACCCCCTGGCGTGAAAAAAAAAAAAATCAAAATGAGTGCCAAATTTACAAAGCCGTTCCGTTCCGTGCGTCGTGTGTGTGTCTTACTACCGTACCCGTACCGTACTATTTACATGCTATTGTTCGCGTGATGATTTATGACCGCAACCGCTGAACCAGCTGGAAACGGCGCGACCGACCTTGGCATCCCATTTATCCTTTTTTGAACCATATACCATTTATTATTGCAGGGTTTGTCGTACATTCGGATGTTATGGAGTCTGATCCGCGCAACTCCCCCCACTCGCCCCTCTCTTAGTCTGTCCATTCCCGTCGGTCGGTCGGATCCACACCGGGAAATGTAAAAATATATCACGCAAACCGCTATTGTCGTGATGAACCCCTTTGACACCGCCAATGGAAAAAACCTAAGTTAGCGTGCAACGTGTGCGTAAGCACGGGCTGGGCCCTTCACGAGATCCCAACACCCCCCACCGACCAACCCGCGCAAGCGCACAAACCCGGAATTTTCGCGATTCATTGCATGCAACCCGTTTGTGCGCGCGCGCCGCACAACCAAGCAAGCGACCGACACCACTCGACGCTTGGACGCCAATAATACGTACTTATCCATTTTTACGGGTTTCCTTTATAATGACCGGGTTACATATTTCGCTATATCTCGGCATGTTCTCCCGCGCGTTCCTCGCGATTTGATTAACAAGTACCGCACCCAAAGTTAGTCTGTAACAATCACAACACCCGCACCCGCATCCGAGCCCGAACCTCCGCGCGATGATGGGGAATGGAGGGCCTTGGTCGCCTGAGCTCGATTCGTGCCTCTCCCCTTCGTTTCTTCCGCCTCGCCATTTTAGCGCCACTTAGGCTTTGGCTTTCAGGAATCAAGAAAATGGATCAGGATCAAGGGGGCATTAGATTGAACGGTCAATAGATAAATAATTAAATGAAGTTAAATTAAATTTTGAGGAACGATTTTTTAAGTTAACCTGAGACTTGTCTTGTTGGGATCAGCCATCGGACGCACAAGCAGCCCTACAGTACAGTACTGTATTGTGTTCCGAGTTTGAGAGCGGTGCCAAATCGGAATCAGAAACCGAGCTTTTTGAATTAACAATTCTGATCTGATAATCTTTTCGAATTGAAATTGTGTATCCCTGTATCTGTCGTTTGGGCGTTGGGGCGTTGCGTACTGTCCGGTGACCGCCTCACACTCCGAAGCCGGAAGTTGGGCACAACGGTACCTAGGGGTGGGGTGCGCCCGGTCGATCTGGGACAGTAGGAGTGGGTCAGAGGACGTTCGGGAAAGATAAAAAATAAATGGCAGGTGTAAGAGATCGACGGGCGCGACGAGCTCCAGTGCGATGACCCGACCGGATTCGGATCTCAGGTGCTTTTTTTCCACAATAATTTTTTTTCTTACTTGTTACCCTCTCCTGCCCCACCCCTCACACCGCGGCGCAGTCAAAAGTCAAGATTATAGTTTCAAACATTGCTCGTTATGAAATGGAGAAGTGTATTTTTTTCCTCGCCCTCTCTGTTATGGAACACGGATATTACTTTTATGACTGGAACGCGGACCCAGTGATCAATCGCTTTCGTCAACGGCTGTGGAGCCTTGGTTATGGATTGGACTCGATTGGATCAGATTGCTTGTTTGCTTTGCTTGGTCTATTGAATGGAAAGGGCGTGGAGCGCGCTGCGCTCACACGACTTTGTGGGATGATCTGGTTTCTGAGTTCGAGGGCGACAGTATACGTATAAGAAGAGAAGGGAGTGCTTGTCAGCCACTAGGGACGCTGGGGACATTTTCACGCGGCTCCATGGGGAAAGAGGACCGAGTCCCACGAAATCTGTCAAATCTGGGGCAACCACGCCACACCCTTGCCGTGATATTCGTCTCTCACAAGGGATTAGTGAAACTGACTGCACCCGAGCCGTAAATAACGAATGTTGGCACATGCACACAGTGCGTCCTGGACTTCCGCATAAAAAGATCCATATCCTGACTACATATATCATAGCACTGACGGCACGGGAAGCACCCTCTCTTCGGACTCTAGTTCTCTGGGTGCCACCGATCTGATTGCAGGCGGTGATTGGACGGTCCCGCGGGAGGGGGTTTATAGGACAGGTTTTCTTTCGAACAAATGATGTTAGTGCCGATAAGTGCCAGCGGAATTGTGGACTCCTATTCCAAAGCCCGTTTTTTCATCCCTCTTCTTCTGTTCTGGGCCCTCACTACTCGGGACCTCCGGGGTTTGAAAAAGCACGCGGGCGGGGCTGGGAGAACGTCTCTGTGACGGGCGACCATGTCAAGGCAGGTGGGTGGAGAGAACGTAACGATCCGAGTCACGGACCACCAGATTCGGCTAGCAGTGGGCAGGAACACGCAAGGTTTGGAAATGGTCCTGTCCGTCCTGGCCGAGGCGCGTGATCTTCGCCATCATCGCCGCCAGCGATGCGATCCAAATGCCCCGCCAAACCGCCCGAGACCGTGCTGTGAATCAGTGGAACCCCCTTCTTAGGTTTGACATAACAGGCTGCAACAAATCGGCCCTGAAAACAGAACAAGACAGATATTATGATAGGCGTCGCGCAGCCGAATGATAATCACCCCATTGGACGCAGTTACCGCCTGGATATGATGAACAAATGGATGGTCCCCTCTCCCCCCCTCTTCAGAGGTTAAATAAAAAGCTGTACCATGAGACCACCAACAAGTCCGAGACTGGTAAATTGGTCTCCGCGAGCGCCACAGGTCAGAACTGCGGCGTGTGATCCCCTTCGGAGACCGCTGCCTTGCGTTTTGCTTCCTGAGCGGCTGCCACTTCGGCGCGCAGGCGTGACATGTTTGCGGCGGCAAAACCTTGAGTGAACTGATAGCCAGACAGGATTCCAGTGACTGATGGACAGGGTGCAAGGCGGTCATGGTCAGGACACAAATGCATCTAGGAATTCTGCCGAGATGAAACAGGAAAGACCCCTGGCGCCGCCATTTTTTCTCGCAACTGGTCTGGTTGGGTTATTGGTTTCAGGGGAATCATTCACTCACGGGTTCCAGCAAAGACAGTGTTGATCCTGTTGAGGCGCAATCTGCTAGCGATGATGGCTAAGCGTGGTGTTGAGACGGCATAGGTGTGAAAATGAAAAAGGGAAGGGAAGATGGCGGACCTCCAAGGAGACCAGCAGTGAGGCCTGCGAAAGTACCGTCACGCCGGGCGTTCTAAAGGAAATATGAAGAATGGAGTGGCTGTTCGAAAGGAAGGGCAAATAATAATCGCGAGACGTACGCCATTAGCCCGAGCAACGGCATCGATAGGGAGAGAATGTTCGGATTCAGACATGGTCGAGTTATGAGGGTCCGGCTCAGCTGGTATACGGTAGCACGCCAGAACGAGTATCAGAGCCTAGCCTCTATCTACCTCCGCGGGTCAGCGCTCAGCTCTCGCTCTCGTTACTCGCTCGCTCGCTCGCTTGCCGGCCTCACGCCACATCACGCCTTTGTGACGACAAATGTCACACTCGTTTCAGGCGCCGCCCACTCTCGCTTATCCCCCGCCCCGACTCGCTCCCTCAGAACTCAAATTTTTACTGTAACTCTTTGCTTTACAGGTTTGTATTCTGTCCTCGTAATGTCCGCCCGCAAGAGGAAAGAACGGTCATCAGATTCCCAAATTTTTGATTCCATTCAAGGTAATTGTCCACGCGTTATATTGAGCGTCTGCCACACCTCTGGTCCTTT
>WNFC01013445.1_pt1 | contig 16438 bp, 16 predicted proteins | sample 5400541 | NCBI WGS metagenome assembly WNFC01 (sample SAMN13153342, study PRJNA577476) | soil metagenome | isolation source: 120 cm saprolite under Douglas fir tree site 2 hole 2 replicate 1 | place: USA:California | collected 2015-04-18
ATAGGATGACAGAGAGTCGTTGGCCGAGCTTCATTCAATCTTAACCAACGATCAGTCAGGAGGCGAAGTTCCCATCACTTCAGCGCGCGACGACGACTCAAAGACCATTCGCTTCGAGCGTCGACTTTCGTTACCCAGTCGATCGTCTTCATTTTCCCTTGCCTCGCAATTCAATCGTAGTAGCCCGTCCGCCGAAATGACTTCATTCCAAGCCCGCAGGAGACAGGCTGCGAAACTTACGCACTTTTTTGGCGTGGACTACCGTGATCTTATCGGTGATATTCTCGAAAGCATCGAGGATTGTGTGGAAGAAGAAAGCCACAGGGGCAGTCTTCATCCCGAGGAGATCCAGGTTTGTTAATTGTTGGTGAGAATCATTGGCCGGCTTAATTAAAACCGCGTTTGTAGGACCTTATGGTCAAGTTGCGCAACCTGAGAACGAACCGCACGACGGTGAGATGAATTACTGGATGAGTTGGTCTCATGGCCTTGCTGTGAATCACGATGCATGATGTACGATTATAGTTCCTTAGTTGGTATCCAAACAATCCGATCTTATATGAGGTATAAACCCGTACCCAACATGGGGGAAACATGCTGGCTGTATGCGAAACAGGGTGCACTACAAGACTACCAGCTCTCCTCTGCATGAGTGACACCAAAAGATGTGAGACTCGTCCAAGAACTGCGGTCGCTTGTGTGAGTTCTGGAGGCTATTGGCTGCATGTGGCTCCAGCCCAGGGGATGCCCTTTCAGCACCCACAACGTGCAAGGGCGAGGCCGCACGTGACGGGGGGGTCGAGCCAGCCGCAGCCATCTCGCTGTCGATCCGGGCCTTGAGCATGCCGAGACTGACTTTACGCTTATGTCGCGTTTCAGGAGAGAGATTCACACCAAATGCGGGGTACGCAGCGCCAAGAGGAATGCCGTTATTGCTGCCTCTGCGCTGAGTCAGAGATTTGCGACGTAGATCATCGGAATGGTTCTGCGCCCGACTGGACGGCCGAGATGAGTGATCTGTCGGGCTGAACGGCCGCTGCGTTGTGTATGAGTGCGAGGATGATGACGACGGTGGTGGGGGTGGTTGTAGTGGTAGTGACGATGGCGATGACGATGCGCGGAGCTGGGCCAGCTGATCCTCGGATTGGCTGAGTTGCCTTTGGAATGAATGTGCGCGCGCCTCGGCCTCGAAGACGCTAGTTTGGAGCGCTCGGATCTGGGACTGCGCAGCAGACAATTCGAGACGGTGCTGCTGTTTGAGCGCGCTCATCATTTCCTTGTCCAAGGACGGTGACGTTGAGTTTGCCGCTGCGACGGACAGCTCGGCGCGAAGTTCGTCGATCTCCTGAACCTTCGCCACCAGATCGGCGCGGAGAACCTCGATATCTGTGCGAGCGCGCTCCAAGAACTCCTGTTGCTCTACCTCGGCCAACTTTTGTTCCTCGACTTCCTGATGGAGTGACGCGATTTCCTCTTTCAGGGTCTGGGAGGCAGCAGCCATACGGTCAAGTTCCTGCACTTGCTTGCTTGTTAGCTGCCGTTGTCCTGCACGTTCCACCTCTAGCTCCCGGATACTTGCGAGGGCATCAGACAACTCCGTCTCGAGTTCAGCGTACCCCCTCTGCAGTTCGTCTTGCGTCTCTTGCACAGTCGATCGGTCCTTCTCACGGGCTGTTTCTGCGTCCAAAAGTTTTGTGACTAACGACTCGTTTTGGTCTTGCGCAGCTTGAAGTGAGGTTTCCAGCTGAGCGATGACACCGTCTCGGTCCCTGACTGCCTGCTCTGAGATGATTAGCTTCTCGCTCAGCTCAAGTTTCGCATTTGTGAGTTCAACAATCTTCGGACGCATTTCATCTAGAGAACGCATCAAGGATGAACCTTCATTTTGGAGTTCCTGCTGGATACGTTCGGCCTCCTCAGCGCGCCGGATGGCATTCCGCGACTCCGCCTGAGACGACTGTAGCTGACGGTTAAGCGTTTCCTGGTTAGAAGTAGATTGAGAGGCTGCTTTGCGTAAACCAGCGATGGTGCCGAGATGATTGTCGATTTGAGACTGTAGAGAGCCATTATCCGCACGTAAAGCTTGGTGTTCAGCAACAAGTGATGCCAGGTGCTTCTGAGTGACCGCACTTCGCCCCTCCAGATCAGAAAATTTGGTCGCTAAAGAGGTAGCGAGGACAGTTTGCTCCTTAAGCGCGGTCTCAACTCTGTCATGTTCGGCCTTGAGTGAAACATTGGCCTACACCCCACAGGAGGTGAATTTCTGATCCTCCGGAAAAGAATAGGTGACATACCTGCTTGGACTTGGAAAGCTGAAACTCGAGTTCGCTAGCCCTGTTTTGAATGTTCTGAAGCAAGGCTTCGAGTTCGCTGACGCGGTCATCGCTCTGAATGCGCTCCTGCAATTCGCGAATGAGCACTTGAGACTGCTCGGACTCGACCTTCAGCCCTTCTGCATAGCTTCTGTTAAGGTGTAGCTCTCGTTCCTGTCCAATACTGTGAACAGCCGGATCCGTCACGGATCGTAACTCCTTACTTGTTCTCGACATCTTTCTTCAAACGCCTTCTCTCTTCGGGATAGCTCCGCAACGGTGGCAGAACGCTGCTGGGTTTCATTTTCTAGGTGCAGTGTCCGCTCTCTGAAACGTTCAGAAGTAGCCTGTTCGTCTTTGAGACAAGCTTCCAATTTACTAGCTCCTATCATCAAAGCAATCTCGTCTTGAATCACTGCAGACTTGGGAATAGCGATATGGATTCGGATAGTACGGAATGGTTTGGTTGAACAGGTTGGGCCGGTGACTGTGACCGCGCAACGGACGACGCTGAAATCATCGGCGGGGAATGTTCATGGGGAGATACAATAGATGGTGTCCCCACTCGAGGGAGCGATGTTAGCCATTCCGGTTCTGACGTATCTTGTCTTGGTGAATTCGTGCCCAGTCTGACACGTTCTCTCTATAAATTGAAAATCGCGCGTGACGAAATATTTGACACCCACGTCTCCGTCACGTCAATCTTGACATCCTCTGAGGAGTCCACAAGGGGAGGAGAAAGTGCTCTGACCAACGGCGAGCCCGGTGTCGGTGTCACTGACGCGCCAGCGCCTGTGCCTGGGGTCAAAACAGGACCAGGTTTCTTTTGCTGCCTCTTTTTGTTGAGCTGAATGAGGAAGAGGTTAGTTGCGGCGCTTCAGAATAAGAGAGACGAACGAGAGCTTTACCGCGGGCAGCCTGGGCTGCACGGGCATCGTCAGACATTGTTCACGGTTGAGCGGAGAGGTACTACGAGGCGAGCCACCACCGGGTCGCGGTCGCTTGAGGATACGCTCACGTGATTTAAATTAGTTATTTCATGAGAATAATCATAGGATAGGGCTCGAGAAACTATAGAAACAACTCCAAAAAAAAACATATTCTCAAGCTCAGGGAATGTCTACCAGCGATGAACCCGACACGTAACGGTAACGCTGACACTACGGTGACACGGTAATGACAGACGCAAAGCTACTGTGTGCGAAGCCCCTTCGTGGACAGGTGACGAAATACACTGAACAACACAAGATATGACAGCAACAAAATAGCAAGCAAATAAAACTGAGCGCAAGCACGGCGCATGGTTCTGGGGGTATGACAAGAGCGCACCACTAACTTGGCCCATCGTATTTGATTTAAGCCCAGACCTGAAAAAATATTAGCAACGCACGGCGCTTTAATGGGCAATGTCTTGTCACCTTGAGAGTACTGTCCCAACTTCCTGTGCAAAGAGCCATGCCATCCACACTCACGCCCAAGCAGCTGACGCGATTTTCATGGCCTGTGAGAACACCGACACGTTCACCCTTTAATGTATCCCAAACGTTGCAAGTCCAGTCATCGTAACCACCGAAGAGGATGCGACCGGAAATGGAGAATGCAACCGAGGTGATACCACAAAGGATGTTGTCGTGCGTGTATGTATTTAGCTCCCGGTCGGCACGTATGTCGAATAAACGACACGAGGCATCATCGGATCCCGTAGCAAACGCATCTCCATTCGGGAAGAACCTAGGAAGAGATTATCGGTTTCAGCGAGCGTGGATATAAATAAATAACATACTGGACGGCATTGATGTCGGACTCGTGGCCTGTGAAAGTCTGTGTGGCCTTGCCTGTGCGAACGTCCCAAAGCTTGGCAGTAGCATCGCATGCGCCCGAAACGAATAAGTTTGGGTCTGGGCCCAGTGATAGGCTGAGCCAATATGAGATGGAGATCCCCTCGTAGTAACATCGGTACCCACCTCATAACATCACCAGTGTGGTCACTAAATTCCACACTGCGAGAACCAGTCTCGATGTCCCACAACATGCAAGTCATATCTCCAGAGCTAGTGACAATTTGACGATCATTGATAAACCTACAGCAACTGAGGTAACCAGAATGTGCGCTCAATTCGCGAGCGCCTCTGATATTGGTCCCCTCTTTGCTATGCAAGTTGTAGATAGAGCATATGTTGTCCAGACCACCGCAAGCGACGAAATTTCCAGACGGAGAATAAGCGCAAGTCATAACCCAGCTAGATCGAAGTGGAATGGCATGGACTTTGTTAGTGGTATATGCATCCCAAACAATCAGTTTTCCGTCCTGAGATGCTGAGACGAGATGTCGTTTGTCGGTAGCCCAATGCATCGCGTATATTTTGGCAAGATGACCCTTCAAAGCGCGCCGGGGCCTCATGACGATGCGCGGCAAGGGGTCAACCTCGGCAGCCATGGCTCGGACTGGAGGGTGGGTAAAGAACTTCAATAAGTGAGAAAAAGAAAGGTGGTATGAATACTGACGACTCGTATCTGCTGACGACTCGCGCTTAGCCCTAATTCTCTCCTTTAAACTGTCTGCTTCGCGACGAGCAGCCGCGATTCTTTCCTGAATGTCACTCTGACCCTGAGACATGGCTGTTGATGGTGTAAAAGAAAGCGGGGACGGGAACAATCAAACAGCGTTTTGGCTATGGGGGAGTAAGATAAGATGAGTAATAAGAAATCCTAACGAGATTACGCACCGCAACTATGAGGGTTTCCAAATTGATTTTGCCTTGCCGAGTAAGCGGGTCGGAGACCAGGCGGCGGGAGAGGAGAGGGAAGGAAAGCCCAGGAAGGTTAGATGTAGGAAAGATGGCAATAGAAAGAAGATCCGCTTCGAAGGGAAGGGAAAAGAGAGGAGATGGCTACGAGGAGGGCCAGAGGAGAGCGCTGAGGCGACCAACAAATCGTCGCCCCGCACATCCCCTCTCGGCAATTCCCGGGTATCAATTTCGCCCTCCGATTACCATTCCACGTGCTTAACCCCGTCTGCTCAATCTCGCGCTGGCTGCATCTACTGTAGCCTAGGGTATCTCTACTGTAGTTACACGCCGGCGCTCTCCCTTTGCCGCTTCCTGCCTTAAGCTCGCTATTCTTGCGACCCTGCATTCATCTCTGAATTTTTTTGTAGCCGATAAATCGATAAATGCGGCGTCATCTAACTGCCGATCAAGGAAGGAATGAACTGCTTCATGATCAGTCCCAGCCACTCTAATGCGCCATACGCCCGCCATATACAACCTGTCGGCGTACTAACAATGAAGCTTATAAAGAGCCGACATACGGTTTTCCTGACATCGCCATTGTTCCGATGTTGATGCATTGATTAGCGCCCCGCTGTGGACCCTTGTTTTGCTCTGTTCACTCCTTCAGTCTGCTCAATCTGTCTTCACACAATACATTCAATTTGTCATCTGTACCACGTAGTTCATTTACTCTCCCTCGCAACATTCCCTGGGGCGCCCAGTGTCAACACGACAAATAGGCGCTAGGATGCTCGAGTCACCCGAAACATATACAACGACTACACCGAACGATACCTCCGGCGAACCCGCGCTTTCGACAATGATTCACAAGTCTTTTCTTGGTTTGGGCGCGGAGCTTCTAGCCCCTCAAAATCACCCAAATATCTGACTTGGTCGTGTCGCCTTGTCTCAACGGAACTTATGCCTCACATCTGCGCATATCCTGCCCTCGAATGCCGGATCTTGCTAGAGACCTATACGGATTAGTTATCTCAAAACTCGCCATCTTATCCCCTTTGATCTACCGCTTTGCGTATTGCCGTATATTTCTCTTTGTTGGGAGCAAAGTCACAAGCCAGGAGACACACCCCTCTAGAATCCCAAGGATCGGTTGACTCGAGCCATATACCCCTACTTCTCATTCTTGGCTCCATTTCGATGCGGCGGCCCTTGTCGCCTATTCCATTGACTCTCCGCTCACGACCTTTTGGAAGACTATGTTGACAGAAGGTATAAAAACCCTGGTTACACCGGATTTCTCTCTCAACATCTCTCACTCCTTGGAACACATTCGCCATAGCCCTCACAAGCAGTCTCCATGTCCTCAAACACTGGTAGGCAGCACCTGAACGCTCATACCTCGTGTCCTCACTGCTGTTGTGTAGACTATATCCTCATGTTGAACAATTACCTGCAGAGCACCGGCGAAGTTCATTTACTGAGCTGGGAGTTTAGCCAGGCAGGGCCTGAACATCAAGCGACCCATTCCGCAGTTGCAAAATGTGTGTCAATTTGTTCACCACTAGGTTGAGAGAGTTGTCCTCCTAACTGCTCGCAGTGAGAGGTTTTCCTGTAAGCCAGGGTAGCGCCACGACCAGAGCCGTCGCAAAGCAGATTGCGTCGTACCACCTCCTCAAACTTAGACGACAGATCTGATATGCTTGAGGGTTAGTACGTATTTTGTTCCCACACAGATGGAAGCTGATTATCCTCCCTATTCTGCCTCTTTCACCTCAATGCGCCGTACGGTAACTTAATCCTGACTCCCTTCTTGTCTTGCGGTTGCACCGCATGTGTACTACATATTTGCCCTTATACGCAGACTACAAATAAGTGTTTCCGTCTGAATGAAGTGGAATCCTTAGAACTGGAGTTTTCACTTCTGGGTAATTGGGACGAATAGGGTGTCTGAATGTACCGATACTAGGCCCTACGGTCAATAATATATTCTCTGGCTTCTGGACTCAGCGCTTGCGGGACTGATGTGATTTGGGTTTTATGCAATTTTATGCGTTGTCTGATTTCGCCGCGTGCCGCTGACTCGAATGCACCGAGCGTCTTATCAGATCATTGGTTGCGCATTAAGGAGGTTTGGTCGGACCGGAATATTGACGAGGTACAGTGTACTATGGCCGCATTTGCAAACGAACAGCGTTCAAGTTGTTGGTTCCGGAGTTAAGTTGTTCGCAACTCCTGGCCGCTTAACGGAGAAATTTGAAATGGCGCGGTCGCGACGGGGGTTGGGTCACGGGGTCCTCCTAGGCCTCCGAGTTCCCACTGAACGATACCTGGTGCAGCCTGTTGCTGCGTCCTGCCCACGCCGTGTAGAACTTGCTGTAGGAGTTCTACAGACAGATGGGACTAAATGCTACCCTCCGAGATACACGCTTGTAGACTGCGCAACCAACAGTACGGGTTAAGAAGCAAGGAGAGTTTCCACCGAGATCGCTCTCTTTGACTTACTGGGTCCATGATGGACCAGCTTGCCAGCCCCCTTGTCGTGTCCCAGCCGCATCAAAGAGCAACTTTGCGTGGACATTGGCCTGCGTTTGCATTGAAACTCCGAGTAGAATGCTGATATGCGTGGGACTTTCGTCAGTCGTGACACCCGGCCCTTGACATCCCTCAATCTCTAGTCTGTTGTCTTTGCGCTCAGACAGCCTGGAGGCAAGGTGCAAGAAAATGATCAAATATATGCCATGACGCCTCGAGGTCGGTCACTGCTCCGCATTTACGATCGCTATTCCTGGCTCCGACGTCACATCTAACGTCCATAACATGCGAGGCCTGCGGTACACGCGCCAAACCAGGAGGTCTTGCTTCTCTTCCCGCCGTTCAAGATCAATCTAGTGCACCTGCGGAGTCTGTTTTCCGACTTAATTCCGTGATGCAGTTTAACAAGATTGAAAATCCAGGTTATGACACCTGAACGTGCTTTTAACAATACCCTGGTAACCCTGGCCATCCTTCACATCACCATTCATCACCTTCTACAGTTAGGGGTGTTGTGCTTGCGTTCCTCCTGGGCATCGCTAGGTCAGCAGTCTGGACTCTGGTTTCAGCTCCGAGACTGGGTGGCGCAAGGGGATCCCTCGGCGTCAGACTCCGCCGTGGATCGATGTGCACAGGCATCTCTGCTCGTGCGTTCTAGTCTGGGGGACGCTGTTTTCACATTCGACTCCTTATAAAAGTAGTCGCAATGATGGTAGGCTGCATACAAATCCAACAACATGACTCCTGGTGAGCTTTCCACTATGAGTCCCCTTCTTGTATTGACCAGTTGTGCAGCTACGGGTACCATTGCGCTGAACAATTGTACGGGACCAGAACAGAGCGAGTATTTTTGACTGACTCTTGTCTTAGATCTCCAGGTAAAAGGGAAGTTATCCTCTCTCAGTTGGTACGATACTTCCTCGGGGCCTGCACATGAGCCCGAATGGACATCGGACTGCAAGAGTACGTAGCTTGCCTTCTCTAACTATCAAAAATCATCATCATCAACACTTCTGCAGTTGATGGTAAAGTGGTCGCGTCTGGGAAGGGCACACACAAGCATCTCTCCCGAGACGCCGCGGCCGAGCGGGCACTCGCCACTCTAATGTCGGAGGACTCCTGACGCCGTCTTATTGCCCCCCCTTTGGCGCTGCTTTGCATCTCTTGATTTTTCAGCGTCTATATTATTTGCATTTTCCCATACTCGTTTTCGTGGGGATGTCGTCAGCTTTGTCATTTCTATACGTTGTATTTATGTAACCCTTCGTTTTCCCACCACTGGAGAGGGCGCGGAGGATTCCTCTGCGCTGGTCAACGTGAGACATCTCAGAGGACTTGCTTACCCAGTACCAATGTCATTCTTCTCTATGGCAGAACTTTCTGATGATCTGGGTTCCGTACAGGTACAATTCAGCCTTATCAAGGCGGACGGAAAGAATGAATGCCGTCGTACCGTGGATTGTTGCTCGGTTGATTGCCAGTGTGTGTTGCTTCCACCTGAATCTGGTAAAATTCATAAGTGTATAATATGAAACACCATCGAGGACTGCTTGGTAGAGATCAGCGCACACGACCGCGCTTAGCGGTAATTAACGTGAGCTCAGACCATCGGAGACGCTGTTGACACCCCGAACGACTACCTGGTCGTATTGATGGAGGCGCCGTAGGGTTCCCCGAGTTCCATCTGATTCGTCATGGAATATATGACTTGTCACGGTATCGCCGCGGGGTATGTAGGAACTGGTGACGCCATCTGTTAACCTCAGCGCCAACTGTCATAGACGGCTGGATTGCATCGGAAGCTGGAGGCCACACAAATCCGCTTCAACCATTGGTTCCCGCTTGGTGCTACTGTCCTGGAAAAATGACTATGATTCCAATCGGAGAACATGTTTTCTATGTTTGCCTCACCTCAGCATTCAGCTCACCGCGGCTTCCGGTTCACTGGCATCCCGGTGGTGTTGGCACTCTGATCACCTATCAATGCCATCGACCTCCAATATAGGCCAATGGACGATGCGTTCTACCGATACAGGCAGTTGGATTGATCCTTTTGCAGTGCCACGCCGCAGCATCGGTGAATAGCTGCTGAGGGAAGGCACAAGTGAACACCGAAAGTCGGACAGCACCGTTCGTATGATCGTTAGCATCGAAGTGGCGAGTTTTTGGTCATATAAAATCGCATCCGTTTCTCCCTCGTGGCACAGGTCACAGGCATCCCCGAGCGCAAAGATCCACATTGACTACACGGCAGGAACATTCGTTAATACACATGGCTACTAATCTTCGTACGTATTGGACCGCTCCCATGTTACTTTTCCCATGGAAAAAGCCCATGCTCATCACGTCCTTTTCACTTTGTAGCTCCCACTGTCCGCCTCAACAACCGTGGGTAGCTGGCTAGGCCTCGGGGACTACGCTCATTCGTCACCACAGATTTCCAACAGCTAGGGCGACTAATGTCGATCAGCTATCTCGAGCATGACCATGGGCCAACCGTCGAGAATAGATGGTCCATCACAGTGAAGAGTAAGAGTGCATTTACCAGGTTTGATCGTCCGAGTCGTCATTAAATCTCGTGCCTAGTTGATGGCGAGGTAATGGGATCGTGCAATGCCCCACGCAGGGCCGCCGCCAAAGAAGCTGCCGCCGAACAGGCCCTGAAGCGCTTGGGCCTGGAATAAGAAAGCTTCTCAACTCCATACTCGATGAAATTTCAGACGGGCCCCACTCTCTTTGCTTTCGACGGGGTCTATGTGTCACGGTACCGTGTTGTCGGTTAATTAAATTCTCATATAGAGCTTAACTTTTGTATGTCCTTATGTCCTTGTCCTCCGGTAAATGACTAGAACGTGTGCCTGTAAAGATGCGGTGGACCAGGACAGTTACATACGGTATTATCCCTGGCAGTGTGCGGTCGCCAGGCTGCATTGTTGATCACGCCGTGCAGCCGGGCATGATCATGGCTTGGCGCTCGCGCCGGGTTGTGGGTTCGGGCACCCGGAAAGCCATCACGTGTGTCTACTATTGGCAAAAAGGGAAGGGGGACCATGACCCACGAATGCTGCTACCAGTTATTGACTATTGTCCCATATTGACAATCCATCCTCCTTGATACGGCAAACATCCATTGCAGGTGCATGGTCTGCATGGAGCCAACTCTCAACCCGCCGCTATCAGTTGCCGGCGTTCCCAGATCTAGAAGAGAATGATTAGCACCAGCACCGCAGTCGCATGGTGAGATTAGCACCTGTATGACAGTCTCGCCAAGGAATATCATTTCTTTGCGTATTTCCTCTACTATGAGGTCTTGGATTTGGAACCATTTTTCATTCTCGCCAGTGCCACTTCCAGCACGTAACTGAACTTTCCATACAGTGTTTTCCTTATCCCGGGTGGTTCCAGCTACGGACTCATGAATTACGTTCGCGATAAGATCGTAGACAGGGGAAGGATGCTGTTCCGTGGAGTCCAAATCTATGGGGAGCGGTGAGCATCTTTTGATTATCAGGTTAGACTGGTATCATCAAAACTGACAGTCACGAAAGTCAACGCCTTTCAGGGGGAAGTTTACAATAGTTGGATTTTTCTCTTCTACGAAGTTGTTCTTTGTGAATCTTTTATAGTGAATAATGAGATATGGCGGAAGTTGTTGACAATTGAACCGACGCAGTTGACCCCTCGACTCCTAAGTTGCGCGATAAATAACGTGGTGAGTACTGACCCAGAAAAATTCATGCGTGGTGAATCGAGCCAACCTGGGTTTTGACTCCATCGTATTTTGCCAGAACGGAATGGATGCCAACTTGCGGAATGATGTTTTTCTCCACAGCGTCTTGGAAAAGGGGCGGGGGCGGTAAGTCGACAGCGAGGAACAGGAAAGGCGACGTTGTAGCCTTTATTTCTGAAAAACGAAGGTGTGAGGTGTTGCTACACGGATATGAGACGCAGGGGCATGCCTCTGTCAATGTCAAATACTGGTTTCTCGTTTTCCGATGCATCGGGACGAACGACGACCTGTTGAGTCTCCGTACGGACCTGTCCCTGAAAGGTGGAGAAGATAATACCTGTTCAATAACACGTTATTCATCAGTGAGTAACAGCTTCATAATACCAGGACTGACTAGAGTTTTTCTTCTTGTTGCCCCCCAGATCCCTGTGTAAGTCGTTAAGAAGCCATCTGAGAAATTCGACCGGGTCTCCTTGAGTTTCCAGTCTGAATTTGCCGCCGCTAGCTCTACCAACTTCCTGCAAGAATTCGTGGGGGCTGACCTGACTCTTAAATAACCGGGGGTTCCATAACTTCTTAGCCAGGGCGGCAAATCGCTTCACCAACTCCGGCTGCTTTCCATCAAAGCGAGAGAGTAAGAGGAAATCGCGAAGAGGCGACACGTGAAGGAGAGAATGGATGATCACATTCATGTGATCATTCCTCTTGATGTTATTTAGACCTATATAACCTGGGATGTATGGCTTCGAAGATAGGTCATAGGAGGGTTTCAATAAATGAGCAGAGGTGGAAAGGGAGGCGACACCAGAAGGCAAGAACGAAGGCGAGAGAACGAAGGCGATATCCTCCAACGAAGGGTCCGAGACTGCGTAACCGTCTGGGAGTATGTACACCTAGGCAGCGCAGAGGTCACATTCATCCTGGTCCAATTCACCATGTGTATCATACCTTGGTGGTCTCAAGGTTGATAAAAACATGATGGTCATCGTGAATGGAGTGGGCATACGCATATGAATTACGCCCCCGCCCTTGAAAGTATTTCCCGCAGACGAGACAGCCATAGACATTGATATTTGACAGCGATACAGAGCAAACTTTCTCAAAGTCAAAGTCGAGAGCGGCGCGATTAACCTGACAAAGGGTTGAGATTTCGCGGGCACAGTAACGACATATTTCATACCGTGTCTAAATAGAGGTCAGACCCATGTGCAGCACCCTTGTCAATGCCAGGTTCCTCCGCGTCAGAGTCTTCGTTTGCGTGGTTGATTGGGGGAGGGATCAGAGAGCCTCCCGCCTGGTCTCTTTTGGCCCTCTTTGCCGGCCGTTCGTGTTCTGTGTCACGATCCATGAGAGTCGAGTTTGCCATGGGTATGGAGTAAACAGGGCTTGGTCCTCATGACATTACGTAAGTAGACGCGCTGGCGTTAACCAACAACAAGGAGGAGCGCGTCCTCGGTCGACGCTGTTGGCGATGATATGCGTACGCTCAAGTCGAACACTGCGCGCAGTACCTTTCCTGCGTTTCTCATCATTCTCTTCCCATCAGCCAAATGCACCTCTTGACCTCGACAAATCCTTTAGTGCTATCCTTCGGGATGTCGACAATTCTATCGCAGAACAAAAACTAAAACGTTATCACCCTCCTGATATACACGAAATGTCTGTCTACCCTACGGACTCACAACCGACCGAGCTGGCGCATCAGGATGGCGAAGGAAACGCTCGGGCGGAGCGCAAATCTCCAGCGGCGCACTTCGGAAGTCAGCAACTTGGCGCCGTTGTCATTCCCCAGGAGCTAAAGCAGAGTATATCTGCCTTAATATCGGGTGAATTTTCTATTGCACTCCTGGATCCCCTTGGCTGCTTACAGCTTCTAGACTCTGACAGACCTCTTCTACGACGTGACGCCAAGCGACTTTTCAATGGGGATGGTAACGACAATGATTGGGTTCCCGCGTTGAACGTCCGTTACAAGTCCTACAAGCAAGAGCGTTACCACGCAGAGCGGGACGGTACCGCTTTCTCTTCCGTGGTGTTACCTGCCCACTACTCCGCTATCTACGCTGTGCTACACCATGTCAAGTCGAGGTTAGGTACTCAATGGTCCGTAAAGAATGTGCTTGATTGGGGTGCCGGGACTGGCAGCGCTCTCTGGTAATTGTACACCAACCTCTGCGTGACAAAAACTTGATTTGTGCGATTACTTTCCTAGGGCTTCAAGTTACGCGTTCCAGAAGCCGAATCTTCCCAGTGACGAGGATGACGGTCATCAGGTGACTTTGACTTCTACTGCTATTGTCAAGTATGTTGGCATTGAGAAGCGCGATGGTCTTGTTAGCGTCGGAAAGAGACTTCTTGAAGGTGATAGAATTTCCAGCCCCCTGGATTTCTCTGCTTACAGATGTCATCAGATATACCGCACGACAACGTGGATCTTTCTTGGCGCAGAAGTTTTCTCCATGATAGCCATCCTCAACCTCATGACGGAAGCCATACCGTTGCCATTTCAGCCTTCTTTCTATCAACATTACAGACTCCGTGGCAAAGAAAGAGGTTGATAAAAGAGATGTGGGAGAGCGGTGCTGGAACTATAGTGAATAGACTCATCATCTTCAACTCATTTACCCCTAAATCCCTGTGCGTAGGTCCTACTAGATCACAGCAGCCCGACTGGCTTCCAAAGCATCGCCGGGGCTAGAGAACTTTTATTGGAACTCGGCCAGAAGGAAGTAGAGAACCGTGAAGACCCGATTTTTGGATCACACGTATTGGCGCCTGTACGCTCTCCTTCCCCCGTTAATTCGCTCGTGCTTTTGTGTTGATAGTGGCCTAGTGTCCTCATGATGGCGTTTGCCCCATTTATCAGTCCAACGTTGCAAAGCTCGTATGCGCGTTCTCCCAACGAATGGAACGACCACCTTTCGTCCGTCGTACCAAGCACTCTGGAGTTGGTCACGAAGATATTGGGTATTCGTATGTCGTCATCAGAAGAGGTCCAAGGCCAAGTATCCCGGATGTTAAGGTTGCTCGGTTGGGAGAAGTAGGGAGACGACGGCTGCAGCTCGAAGAAGCTAAACGTCCCCCAGTCGAGTTAGAGCTAGATGATGGAAGTCTGCAGGCCCCACCCCCACCCACCGTCGCAAGTACGCTTTCAGAGAAAACGATAGAACCTCATGACCGCAGCCCAGCGGAAATAGGGAACTTAATCAAGGCGGAAGCATTTCACTGGCCTCGCCTCATCTCTCCCCCTCTGAAAAAGAATGGACATGTAGTAATGGACGTTTGTAGCCCATCTGGTTCGTGGTCATTTTTCATATGCAGCAATCTATTAACTTTCAGATTATAGGCAAAATTCTACGTATGACCGTTCCAAAGTCTCAAGGGAAGCAGCCATACTACGATGCCCGCAAGTCTGGCTGGGGCGATATTTTTCCACACGAGCCTAAGAATCCACCACAAGTCAGGTACCCTCGATGTCAGGATCAGCTTGGAAAAGATCCAAACAAGAGCTCATCACATCTGATGATGGGCACAGGAAAGGTCCATTAGAACACTATCCTCAGAAACCTCTATTTAGATGCTAGATTAATGACGAAGGTAGGACTTTTGAGAGAACGAAATTAAGACTTGTTGGACTCTTGTTGGGAACCCCTTGACACGAATCCCGTTTGGAGAAACAAGTCCATCCACAATCTATGAGTTGAACATCTCATGACCGATGCTTTGGGAATTCTGTCATTCTCTGTGTACTATAAATCGGCAATCTGAATCCCCGGACCCTGTCGTGAGCTGAGAATTATCTTTGTTATCGCGTTCACTAGGGAGACGGCATGAATTATTGCCCTAATGAATAGAATGGGAATGACTTGCCAGGTCTTGCGCTCTGATCCTTATCTTTGGATTGTGGTTGATTACCGGTGGCGCGCTTTACGACGTTGATGAAGTGGCGAGCGTTCTTCACAACATCTTCTACGGGGTAATCCAACTAACGCAGATAGTGAGACGCGTGGTGCGGAGAAATGACATGAAAGTCTGCTCACTTTCGCGATTGGAGTTCTGATGGTCCCGGCTTTGTCGCCTTTCCACTCTGTAGTTCCTTGCAGGCGCCGAATGTATCCCGCAACGTCGTCCGTGACGGTCCCTCGGCGTTCTGAAGGCATGAGGCCACGTGGGCCAAGAACACGGCCAAGACGCTGAGAGATGGTCTTGACGAGAGTGGGTGTTGATAGGAACAACGTCGCTTGAATTCTGCCACTCGCTACCTAGAGCAGGCCAGATGTCAGTCTCAAAGCGCACTGTATGGATAAGTTCACCCAACCCCCTCGACAAGCTCTACCCCACCAACTATATCGGCACCTGCCCTTTTGGCTTCATCTGCGGCCTTTCCTTCAGCAAAGACAAGCACTTTGTCTTTGGGCTTGGGCTTGGGTTCCCTGGGGAGAGAGACGCGTCCTTTGGGTATGACCGAGCCCCTTGGCATCGCAGTCTTTATGGTGAGCTCGTATGTGGCATTTGGAGAGCCAACTTCAACGGACTACATAATAACGATTCGAATGGGCATGGGGCGCACACAGATCTTGGACATACTCGCAGGACATGTATCGCATCCAAAAGGGTCATTTTCTCCGAGTCGTAGATACTTGTCTTTGCTCTTTTTTTTGACGTTCGAGACTTGCGTGTGGTGCCCGCTACCTTCTTAGCCTGACGGGCGAGGACAGCATGGCTGGTGGAGAAGCTACGGGGGGGAAATGGACACTAGGAGGGGTGAGGGGTCTAATCTCAGTTATGGTGATTGTTATAGAGATACTAACGCGGAGGGGAAAGTTGACCAAAGAGACTGCTGGACGAGGGACACAGAGTTGAAGGAATGACATGAACGCGAGACACGACCTTGCTCGGACCGGAGCGCGACAATCCATAAACGCGCCTGCATACCATTCTACGACTCCAATGGTATCATCTCGTCTGGCGTTGAACCGCCAAAAATTTCCCCTTCGCATCTCCCGAATCTCAGTTCGACATTCCACCAGACGCGAAACTGCCACAGACCCTATCAAAGAAACCATACGCAAGGCTCTCTACCCTCCGAATATTGCCAACAGGCCGACTCCTACTGGCGCATGGCGTCCTGA
>WNFC01014840.1_pt1 | contig 16437 bp, 13 predicted proteins | sample 5400541 | NCBI WGS metagenome assembly WNFC01 (sample SAMN13153342, study PRJNA577476) | soil metagenome | isolation source: 120 cm saprolite under Douglas fir tree site 2 hole 2 replicate 1 | place: USA:California | collected 2015-04-18
TTGGCGGGCTCGACGGGAATTGAACCCGCGACCTCTGGATTGACAGTCCAGTGTGCTAACCAGGCTGCACCACGAGCCCGTAACGAGAACGCATCTTTATACCACGCGGGCTCCCGGCCTGTCTATCCGGCCACCGCGGCCCGGCGCGGGGCGCACTCGAGGCTCGCGGTCCAGGTGAGCTGCGCGGGGTAGCGGGCCAGCAGATCGGCGATCTCCTCGCAGGGGGGCCGGTGGCCGAGCAGGTCCTCGCCGGGAGAGCGCTCCAGGCGGCGGTGGACGTTGAGCAGGTAGCTGTAGGCCATGCGCAGGGCCTGGTCCTCGGGCACGCCGCGCACCCGGGTCAGGATCTCGACCGACTTGGCGTTGGCGTCGAGCTCGCGCTGCTGCCGCTCGAGCAAGCGGGCCTCGGGGGTGGCCCCGGCCAGCGCCGCGTCGTGGCCCAAGACGTAGTGAGCCAGCTCGTGGGCCACGATGGCGTCGCGGAACTCCGAGCGCAGCACCAGCTCGTTCACCGCGAAGAAGCCGCGGCGGTACGAGCCGACCGGGCTCTCCGGGTTGTGGCTCACCAGCACGTGGATCTGGGGCAGGCCGTAGCTGCGGGCGGTGTCGTCGGCGAAGGCGCGCACCTCGTCGAGGCTCCGGTTCTGGGCCGCGGTCATGGCGAAGCACCCGGCGGCCAGCGCCGCCACCGCCACGAGCCCCGCCAGGCGCGACGCCCTCATGGCGGAAGTCTAGCAAACAGGGCAGAATGTGGGCCCTATGACGACCCCGCGCGCCGCCACCCCGCCGCTTCGCAGCCGCAACTGGTTCGCCCCCAAGAATCTCGACGGCTTCATGCACCGCGCGTATCTCAAGGCCGAGGGTTTCAGCGACATGGTCTTCGACGGGCGCCCGGTCGTGGGGATCTGCAACTCGTGGTCGGAGCTCAACAACTGCAACGCGCACCTGCGCCAGGTCGCGGAGGCGGTGAAGCGCGGGGTGTGGAGCGCGGGCGGCTTCCCGGTCGAGTTCCCGGTGATCTCGCTGGGCGAGATCCTGATGAAGCCCACCACGATGCTCTTCCGCAACCTCATGGCGATGGACGTGGAGGAGTGCATCCGCGCCTACCCGCTCGACTCGGTGGTGCTGCTGGCCGCCTGCGACAAGACCACCCCGGCCATGCTGATGGGCGCCGCCTCCGCCGACGTGCCCGCGATCATGGTGACGGGCGGGCCGATGCTGAAGGGCGTGTGGTGCAACCAGGAGCTGGGCTCGGGCACCGACGCGCGCAAGATCTGGGCCCAAAGACGGGCGGGCGAGATCACAGACGAAGTGATGGCAGAGGTCGAGGGCTGCCTCTCGCGCTCCAGCGGGCACTGCATGGTGATGGGCACCGCCTCCACGATGGCGGCCATGGCCGAGGTGCTGGGCCTGGCCCTGCCCGGCAACGCGGCGATTCCGGGCCCGGACTCGCGGCGCCTCGCGCTGGCCGAGATGTCGGGCCGGCGCGCGGTGGAGATGGCGCTGGCCCGCGGGCCCAAGCCCTCCGAGATCCTGACCGCGGCCGCGTTCGACAACGCGATCCGCGCCGACATGGCCCTCGGCGGCTCCACGAACGCGATCGTGCATCTGGTCGCCCTCGCGGGACGCGCGGAGGTGCCGCTGCCGCTCCGGCGCTTCGACGAGCTCTCCCGCAGCACGCCGCTGCTCGCCAACGTGCGCCCCTCCGGCAAGTACCTGATGGAGGACTTCTACTACGCGGGCGGGGTGCCGGCGGTGCTGCGCGAGATGCTGCCGATGCTGCACGCCGAGACCCTCACCGTGACCGGCCGGACCCTGGGGGAAAACGTCGCGGGAGCGCCGTGCCACGACACCGACGTCATCCGCCCCCTGTCGCTGCCGCTCCAGCCCGAAGGCGGGACGGTCATCCTCACCGGCAACCTCTGTCCCGGCGGCGCGGTGCTCAAGCAGTCGGCCGCCTCGCCGCATCTGATGATCCACCGCGGGCGCGCGGTGGTCTTCGAGGATCATCGCGATCTCGAGCGGCGGATCGACGACCCGGCGCTGCCGATCGACGAGAATTCGGTGCTGGTGCTCAAGCAGGCGGGCCCCAAGGGCGGTCCCGGCATGCCGGAGTGGGGCGCGGCGCCGGTGCCGGCGCGGCTCCTGCGCGCGGGGGTGAAGGACATGGTGCGCATCTCGGACGCGCGGATGAGCGGCACTTCCTACGGCACGGTAGTGCTCCACGTGACCCCGGAGTCGGCGGTGGGCGGGCCGCTGGCGCTGGTGCAGAACGGCGACGAGATCGAGCTGCACGTGCCCGAGCGCCGCCTGACCCTGCGAGTGGCCGACGAGGAGATCGCGCGGCGGCGGGCGGCGTGGACGCCGCGTCCGGACAGGGTCACCAGCGGCTACCTGCGCATGTTCCTCGACCACGTCCTGCAGGCCGACGAGGGCGTCGACTTCGACTTCCTGCGCGGCCGCCGCCCGGTGACCGATGAGGAAACCGCGCACGGCTCGAGGCTCGCCTGACATGGCCGCCGGGCCCGCCGCCACCAACGCCTCCACCGCCGACGCGGTCGTCATCGGCTCGGGCGCCTTCGGGTCGAGCACCGCGTATCACCTCACCCGGCGCGGGCTCAAGGTCGCGCTCGTGGACCAGCACGCGCTCGGCTCGCAGACCTCCCCGCGCGCGGCCGGGCTCACCAGCAAGGCCGACACCATGCCCACCATGGCGCGGCTCCGCCACGAGGCGTGCGAGGCCCTCGAGCGGTTCGAGAGCGAGATGGGGCGCTCGGTGGACTTCCACCGCTCGGGCAGCCTGCGTGCGGCCTACACCGACGGAGGCGTGGAGCGGGTGCGGATCGCCCAGGAGACCGCTGCCGCCCTCGGGATCGAGGCGCGTCTGATCGACGCGGCGGAGGCCGAGCGGCTGGCGCCGCACTTCAAGCCGGGGCCCGCGCGGCGCATCCTGCACGTCCCGAGCGACGGGTGGGTGGACCCGGCGCGGGTCGCGATCGGCTTCGCCACGCGAGCGGGCGAGCTCGGCGCGCGCCTGCTCCCCTTCACCGCGGTGCAGGGCCTGCTGAGCGAGGGCGGGCGCGCCACCGGGGTGACGACGCCGCGCGGGCCGATCCACGCGCCGGTGGTGGTGGACGCGGCGGGCGGCTGGACCGCGCGGGTGGCCGCGGGCGCCGGCATCGCGCTGCCGCTGATCCCGGTGCGCCACCAGCTCTTCATCACCGAGGCCATCCCGGGCGTCGAGCCGCTCCAGCCCATCGTGCGGCTCGTCGAGGCGAGCGTGTACGTGCGTTACGAGCAGGGCGGGCTGATGTTCGGCGGCTACGAGGACGCCCCGCGCGTGCTCGGCCGCGAGGGGCTGCCGGCGGGCTTCCAGATCGCCGCCCTCGAGCTGGACCTGGGCGTGCTACGCGGGCTGGTCGACGAGGTCGCCGCGCACTTCCCGGCCCTGCGCGACGCGAAGATCGCGGTCCATCGTGGCGGCGCTCCCACCATGACGCCCGACGGCCGGCCCATCCTGGGGCGGGTGCCGGGGCTCGACGGGCTCTTCGTGGCCTCGGGCTGCTGCGTCGGGGGGCTGAGCCTCTCGCCCGCCGCCGGCCGCGCGCTGGCCGATCTGATCGTGGACGGCAAGAGCGATCCCGATCTCGCGCCGATCTCGGTCGAGCGCTTCGGCGCGGCCCCGCGCGATCCGGCCGCCCTCGAGGCGGCGTGCGTCGCTCAGTACGCGCGCCGCTATACCCACTAAGGAGAGATCCCATGGCCAAAGTCGACTGGAGCTACCACCGCAACGGCTGAATGACCTGCGCCAAGACGCAAGGGTTCCTTGCCAAGCACAAGGTGAGCGTGACCGAGCAGACCGACGCCAAGAAGGCCACCATCAAGGGCGCGGCCGCGCTGGGCGTCCTTGACGGCGTGGACGAGCTGTACGTGGCGAAGGGCAAGAAAGTGAAGCACGTGGACCTCAAGAAGGCCAAGCCCGACCGCGCCACCCTCCTGGGTCTGCTGCTGGGCCCGACGGGCAACCTGCGCGCTCCAACCCTCCGCAAGGGTCGGACGCTGATCGTCGGCTTCGAGGAAGGGACCTACAAGCACCTGCTCGGCTGACCGAGGGGGTCAGGTCTTACATTGCGACATCGCAGTGCGGCAAATGTCGGAATGTAAGACCTGACCCCAGCTACGGCAGCAGGAGCAGCGGGCCGGTCGTACGGCGGTCTTCGAGATCGCGATGCGCCTCCGCTGCCGAGGCGAGAGGGTAGCGGTGGCGGACCTCGACCCGGATCACCCGCGCGCGGAGCGCCTCGAAGGTCTGCTGTGCGATCTCGTTCAGCGCCGTGCGCTCCGCGGTGTAGTGGAACAGCACCGGGCAGCTCAGCGTCACCGACTTGGCGGCCAGGGTCTTCGGGTCGACGGGCGGTAGCGGACCGCTCGCCTGCCCATAGCTCACCCAGTGGCCGCAGAGGGCGAGCGCCTCCAGGTTCTCGGCCATCGCGGCACGCCCGAGGCCGTCGTAGATGACGTCGGCGCCGCGGCCATTGGTGGCGTCCCGCACCGCGGCCGCGAACCGATAGTCGCGGCCCACCAGCGGCAGATCGCACCCGTTCGCGCGCGCGAGCCGAGCCTTGTCCTCGCTCGAGACGGTGCCGATCACCCGCGCGCCCAGGGCCCGCGCCCACTGGCACAGGAAGAGCCCGACGCCGCCCGCGGCGGCGTGCACCAGGACCGTCTCCCCCGCCCGCACGCGATGAGTGCGGTGCAGCAGGTAGGCGGCGGTCATGCCCTTCAGCATCAGCGCGGCCGCCGTCTCCTCGTCCACGTCGTCCGGGAGCACCACCACCTGGTCGGCCGGCATCGTGCGCGCGCTCACATAGGCGCCGGGCGGCGCGCAGCCATACGCGACGCGATCGCCGGGCAGCAGGTGCGCGACGGCCTCGCCCACGTCCACCACCACGCCGGCGGCCTCCATCCCGGGTACCGCCGGCGGCTCGATCATACGATAGGCGCCGCTCCGCACGTAGACGTCGATGTAGTTGACGCCGACCGCGGTCTGCCGGATGCGCACCTCGCCGGGGCGGGGCGACCGCGCGGGCAGCGCCTGGTGACGCAGCACCTCGGGGCCGCCGAAGGCGGAGACCACCACGCCCTGCGCCGGCATGGGCGCTCCGGCCGCGACCATGCGCCCGGACGCGGCGGCGCGAGCCGGCGCCGGGCGAGCGCGCCGCAGGTATGCGCGCAGACCCTCGAAGCCGCCCTCGTAGACCTCGGTGCCGACCATGTCGGCCAGCTCGCGCTCGCGACCGGGCGGCGCGTCGAAGGTGGACTGCCAGTGCCAGAAGGTGCGCTCCCCATCGGTCACCCGCTTCAGCTGCAGCGTGGCCACGTACCGGCGGAGGGGGACGCTCGCGTCGAGGATGCAGTAGGTCGAGACGTGATCCCGGTCCGAGAGCGCCAGGAGCTGCTCGCGGATGCGGCCGCCGTCGCGCAGCGTGAACCGGCGCACGCAGCCGATCTGGTCGGAGGGCTCCCCGCCCTCGATCTCGGACTCGGCTACCACCGGGTGCCACGCGGTGTGGCTGTTGAAGTCCCGCAGCACCGCCCACACCCGCTCGATCGGCGCGTCGATGACCGCGGAGCGAGTGACCCGGATCATCGCGCTCTAGCGGCGGAGCATGGTCTTCAGCGAATCGAAGGCGGCCTGGAAGACGCTCTGCCCGATCTGTTGGGCCAGCTCGCCTTCGCGCTCCGGGGCGCAGTCGAACTCGGCCGACCATTCCGCGAACGTGCGGCCCCCGTCCGTCACCGGGGTGAGCTTCAGGGTAGAGATGTAGTTGTCCACGCCCATCGGGGACTCCAGGATCGAGTACGTGCACTGGAAGTCGTAGTCGGAGAGGGTCAGGAGCTGCTCGCGGATGACTCCCCCGTCCCGGAGCCGGAAGTTGCGCACGCAGCCCACCGTATCGGGCGCCATCCCGCCTTCGATGCGCGAGTCGGCCGCGAACGGCGTCCACTTGGGCAGGCCGTTGAAGTCGCGGATCTGCGCCCACACCGCGTCCGCGGGCGCGTCGATCACGCTCGACACGTAGACCCGGATCACGTGCTACTCGGCGGGATCCGAGGCCGGCTCGCCGGGGCGCGGGAGCGCCGCGCTCTGGCTGCGGTCGAGCAGACCGCGGGCCGCCTTGCCGACGTCGCCCGAATCCACCCCGATCTCGCGCAGGAGCTGGTCCACCAGCGGCGCCTGCGCCCGGAACCGGAGCGCCGAGTTCACCACGCTGTCAGCGAGGTTTCCCCCACCGCCGCCGTCGCGCCCATCGCCGCGGCCGCCCCCGCCCCCGCCGAGGCCGTCAACCTGCAGGATCTTGATGCCCTCGATGCGCTCCATCGGCTTGACCGATTCGCGGATGATGCCCTCCAGCTTGTCGATCAGCCGGATGCGCATCGCGGACAGGCGCGCCTCCGGAGACAGCAGGTTCTGGGCCTCGTTCATCAGCCGGGTCCCCTCCGCCTCCACCTCGTTGCGGATGCGCGCGGCCATCGCCCGTACGCGCTCGGAATCGGCGTACGCCTCGGCCTCCGCGCGCACCGCGGCGCCCCGGTCACCCGCCGCTGCCTTCTCGGCCTCCGCGCCGATGCGCAGCCGCAGCGCGTCCCGCTCCGCCTCCTGCTCCGCCCCGATCAGGTCGATGCGCTTGCGCCGCTCGGCCACCTCGGTCTCGCGCGCGGTGAACACGCGCTCCTCCTCGGACACCGCCCGGGCCCGGGCCAGGTCGGCCGCGCCCTGGGCCTCCGACTGCGCCTTCGACTGCTCGGCCACCGCGATGGCTCGCTGCTGCTCGGCCAGCTCGACCGCCTGCCGCCGCCCGATCTCGAGCTGCTGCACCTCGCGCTCCTTGCCGATCCGCTCCTCCTCCACCGCCCGCTCCGAGGAGATGCGCGCGCGGTCGACCGCCTCCCGCGCCCCGATCTGGGCCCGCTCGGCCTCCTGCTCCTTCTCGGCGCGCTGGCGGGCCACGTCGGCCCGCTGAGAAGCCCGCTGCATCTCGAGCTCCCGCTCCTGGGCGAGCCGCGCGTACTCCAGCTCGCGGTCGATGTCGAGCGCCTGGCGCTCGGTCTCTAGATTTTTGTTGCGCACCTGGATCATGGTGTCCTGCTCGATGTCGTTGCGGATCTTCTTGCGCCGCTCGATCTGCTCGGTGAGCCGGGTGAGGCCCTCCGCGTCGAAGGCGTTGGACGGGTTGAAGAACTCCATGGCGGTCTGGTCGAGCTGGGTGAGCGAGACCGCCTCCAGCTCGAGTCCGTTCTGCAGGAGGTCGGCCGCCACCACGCCCTTCACCCGCTTGACGTACTCGCCCCGCTTCTCGTGCAGCTCCTCCATGGTCATCTCGGCCGCCACCGTGCGGAGCGCATCCACGAACTTGCCTTCGACCAGCTCTTTCAGCGTCTCCGGCTCCAGGGTGCGCTGGCCCAGGGTCTGGGCCGCGGAGGCGATGGCGTCCGGGCCCGCCTGCACGCGTACGTAGAACTCGGAGACCACGTCCACCCGCATGCGGTCCTTGGTGATGAGGGCCTTGTCCCGCCCCCGCGACACCTCGAGCCTCAGCGTGTTCATGTTGACCGGCACCACCTCGTGGACGATCGGCAGCACGAAGGCCCCGCCGTTCATCACCACCTTCTGGCCGCCGAGGCCGGTGCGCACGAAGGCGCGCTCCTTCGAGGAGCGCAGGTACAGCCAGTTCATCAGCCACACCACGATCGCGACCACGATCGCCGCGACCACGAGTCCGAGGATCGCCGATCCGAACTGTGCTCCAGTCATGAAAAGCCTCCTGAACTGCTTGTTCTAGTTGGGGGGGAGCGGCGCCGCTCCTCCCCCAAGCCCCCCCACCACCCTGTTCATCCCGATTGAGTCGTGGGCTATTCGTCGTCGGCTGTTTCTGCTTGCTGCATGTCTCTCACCGCCGGATCTGCTTGAACTTTCTCGGGCGATCGGCCCGCCGTGGCACAGCACGATGACGTCCTTGTTCACCGTCCGGGCCGCGGCCGCCCAGGCATCGACGAGCGGCACGCAGTCCCGGAGCTCGAGCGCGGTCTCGGCACCGATGGCGCCGCCCGCGGTGAGACCCAGGTGGCAGACGATGATGTCGGCGCCCGCCTTGGCCATATCCACCGCGTTCTGATCCGAGAACACGTAGGGGGTGGTGAGCAGGTCGCGCTCGTGGGCCGCGCGGATCATCTCGACCTCGAGCCCGTAGCCCATGCCGGTCTCCTCGAGCTGGGCGCGGATGGTCCCGTCGAAGAGGCCGACGGTGGGGAAGTTCTGCACCCCGGAGAAGCCGAGCTCGATCAGCCGCCGCAGGAAGTCGTCGGTGATCATGAACGGGTCGGTCCCGTTGACCCCGGCCAGCACCGGCGTCCGCTTGACCACCGGGAGCACCTCGCGGGCCATGTCCACCACGATGTCGTTGGCGTTGCCGTAGGCCATGAGCCCGGCCAGGGACCCCCGGCCGGCCATGCGATACCGGCCCGAGTTGTAGATCACGATCAGGTCGATGCCGCCCGCCTCCTCGCACTTGGCGGAGAGCCCGGTGCCGGCGCCGCCGCCGATGATCGGCTCGCCGCGTCGGATCATGGCCCGGAACTTCTTGAGGCAATCCTGACGGGAGATGCGGGGCATGGGGGGGTTTATCTCAACTGAGGCCGGACCAGGCTGGGCTCGCCGACCACCTCGTCGAAGGCGGCCACCAGCGCGTCGCAGAAGGCCTGGTCGTTGATGTTGTGCGGCAGCCGGACCATTTTCCGGCGGGGCCCGGCCCGGAACCCGGATGCGATCGCGTCGAAGAGCGCCCGATCGGCGGCGGGATCCCAGAACGGCTTGCCCGCCGCGTCGATCAGGGAGACGCCGCCCTCGGGGATGAGAAACCGCACCGGGCCCTCCATCCGGTTGAGCTTCTCGACGATGAAGCGACCGATGCGGCCGCACTCGTCCGGGGTGGTGCGCATCAGGGTGACGTTCGGGTTGTGCCGGTAGAGATTGCGGCCGCGGAACTGGGCGGGCACGGTGTCCATCGCCCAGAAGTTGGCCATGTCGAGCGCGCCGCAGGACCCCACGTAGGGAACCCGCGTCCGGATGATCGAATCCAGGCGCTCGGGGCCGGCGGAGAGGACCCCGCCCACGATCTCGTCCGCGATCTCGGTGGTCGTGACGTCGATCACCCCGGCCAGCAGGCCCGAGTCCACCAGCTTCTCCATGGACTGGCCGCCGGTCCCGGTGGCGTGGAACACGAGGCAGTCGTAGCGCTCCTCGAGCGCCTTGGTGACCGCCTGCACGCACGGGGTGGTCACCCCGAACTGGGTGAGGCCGATCGCCGGCTTGACGCTCGAGTCGCCGTCGTGGGTGCGCCGGTAGCCGATCATGCCCGCGAGGGCGTGCGCCGCGTTCGCGAGCACGCGCTCCGAGATGCGGTTGATGCCCGCCACGTCGGTGACCGAGTACATCATGCAGATGTCGGACGGTCCGACGTACGGCTTCACGTCACCGGAGGCCACCGTGGACACCATGACCTTGGGCACGCCGATCGGCAGGCCGCGCATGGCCAGGGTGGCCAGCGCGGTGCCCCCGGAGCCGCCCGCCGAGATGAGGCCGCCCAGGTCTCGGCGCCGCGCCACAAACTGCTCGAAGGCCACCGCCATCTCGCTCACCGCCGAACCCCGGTCGCCGGTGAAGACGGCGCGCTCGCCCTTCGGATGGTGTCGGGCGACCTCCCGCGGGTGGATCATGGCCGGGGACGGCTTGCGCGACGTCGCCAGGTCCACCGTGACGGTGCGCAGCCCGAGCTTGTCCAGGCAGTTCCGGAGGAAGAACAGCTCGCGCCCCTTGGTGTCGAAGGTGCCGGCCACGTAGGCCGCGCTCCCGACGGTGGCGGCCACCGGGAACTCCATCGCACGTCCCGCGGGGCGGCCTTCGGCCAGGGTCGCGGCCGCCTCGTCGAACGACGGCACCGGGGCGCCCGGGTCCGCGCGGCCGTCGAGCAACCGGTCGCGCGGCGCGCTCCGCGGATCCGCCGCGTTCCAGCGCGTGAACCCCCGCACCGCCCGCTCGGCGGACGGCTCGGGCTCCGGGGCGGGCGCCGCTGCCGCCGTCTCGTCGCCCGCGCGCCGCACCGTGTAGACGGTGACGGTGTCCGGCGGGGCCACCGCCCCCAGGGCCTCCGGCGAGTCTTCCCCCTCTCCCTCGTCGCCACCCACCTTGACGCCGAGGAGGCGCTGCTGGAGATCGCGGTCGGCGGCCAGCTCGGCCGACGGCATCGAGCGCGCGATACGGCCGTTGACCATCACGTCCACGGTGTCGGCCGCCTCGATCGCCACGCCCAGGTTCTGCTCGATCAGCAGCACCGAGATGGAGCCGTCCGCGGCCAGGCGCTTCAGCATCTCGGCCACCTGCTGCACGATCACGGGGGCCAGCCCCTCGGTCGGCTCGTCCATCACGAGGAGGATCGGATTGAAGAGGAGCGCCCGCGCGATCGCCAGCATCTGCTGCTCTCCGCCGGAGAGCTCGGCGCCCCCGTTGCCCTTCCGCTCCGCGAGCCGCGGGAAGGTCTGGTACACCCGCGCCACCGTCCAGGGGCCCGACCGGTCGCGCAACGCCAGGCGCAGATGCTCGTCCACCGTGAGCGAGGGCCAGACGCGCCGGCCCTGCGGGACGTAGCCGATTCCGCGGTCGGTGATCGCGTTGGGCGGCAGCCCGAGGATCTCCTCGCCGCAGAGCCGCACGCTGCCCGAGGCCGGCACGAGCCCGGTGATCGCGTTGCACAGCGTGGTCTTGCCCATGCCGTTCCGGCCCACCACCGCGGTCACGCCGTGATCGAGGCGGAGCGAGACCTCCTGGAGCGCGTGCGCGCGACCGTAGTACACGTCGAGCTTCTCGACGGTCAGGATGGCGCCGGGCGGACGCGCTCGGCGCGGACGCGAGAACCAGCGCATCAGCGGCGCCCCCCGCCGATGTAGATCGCCTGCACGTCGGGATCGCCCTCGATCTCGGCCGGCGTGCCGTGCTTCAGCACGTGGCCGTTGTGCATCACGGTGACCCGCTCGACGACGCGCAGTGCGACGTCCAGATCGTGCTCGATGATGATGAAGCTCATGTGGGCGGGCAAGGCTCCCAGCAGGGCGACCAGCTCGCGCCGCTCGCCCGGGGAGAGCCCGGCCGCCGGCTCGTCGAACAGGATGAAGCGGGGCGCGCCCGCCAGGGCCATGCCGATCTCGAGCTGACGCTGCTGGCCGTGCGCCAGCGACGACACGAGCTGGTCGGCGACCGCCTCGAGCCGTACGCGGTGGAGCAGTTCCTCGGTCGCGGGGCGCGAGGGGTGCGCGGCGCGGGGGCGCAGGAAAGCGTAGCGCCCGCGCGCCACGCCGCGCACGGCCAGGAACAGGTTGTCGCGGACGGTGAGGTCCCGGAACAGGAGGGAGGACTGGTACGTGCGGCGCAGGCCCATGCGGATGCGCTCGTGGGGCGGCATCGCGGTCACGTCCTCGCCGAAGAAGCGGACCCGCCCGGCGGTGGGCGGAAAATCGCCGGTGATGGCGTTGAACAGGGTGGTCTTGCCGGCGCCGTTGGCGCCAATGAGCGCGCGGCGCTCGCCCGCCGCGACCGAGAGCGAGACGTCCTCGATCGCGCGGAGCGCGCCGAACGTCCGGGTGACGCCCTCGAGCACGAGGGCGTCACCCGAAGTGATCGGGTTTGTCACGGGCAGTTCGGGACGTCGCGGGAGCCGAGACCGACCTTGTCGAACTCGGCCTTGCTCATGCCGAGACGCTGGTTGACGTTCGGCACCACCTTGACGACCTTGTTGTAGAAGCCGCCGTCGGCGGCCTTGGCGACCTCGGTGACGAACGTGGTGCCGATGGCCTGGCGATTCTCGTCCAGGACCACCTCGCCGGTCGGGGTCTTCAGCTTCAGGGTCCTGAGGGCCTCGCGATACTTGGCCTGGCCTCCGGACAGGTCTCCCTTCACCGCGTCGAGCCCATCGAGGGCCGCCTTCATGTTGATGTAGTAGACGTAGGCGAAGAGCGACGGGCTCGGGAAGCCGTCCTTGAAGCTCTCCTTGTAGTCGGCCACGAACTTCTTCCACTCCGCCCCCTCGTAGCTGTCGGCCATGGGACCGGCCGACGGGGTGCCGAGCAGCGACTCGCGCCGCTTGCCCTTGAAGTTCAGCACGGTCTGGTCCACCGTGATCGATCCGCCGACCATCGGCTTGTTCCCACCCGCCTGCTCGTACTGGGTGAGGAAGTTCACCGCGTCGGCGCCGCCGAGGACCACCAGCAGGGCGTCGACGTCGCCGGGGAGCTTGGCGATGACCGAGGAGTAGTCCTTGCCGCCGAGCGGCACCCAGGCCTTGTGGGTGACGCGCCCGCCCGCCTTGCAGTACTCGGTCATGAAGCCCTGCACCTGCGAGTACGGGAAGGCGTAGTCTTCCGCGATCAGCGCCATCTTCTTGTAGTTCTTGGTCTTGTACGCGTAGTCGCCCAGGCCCACCATCCACTGCGCGCCCTCGGTGTTGAAGCGGAAGAAGTTGGGCGAGGGATCCTGGAGGGTGGTGGCCTGCGCGCCCGACGAGCCGTTGATGAACGTGATCCCCGGCTGCGTCTTCGAGTAGTTCTTGACCGCGATGCCCTCGGAGCCGGAGAGCGGGCCGACCATGATGTCGACCTTGTCCTGCTCCACCAGCTTGCGGGTCGCGTTGACCGCGACGTCCGGCTTGGCGTCCGACGACGCCTTGATGATCTCGATCTTCCGGCCCGCCACCACGCCGCCGCGCGCCTTCACCGCGAGCTCGGCTCCGCGCATGCCATCCTGGCCGCCGGCGGCGAACGGACCCTCGAGGGTGGCGAGCAGCCCGATCTTGACCGCCGGCGCCTGGGCGGTCGCGCCCCCGGCGACGACGACGGCGAGCGCCGCCGCCCCCACCGCCGTCCACAACAGCCGTCTCGTGAGTGACGTCATTGTCTCCTCCTCTGGGTTGGTGCGGCGCCGGGGCCGCGGTTGAACTGCCTCTTCAGATACTGCCGAGCCTGCGCCCACCAGCCGAGCAGGCCGTCCGGCGAGAACAGCACGATGACCAGGAAGACCCCGCCGATGAGCAGGTTGAAGCGCTCCCGGCCGACCAGGTCGACCGCGAAGTTCTGCAGCAGCACGAACACGATGGCTCCGATGAACGCCCCGATCGGATGCCGCATGCCGCCCAGCACCGCGATGATCAGGATGTTGATCAGCCAGCTGGTGCCCACCGAGCCGGGCGAGACCAGGCCGTTGTACCAGACCATCAGGACGCCCCCGATCGCCGCGATGACGCCCGCCACCGCGTAGGCCGCCACCCGGTGCGCGGTCACGTTGAAGCCGAGCGCGCTCATCCGTCGCGGGTTGTCCCGGATGCCCTGCAGCGCCACTCCGAACGGCGCGCGCAGCAGATAGCTCACGAAGAAGTAGCCCGCGAGCGACCAGAACAGCGCGAGGTAGTAGAACGGGATCGGCGCGCGCAGCTCCACCCCGGCCACCGCCGGCGTCATCACGCTCTGGAAGCCCTGGAAGCCGTTGAAGAGCGAGTAGTTCTGCTGCGCCAGGTAGTAGAAGGCCACCCCGATCGCGAGGGTGATCATGATCGTGTAGATGCCCTCGGTGCGCACCGAGAACCAGCCGATGAGCGTGGCGCAGATCGTCGCGATCACGAGGGCCAGGACCACCGCGAGCCCCCACGGCCAGCGCAGGCTGATGTCGGTGCCGCTCGTGGCGAAGATGGCGTACATGTAGCCGGCGATGCCGGCCACCGTCATCTGCGCGAGCGAGACCATGCCCCCGTAGCCGGCGAGGAACGTGAGCGAGAGCGCGATGAGCCCCAGCGCCAGCGCCTGCGCCCCGATCTGGAAGGTGAAGAACGGGGTCGCCACCCACGGATAGGCCACCACCGCCAGCAGCACCAGCACATGGCGCGCCCTCACCCGCCGCGTGATCCACCCCGCCCACGCCGCCGCATCCCTGGAGACCTCTCCCTCTCCACTGAGGGGAGAGGGCCGGGGTGAGGGGTGGGTCACGGGCCGCGCGGCGGCTCGACGTCCCGCGGCCCCGCCCGCCCACGCGTACCGCCCGGCCCCCGCGTTCATCGCCTTCCGCCAGTCCGCCGCGCTCACGCCCGCCTCCCGAGAATCCCCTGCGGCCGGAAGGCGAGCACGAGCGCCATGATCACGAACGTGAACACCACGCTGTAGGTGGGCGCGTAGGCGAGCCCGAACTGCTCCGCCACCCCGATAAGAATCGCCCCGATCGCGGCGCCGACGACGCTCCCCATCCCCCCCACGATGACCACCACCAGCGAGGCGAGTTGGTAGCGCGTGTCCTCGCCCGGGGCGATCGACAGCGCGGTGCCCCCGACCACCCCCGCGAAGCCGGCCAGGCCCGCCCCGATCGCGAACGTGATCGCGAACACGAACTGCACGTTGACGCCGGCGGCGGACAGCATCGCCCGGTCGTCCACCCCGGCGCGGATCATCATCCCGACCCGGGTGCGGTTGAGGAACCACCAGAGGAGCACCCCGATGGCCGCCGACATCGCGAGCAGCACCAGCCGGTAGGTCGGATACACCTCCACGATCGGCAGCAGCGTGCGGCCGAAGATGACGCGCGGCGGATCGAACTGGTAGATCTCGCCGCCGAAGATCCAGAGCAGGATGTCCGCCATCATGATCGAGAGCCCGATGGTCACCAGGGTCTGGCGCAGGTCCTCCCCGTGCATGAAGCGGAACACCGCCACCTGGAGCACCAGGCCGAACAGGGCCGCGCTCGCGAAGCCGGCCGCCACCGCCATCAGCCACGAGCCGGTCCGGTCGCCGACCACGTAGCCTACGTAGGCGCCCAGCAGGTAGAGCGAGCCGTGGGCCAGGTTGACATTGCGCATGAGGCCGAAGACCAGCGTGAAGCCGCTCGCCACCAGGAAGTACAGCGCGGCGAGGGTGAGCCCGTTCATGGCGGTGCTGAGGAAGAGCTTCGCGTTGTCGGCGAGGCCCCACACCACGAACGCCGCGGCCGGCACCCCAATCACCACCCCCCAGAACCACCGCCAGAAGCGTGACATGCCCGCTCTAGCCCACCCTATTCATGAAGCGGCTATCGACCGTGACCGGACGGGTGGCGCCGCGGGCGGCTCCCGCGCGACCGAGCGCAGTGGGCCCCCCGAGTCCGGTGCGTCGCTCGAAGAGCGACGAGTCCGGCGAGTGGGTGACGGAGCCGGTCGCGCGGGAGCCGCCCGCGGCGCCAGGACCCGTCCGCCTCCCGCGTGGTTCGTTCATGGATGGTGCGGGCTACGCAACCGAGCGGCCCCAGCGCGTTTGCGCGGAGCGAATCTCCGGCTCCTTGTAGAACACGCCGTCCTTCATGACCGCGAGCAGCTTGGCCGGATCGCGCAGGATCGCCAGGTTCGAGAGCGGGTCGCCGTCCACCAGCAGGAGGTCGGCGAGGTAGCCGTCCTTGAGCTGGCCCAGCTCGCCCCCCATCATCATGATGTCGCCGCCGTGGCGGGTGGCCGAGAGCAGCGCCTCCATCGGGGTCATCCCCACGTACTTCACGAGGTACTCCAGGTCGCGCGCGTTCTGGCAGTGGGGCGTGAAGGCGAAGCCGTAGTCGCCGCCGGGCAGCACCCGGATGCCGCGCTTGTGCATCTTCCGGAGCGACTCCGAGGCGGCGGCCAGCTCGATCTCGTAGCCCATCTCGACCGCCTTCTGGCGGGTGATGCCCCAGGGCGCCGCGTGATCGAGCATGGCGACCAGGATGCCGATGCCGGGAGCGACGAAGTGCTTGTCCCGGTTGGCCTCGAGCAGGTCGAGCGCTTCCTCGTCGGCGAAGCTCGCGTGGTAGATGATCTCGATCCCGTGGCGCACGCACTGCTTGATGGACTCGCCCGAGCGGGCGTGGGCGGCCACCCGCTTGCCCCGCATCTTCGTCTCCTTCACCGCGACCGCGACCTCCTCGTCGCTCATCCAGGTGGTGCCCGCGGGCGCGGAGGGCATGAAGTTGTCGCCCGAGAGGTTGAGCTTGATCGAGTCCACCCCGTACTTCAGGAACATCCGCACCGCTCGGCGCATCTCCTCGGTGCCGGTCACCGCCACCCCGAAGCTGAACTCGGGGAACGGCAGGTGGGGCAGCGTCTCGTCGCCGAGCCCGCCCACCACCGTGATCTCCTGGCTGGCCGCCAGGTAGCGCGGCCCCGGGATGAGCCCCTGGTTGATGGCGTTGCGGGTCACCACGTCCAGGCGGGGCTTGGCGCACGCCGCGCCGACGCACGAGGTCCAGCCGGCCTCCAGGTAGCGCTTCGCCACGCTGGCCGACCACAGCACGTGCTCCTCGAGCGGCAGGCGCTGCAGGTCGGAGAGGTTGGCCGCGTCGTTCCAGGA
>WNFC01011193.1_pt1 | contig 16435 bp, 9 predicted proteins | sample 5400541 | NCBI WGS metagenome assembly WNFC01 (sample SAMN13153342, study PRJNA577476) | soil metagenome | isolation source: 120 cm saprolite under Douglas fir tree site 2 hole 2 replicate 1 | place: USA:California | collected 2015-04-18
GAACGCCGCGCCTTCTCCCCCGTCCTGCGGTCAGCAGACCTGCCACCCGCCACCCCGGTCCCCTGGTGGGGCGGCCGTTCCATCCGCTACGAGTTCGCCTGAAAGTTGCCCCGAACCTCCTGCGTGGAAATCCGCGTTAAACGACCGGCGGGCCACCCGGGCCGCTCAGGGCGCCGGATGGCCTCGCCGGGTGATCGCTGCCGAGCAGTTCAGCCGAGCAGCTCAGCCGAGCAGCTCAGCCCGAGCAGCTCAGCCGAGTAGCTCAGCCCGAGCAGCTCAGCCGATCAGCTCAGCCGCTCTCGCGGCGGGACAGCTCAGTTGTTGGCGCAGACGGTCCCGTTGATGTAGAAGACCGTCGGCGCGGTGGTCTGGCCGCTGTCGGTGCCGTTGAAGCCGACGCTGACGGTCCCTCCGTTCGCGGGGATGGTGGAGTTCCAGCTGGCGGCGTTGACGGTGACCGCCTGCCCGCTCTGTGACCAGGTGCCGTTCCAGCCGCTCTGCACGGCCTCACCGGCCGGGAAGGTGAACGTGAGCGTCCAGGGGCTGATGGCGCTGGTGCCCTTGTTGGTCAGGGTGATAGAGCCGCCGAAGCCGCCGGGCCAGCTGCTGTTCACCACGTAGTGCACGGCGCATGAACTGCTTGACGGTGGCGGCACCGTGAAGGTGACCGGCGGGGAGGGCAGCGACGGATTGCCGTGGCTGTCCACCGCCACCACGTTGTAGGTATAGGTGGTGCCGATGGTCAACCCGCTTACGCCGAGCGACGTGGCCGTCGTCGTGCCCACCAGCGTGCTGCTGCCGCCGCTGCCGACCTGGTACACCCGGTAGTTAGCGACCGGGTAGGTCCCGGCGGCCGAGGCCGGCCAGGACAGGGTGCCGGTGCCGGTGTTGTTGCCCGACGTGCTGGACGACAGGCCGGACACGGTCGGCTGGCCCGGCGCTCCCGGTGCGGTGACGCCGGTCCCGCCGCTGCCGGGGACCTGCACCACCGTGAGCGTGTAGGGCGCCACCGTCACGGACGACGTGGAACTCTGCGTCGTTGACGTGATCGAGGTGGCGTTGTTCGCCAGCGTGTACACGGTGGGCGTGCCAGACGGCGTGAAGCCGTTGTAGCCGAGGCTGACGGTGTAGGAGTTGTCCGGGTCCTCGTTCTCGATCAGCAGGGCCAGGCTGCCGCCCGCGCGGCGCACCGCATGAACCCGCAGCAGCGAGTTGCTTGACGAGGAGGTGACTATCTGATCGCCCGGCGACCCCAGCTTGGTCAGCATCTCGATGCCGTAATACGGCCCGAACGGCGTGTCGACCGCCGGTTCCGGGGTCCCGCCGGAGTTCGACGCGTTGGAGAAGATTCCCTGGTCACCATAGTCGGTGGCGCCGTTGACCGTGGTCACCGTGCCTTCTCCGTTGTGCTCGTTCCACCAGTCGACGTTGGCGACGCCGTTCTCCATCCAGGTCATGAACTCGTCCGCCGCGAACAGGGCACCGGGCTGCACGTCGTCACCGTTCTGGGCGTTGGTCTCGCTCACGATGATCTGCACGCTGGCCGGGTTGCTGATATGCGCGTACTGGCTGATCTCCGAGCGCAGCGTCGAGGTGATGGCCGGGATGCCGCCGGGCTGGGCCAGGTTGGCGACGACCGAGCCGCCGCCCGGGTAGTAGTGCACGATCACGCACTGGGTCTGCGCGCCCAGAGCGGTCAGCACGGTCTGGTTCCACGACTGCGGGTACTCCGAGTTCGTCACCCCGTCCGGCCAGCCGCCGGGTGTGGTGAGCACCGTGCAGACCCGGGCACTGGGATCTGCGGCATGAATGGCGGAGGTGTACTGCAGCACGTTCGCCGCGTACTCGGCCGGGCCGCAGTTGTAGGTCTGCGACGGCTCGCTGCCGAACGTCACCAGCGGCCCGTTCAGGGAGGTGTGGCATTTCGTGTCCGCTTCCCAGTTGGCGCCGTAGGTGCCGTTGCCGTAGACCTCGTTGCCGATCTCCCAGTACTTCACGTGATCGCCGTTGGCGACGGCGTTCTGGACCCAGGCGGCGCCGAGCGACGTGCTGCCCGTGCCGTAGTTGACGGTGATGACGGGTTCAGCCCCGGTCGCCTTGGCGGTGGTCATGAAGCTGGCGAAGTTGGTGTTCGGGGCGGTGTAGCCGCCCTGGGCGACGCCGGTCTGCCAGTTGTAGATGTCGGAGTAGGAACCGCCTGGGTACCGCAGCGCGTCGATCCCGGCCGCCTTGAGCAGCCCGGGGATGTCCGCGTTGTTCATGTAACCGTCGTAGACCGCCGTGCCGAGGCCGATCGCGTCCGAGGGGATGGTGCCGAGCCCGGCGGTGGCGTTGACCGTGACGTTGGCCGTCAGCGTCGCCCCCACGGCGGGCGCGGCGCCGGCGGCCGCCGCCATGGCCGCGGCGAGGGCGGCCGCGCCGAGCAGCGCGACAGCCCGCCGGGCCCGGATCGAGAATGACCTTCCTGCGGGCATGCCTGGTGGTCTGGCGAGCATGCTGATCTCCTTACGCACGGGTAGTCGCCGGCCGGCCCGCCCCGTTGCGGGGGGTCCGTCGAAGCGCTTCGATCCGTGCGTACGGCAACCGGGATCGGCTGTCCAGCGCCGTCCGCCGCCAGCCCCAGGAAAAACCACCAACCAGCCACAGAACGTGCAGTTCACGGCTAGTGCCACGGTTTCAGGCGGGGCCGCCGCCGAGCGCGGCGTGAAATGTAACCAAGGGGCTGCGCTGACCGCGGAACGCGGGGCCGGCTCAGGCGGACTCGCGCACGACCAGTTCGGTGTCCAGGACGACGTGGGTGGGCTCCTGGCCGGCCCGGGCGATCAGGGCCAGCAGTTCGCTGGCCAGCCGGGCGCCCATCGCCTCGACGGGCTGCCGGACGGTGGTCAGCTTCGGGTCGGTGTGCTGTGCCAGCGGCGAGTCCTCGAAGCCGATGACGGCCACGTCCTCGGGCACCCGGCGCCCGGTCCGGCGCAATGCCCGTAGTGCCCCCGCGGCCATCAGGTCGGACGCGACGAACACGGCGTCGATCTTGGGACGCCGGTCGAGCAGCCGGTACAGCCCATGCTCGGCTGAGACGCGGCCGAAGTCGCCGAAGACGATCAGGCCGGGGTCGGTGAGCCCGGCGTCGGCCATGGCCGTGCGGTAGCCGCGGAGCCGGTCCACGCCCGGCGCCATGTCGGGCGGCCGGCGACCGTGGCCACCGTCTCGCGGCCGTTCTTCAGCAGGTACAGAACGGCCATCTTGGCCCCGCCGACGTTGTCCGCGTCCACGTAGGAGAACTCGTCGCCATCGTCGTCGCCGAACGGGCGGCCGACCAGCACTACGGGGATGCCCAGGCTGTGCAGGTCGAACGGGCGCCCGCCGTGCATGCTGGCGAGTACCGCGCCGTCCACGTGCCCGCTGCGCAGGTACCTGGACGCGGTCTGGTAGTCGCATGGCGAGTGCACGGTGAGCAGCACAAGCTGGATGTCGCAGGAGGCCAGTTCCCGGCTGACGCTCCTGAGCATCAGCGGGAAGAACGGCTCCGAGAACACCCGGGCGTTGTCCTCACACACCACGAAGGCGATCGAGCCGACCCGCCGCGATCCCGACGACCTGGCGGCGCGGTTGCGGACGTAGCCAAGCTGGGCGATCGCGTCCTCGACCTCCTGGCGCGTTTCGGGGCGCACCCGGGCGGATCCAGTCAATACTCGCGAAGCGGTCGCCGGAGACACTCCCGCCTGCCGGGCGACGTCTGCCAGCCTGGGTCTCGGCTTAGTTTGCGTGCCCGACACCCTAGCCTCCTAGCCAGCCATGCCCATCGGCGGTATCGGCCCACGAGCCATTCGGGGCCGGCCTGGTGCCTGCACCGCCAAACGGGGAATTGTGTCCGGAGTGTTACTTTACAGAAACACCCTGATGAATATTCATGCGGAATCCGCCGCCCTGTCAAGGCTCTTTGGCGAGCCAATCCTGGGGCAGGAGGCTACGACGACTCCCAATCCCCCGGCAGCGGGTCAGCGATGAAAGTTTCATGGCCTCGCCACCGGCGGGAATTGCGGTGCAAGACTCGGCCAGGCGTACCAGCGGGGCTCAGCCAGGCGGGGCGGCTGAACTCAGGTGGCCGCCACGATATCGATGACGAAGACCAGAGTGTCATGACTGCCCACAGCGGGAGCGTGGCCGGCGTGGCCATAGCCGAGCGCGGGCGGGATGACGAGGAGCACGCGGCTGCCCACGGGCAGGCCGCCGAGGCCGTTGTCCCACCCGGGCAGGACCTGGCCGGCTCCAAGCAGGAACGATTCGGGGAAGCCGCGGGCCCAGCTCGACTCGAACACCGTGCCGGTGCGCCAGACCACGCCGATGTCCTGCGCGACGACGGTCTGCCCGGCCTGGATCGGCTGCCCATGGCCACGGATCAGTACCCGCGTGACCAGTTTCGCTGGCGGGGCTGCCTTGGCCGGCACAGTGATCTTCGGGCCGTGCGCTCCACGACACGCCAGGCAGGCCCGGACCCGGGCGGTAGGGGATCACGGTGCCGGCGGCATGCGCGGTCTCCTGCAGGCGGCTAAGCACGTCGAAGACAAAGACGAGCGTGTCGCTGCCCATGATGTTCGCCTGGGGATCGCCCTTCGGCCCGAAGGCGTCCTTGGGTGGCACTACCATCAGCACCCTGCTGCCGGTCCGCTGGCCGGCCAGGCTGCGCCAGGCGGCGATGGCGGATCGCAGCGGAAGGCCCTGCGGCGCGTGGTTGGTGTAACTGTCCACGACTTCGCGGTTCCCCGCCCACACCTTCCCCTGGACGTTGAAGAGCACGTAGTCGTGCGGCCGGACAACGGGGCCGTGCCCCTGGATGAGAGTCCGCACGACCAGCTGGCCAGGGGGGGTGCCGTTCGGCATGGTTATCACCGGATCTGTGCCGAACGTGCCTGTGACTGCGGGCACGGCCGGCGGGGGCGGGCTGTTGCCGTTGCCGCAGCCCGCGGCGGACGCCGCCGCGAGCAGCACCATCGCTACCAAGAAGCGGCGCATCGTGCGCATTGTCGTCCTCCATATATGGGGCATTCGTGCGCGGGGCGCGCGCCCGGCAGTGGGCGCGCGCCCCGCGGTCAGGCTGGCGTCAGAAGCCCGCAGGCGGCTGCACGCTGGGGAACAGCTGCGCGAAGACGTCGAACGCGGTGGCGACTTCCACCTCGGTCCAGAGCCGGTGGTAGTTGAAGACCGGCGCGGCGCCGCCGTTCAGGTAGGCCTGGACCTTGGGCCACTGAGGATCGCTCGTGTACCACGGCCGGATGGACAGGAAGGTGTTGGTGGACGAGCTGAGGGCCACCCCGCCGGGGTAGTGTCCGGTCCAGCCCGGTGGGATGTACACGCCTTCGTAGTTCGTCGTGTTGTAGGCGACGGTGAAGTTCTTGTAGTCGGTCCGGGTCTCCGGGCTGGAGTAGCCCAGCGCGTCGCCGTTGAACTTGTGGATGACATCGATGATGTTCTGCGCGGCGGTCTCGACCGCCGTGTTACCGGACTTGGCCGCGTAGTACTCGTACACCTTGGCCAGTGAAGCGGCGACGCCGATATCGCCGGAGCAGCCGTTCGACACCGACACATGCAGCCCGGTGTTCGCGGGCGGCGGGGTCGATCCCGAGGTGTAGTTCGCGTTCGGCTGGCCGGTCCAGTTGAGCTGGCCGGGCAGGCAGATCGCCCCGGTGGTCGTGTTCACCGTGGCCACCGACTGCGCCCAGGCGATCCACTTGGCCAGGATCGCCCCGGCTTGGGTGTTGCCGGTCGTGTAGTAGTACTCCGCGACCCGTTCCATCGGCCAGGTCTGGAACCCGAACCACTGGTTGCTGGGCGGGTTCATGTACTCCGGGGTAGACGTGTAGTACATGCCGTCGAACGTGCTGATGCTGGACGCCGGCTTCGACACGTCGCCGTAGTTACCGCCCCAGTTGTTGGTTACCCCGCCCGCGATGGCGCCCTCGGCCGATTGCAGCCACTGGGTGAAGTTCAGCATCGTGGTCAGGCTGGTCGCCCAGTCGGCCTTGGCCGTCGGAGACAGCGGGATCAGGTTGGTGTCGGTGGACAGGGCCCAGGCGGCGAGCGGGTTCTGGTACCCCTGGTGGATCGACTCGCCGCTGATCCGCCAGGACCAGGCGCCGGTGCTGGCGCCGCCCCAGGCGTAGTACCAGGACATCAGGAAGGTGTCCTCGTTGGCCTTGCTGGTTCCGGCCGGACAGGCCACCGAGCCGAGCTGGCTGCACGTCGCGGTGATCTGCTTGAAGTACTTGTCGAACATCGAGTAGCGCAGGAAGTCGCCCAGCTTGGCCGCCTTCGCCAGGGTCCCGGAGACCGCTGAGGTCTTGCCCTGGGCCTTCGCGAAGGTCTCGGCCCAGTACGCGGCCTGGATCATGCGCGCGTCGGCGTCAGGTGCGTCGGTGTACTTGTACTGCGTGGCGAAGCTGCCGCCACCGTTGTTGAACAGGTCCAGGAAGCCGTTCGGCCCGCCGAACTTGAGCATGTCGCAGTCGGGCTGCGGGATCGTGTCCCAGACCGACTCCATCGGGCCGCGCTGGTAGGTGTTGATCCAGCTGGGCGTGGACGTGCCGTCCTCGCACTGGCCGAAGCCGTAGCGGTTGTCGGTGTCCATGATCCACATCGGCGCGTAGATGTTGGACGTGCCGTAGGTGGACGTGAGCTCCGCGGACAGCGGGTCGTGGCCGACCGGGACGCTGGAGTTCAGGGCGACCGGGTAGTTGTTCGGGAACGGCATGTCGGGCCCGTACTCCGCGGGGGAGGACGGGTTGTAGGTGGACTGACCGGGCTGCGCGGACGCGCCGGGGATCATGTAGGTTTCCATGTTCGTCCACGCGTTGGTGAACGCGGTCCAGTCGCCGGTCACCCGGCCGTAGTCGGCTTCCAGCCAGAGCCAGTAGCTGTAGGTCTCCGACACGGTCTCGTGACCGTAGTCAGGGGCCTCGACGAGGAGTGTCTCCACCGAGTGGTAGGGGATTCCCTTGGGGCTGAAGTAGCCATTGGCGGGGTTGACGATCTGGTTGTGGAGCGAGACGAACCAGTTGTCGTACCCGCTGCTGGCCGCCGACTCGGTCACCGCGACGGAGCCGGCGTTGTACCCGGTCGCCGCGGCGGTGAACGTCGCGTGCCCGCCGACGTCCGCGGAGTTGGTCCCCGCGGCGACGGTGACAGTCTGCGGCGTGCTCCAGTTGGCCGTGGTGAAGGTGAGCGTGCCGCCCGCCGACACGGTCAGGTCCGGGTCGGTGCTGCTGCCCGCGACCGTCACCGTGACGCTGGCCGCCGGCTGCGAGGAGAGCGCCACGGTGAACGTGCCGGTGTGGCCCTGCTGGACCGTCAGCGTCATGGGGTTGACCACGATGCTCGGGCCCTCGACCGTGATCGCGACCGGGCTGGACGTGGTGGTCTGGTTCAGGTTGTCGGTGGCGACCGCGGTCAGCGAGTAGCTGCCCGCCGGCACGTTCGTCCACTGCACGGCGTAGGGGGCCGTGGTGGAGACGCCGACCAGCGTGTTGGTGGTGGCGCTGGTGCTCTCGTAGAACGCCACCGAGCTGATGGTGCCCGTGCCGCCGGCCGTGGCGTTGGCCGCCAGCGAGATGGCCGAGCCCGGGGTGAAGATCGACCCGGCGGTCGGGCTGGTGATGGACACCGTCGGCGGTGGCTGCGCCGGGGGAGGCCCGGTGCACGTGGTGCCGTTGATGGTGAAGACGGTCGGCGCGGTGTTGGTGCCGCTGTAGCTGAAGTTGGCGCCGATCTGCGTGGAGGCGTTCGTGGCCAGGCTGCCGTTCCAGCTCGCGTTGGTCACCGTGACGTTCTTGCCGGACTGGGTCCAGTTACCGCTCCAGCCCTGGGACAGGGTCTGGTTGCCGGTGTAGGAGTAGGCCAGCGTCCAGCTGGTGATCGCCGGGCCGTTGTTCGTGATCGTGATCGCGGCCGTGAATCCGGTGTTCCACTGATTCACCGAGTAGTTGACGGTGCAGGCCGCAGTGGCGGCCGGTGCCGCTGCGTGGGGGGCTGGCAACAGGGCGCGGGCCGCCGCCTGGGCGTTGGCCGCCCCCTGGGCGGCGGTCGCTGCCTGGGCACCGGCGGCCGGCCCGGAAGTCGCCGCGGCGGCGCCCCCGGCGGTGGCCATCAGCGCGCTGGCCACGAGCGCGCCAGCAGCAAGTAAACACGACAGTATGTGGCTACGGGCCCGTGGGTGCCGTCTGCGCATCCTCATCCTCCTTGTGAGGTAGCGGCTGCGGCCCGTGCGGGCCAGCAGCCGGGACGAAGACCGGGCGCCTGCGGTGCTTGAGCGAGCGCTTCCGGATTCGGGCGCATCGTAAGTTCGCCGACGGCTCGCCGGGAAGGCAATGGTCCAGTGGCCTGGGCTTTTACTGGGCTATCGAGTGAACCTTTCACACAATGTCATTCCACGCGGTCATTCCACGCGCCGCTGTGCGCTGTCCGCCTCGGCTGCCCTGGCCTGCCGCGGGCGTCGCGGCGCCGCCCGCCGCCCGGGCGAGGGCGGCGTCCACGTCGGCCCGCACGAGATCGCCGGTGGGTCCAGGATCGGGGTTGGCATCCGGTAAGCGGCCCGGCTGAATATCTGACCCCCCGTCGCGCACGGTCAAGGTCAGCGATGGCCATTAGGCTGCTCGGTGAAACTTTCACCATCCGGTCCGGGAAACTTTCACGATTTCATGCCCGAACGGGGCTCCGCACCTGATGCCGGCGATGCCTTGCGACGTGCCTGCCGCGGGCCCTGGAATTGTCATTTACTAATGGGCCGGCGGACCCAATGCCGCAGACCCGGTAGGTATGCGACGCCGCGGCGTCCGCCGCCGGGCTGCTCAGGGGGCTTCTGCCCGGCGCTACGCGCGGCAATGACGTCGGCGCCGGAGCATGAAATTAGCACCTCTATTTTCATGACCGGACTTTTACTTGACCGGTTTAGTCACGAAAGTTATGGTCGGCTGTCGTCCGTTCATCCATCATGTGATTGCGAAGCCGGGCAACCCATGCCTGTGATCAACTGTGAGCCGGGCGGGAGGCATTTCGCGAGGCATCCGGTAGGTGCTGCTCGTCGATCTACCCGCGCAGCCGACGACGGCTGTGCCCATCCCTCATGGAGGTGTATGTCATGAGACTCCGGACGCCCGGCGCGACCGGGCGGGCCAGGAACGTGGCCAGCCTGGTGGCAGCCGCCGGGCTCGCGGCCGGTACCGCGGTGGCCATCACGTCCGGCGTGGCGACCGCCGCGCCCGCGTGCCAGGTGCAGTACTCGGTGAACCAGTGGAACACCGGGTTCACCGCGGCGATCACGATCACCAACAACGGCTCCGCCGTCACCAGCTGGACGCTGGCCTACTCCTACGCCGGCAACCAGACCCTGACCCAGGGCTGGAGCGGCAACTGGACCCAGTCCGGCCGGAACGTCACCGTCACCAACGCGGCCTGGAACGGCAGCCTGGCCACCGGCGGCTCGACGCAGATCGGCGCCAACTTCAGCTACTCGGGCACCAACACCGCCCCCACCGCCTTCACTCTCAACGGAGTGGCCTGCAACGGCGCCGGCCCGCCGCCGCCGACCACCCCTCCGCCGACCACACCTCCGCCGACCACCCCGCCGCCGACCACGCCTCCGCCACCTCCCCCGGGCACCGCGCCGCAGTTGCACGTGTCAGGGAACAAGCTGGTCGACGCCAACGGCACTCAGGTGGTGCTGCACGGCGTCAACCGGTCAGGCGGCGAGTACGCGTGCGTTCAGGGCAACGGGTTCTTCGACGGCCCGGTTGACCAGGCGTCGCTCAATGCGATGAAGACCTGGGGCGTGACCGCGGTCCGGGTGCCGCTGAACGAGGCGTGCCTGAACTCCGAGTCGTACGTGAACCCCGCCTTTGCGGGCGCCAACTACCTGAACGCCATCAAGGCGTACGTCAGCCTGCTGAACTCCAACGGCATGGTGGCGATCCTGGACCTGCACTGGACCGACGGCACCTGCCAGAAGCCGATGCCCGACGCCGCCCAGGCGATCCCGTTCTGGACGACGATCGCCAACGCGTTCAAGGGCAACAACGCGGTCATCTTCGACCTGTTCAATGAGCCCTACGCGTCACGGGCCACCGGCAGCACAGCCAGTGGCTGGACGTGCTGGAAGAACGGCGGGACCTGCCCGGGCATCGGCTACCAGGTGGCCGGCATGCAGTCCATGGTCAACGCCGTCCGCTCCGCCGGCGCGAACAACGTCCTCATGCTCGGCGGCGAGGAGTACTCCAACGACCTCGGCTCGTGGCTGGCCAACGAGCCGACCGACCCCGCCCACAACCTGGTCGCGTCCTTCCACGACTACAACTTCAACTCGTGCATCAACCAGTCCTGCTGGGGCACCACGGTCGCGTCGGTGATCGCGTCCGTCCCAGTGATCGCCGGGGAGATCGGCGAGAACGACTGCGCGTCCGGATTCATCAACCAGCTGATGAGCTTCCTGGACTCCCAGCACACCAGCTACCTGGCCTGGGCCTGGAACGCTGACTTCAACTGCAACACCGGACCCGGACTGATCACCGACTACACCGGCACACCCACCAACTATGGCGCGGGTTACAAGGCCCACCTGCTGGCCAACGGATTCTGAGCAGGCCTCCGATCGTGGCGGGCTCCCGAATGTGCTGCGGGAGCCCGCCACAGCCATGTGTCCGCGCCGGGATTCCTGTCGCGGGTCCCGCCGAGCCCCGGTGGCCGCGCCGGGCGAAAGTTACACATCAGCGGCGGCGGAACGTTCGGGCAAATCGGTCTTGTCCTGCGACAACGCCGGCCTCCCCGGGGCGCCGTGGCGGCCGTCTTGCCGGCCTGCCGGCGCGCACCTAACGTCCGGACCGGGACGCCGCCGGCCGCTGTGGCCCGCGAGCGCCCCCCGCCCGAGGAGGTTGCAGGGATGAAGATCCCGATGCACCGTCCGGGGGGGCCTGCCCGGCCGCTGGCCCGCCTGCTCGGTGCCTGCGCGCTGGCGGCGGGCGCCCTCGCGGCCGTGGCGGCGCCGCCGGCCAGCGCGGCGTCGACCTGCACGGTGGCCTACTCGGTGGTGAACAACTGGCCGGGTGGCTTCCAGGTCGGCATCACGGTCACCAACAACGGGGCGCCGATCACCAGCTGGACGCTCGCGTTCACATTCCCCAACGCGCAGCAGATCAGCGGCGGCTGGAGCGGCACCTACACGCAAAGCGGCCAGTACGTCACGGTGGCCAGCATGAGCTACAACGGCGCGCTGGGCACCGGCGGCTCCGTCTCGCTCGGCTTCACCGGCACGGTCGGCTCGGTCAACGCCGTGCCCAGCTACTTCACGGTCAACGGATACGCATGCAACGGGGCCCCGCAGGTGCCGTCGGTCAACATCACCAGCCCCGCGTCAGGCTCGGGACTTACGCCCGGATCCAACGCGTCGATCACGGCCAACGCGAGCGAGCCGACCGCCTCGATCAGCAAGGTCGAGTTCTTCGAGGCCTCCACGCTGCCCGGCACCTCCCACACCCCGGTGCTCATCGGCACCGCGACGGCCAGCCCGTACGCCGTCACCTGGCCAAGCGTGCCCGCCGGCTACTACTCGCTGACCGCGGAGGCGTTCGACAGCGCCGGCGTCACCGGGACGTCGGCGCCGGTGGCCGTGGCGGCGGTGCCGGCCACGAGCACCGCCCCGCAACTGCACGTGTCCGGGAACCAGCTGGTGAACGCCAGCGGCACCCCGGTGGTGCTGCACGGGGTGAACCGCTCGGGCGGCGAGTTCGCCTGCGTGCAGGGCACCGGGCTGTGGAACGGCCCGATGGACCAGGCGTCGATCACCGCGATGAAGAGCTGGGGCATCACCGCGGTCCGGGTTCCGCTGAACGAGGCCTGCTGGAACGCTGAGTCGTACGTGAACTCCGCCTACGCGGGCGCCACCTACCAGAGCGCCGTCAAGGCCTACGTCAGCCTGCTGGGCGACAACGGCATCGTGGCCATCCTGGACCTGCACTGGACCGACGGGGTGTACACGGGCACCTCCTCGGGCTGCCCGTCGGCGCAGGCGACCTGCCAGAAGCCGATGCCCGACGCGGCGCAGTCGGTGCCCTTCTGGACGTCCGTGGCCACCACGTTCAAGGGCAACAACGCGGTGATCTTCGATTTGTTCAACGAGCCCTACCCGTCACGGGCCGACAACTTCAACGAGACCGAAGGCTGGCAGTGCTGGCTGTCCGGCGGCAGTTCCTGCGTCGGCATCTCCTACACCGTCGCCGGGATGCAGACCCTGGTCAGCGCGGTCCGCTCGGCCGGAGCCAACAACGTGATCATGCTGGGCGGCCTGGAGTACTCCAACGACCTGACCCAGTGGCTGGCCCACGAGCCCACCGACCCGGCCCACAACCTGGTCGCCTCGTGGCACTCCTACAACTTCAACACCTGCAAGACACAGGACTGCTGGACCAGCCAGATCGCCCCGGTGGCCGCGTCAGTGCCGATGGTCGCGGGCGAGATGGGCGAGAACGACTGCGCGGACACCTACATCAACCCGCTGATGACCTGGATGGACAGCCAGCACATCAGCTACCTGGCGTGGACCTGGAACAACTGGGACTGCTCGCAGGGCCCGGCGCTGGTCACCGACTGGGTCGGTGACCCCACCCCCTACGGCGCCGGCTACCAAGCTCACCTGGTGTCGCTCGCCGGCGGCTGACGCCGCCAGCCCCGGGCCGGTGGCTGACGCAGTCGGCCCGGGGGCCGGTGGCGCCCGGGTGGGTTAGGGCAGTTTCCAGTCGATGGGTTGCGCGCCTTGGGCTTCGAGCAGGGCGTTGGCCCGGCTGAACGGCCGGGAGCCGAAGAACCCCCGGTCGGCGGAGTTCGGGCTCGGGTGCGCCGACTCGATCAGCGGCACGCCGTCCAGCAGTGGTGCCAGGTTGCGGGCGTCGCGGCCCCACAGGATCGCGGCGAGCGGCTCCGGGCGGGCCGCGAGGGCCCGGATGGCCTGTTCCGTCACCTCTTCCCAGCCCTTGCCGCGGTGCGAGCCAGGCTGGCCGGGGGCCACGGTGAGCACCCGGTTCAGCAGCAGCACGCCGCGCTCCGCCCAGGACGTGAGGTCACCGTTGGCTGGCTTGGGGTAACCGAGATCCTCGGAGTACTCCCGGAAGATGTTGAGCAGGCTGGGCGGCAGCCGCCGCACCTCGGGCGCCACCGAGAAGCTCAGGCCGACCGGGTTCCCGGGGGTGGGGTAGGGGTCCTGGCCCACGATCAGCACCCGGACGTCGCTCAGCGGCTGCTGGAACGCGCGGAGCACACGGTCCCCCGCGGGCAGGTAACGGCGGCCCGCGGCGATCTCGCCGCGCAGGAAGTCGCCCATCGCGGCGATGCGTCCAGCCACCGGCTCCAGCGCGGCCGCCCAGCCCGCCTCGACGATCTCGGCCAAGTCCCGCTGCTGCGTCACGGGCAATCACTCTAGCGCCGGCGGCGTCACTTGGTAGCGGTCACGGCGGGCAAGCGGCCGGGCTGGTTTCAGGTACTTTCATCCTCCTAACGTTCCTCCGTTGCCTGTGACCAGCGGAAAGGCCGGGGGTGGGGGCAGCGGGCCGGGATCGGCCTTGACCAGCCGGCGGCCCCCTCGGATACGTTCCGCTCGGGTTGCTGCCCGCCGCGGTTGCATGTGCCGCGGCGGGCGGCCCCGACCCGACACGGTCCGCTCGACGGCTGGGCGTCATCTCCGGGTGGCGCCCGGCCCCACGGCCCGGCCGCGGCGGTACTGGTATTGACCCGGGGCTGACCCGGCACGTCCCGAGGAGACTTGGATGCGGCTACCTTCTGCCGTCGCGGCGCTCACTGGCACTCTCGCATTGGTGGCCGCCGGGCTGGCCGGGGCCGGCGCGGTGGTCCACGCGGCCAACAGTGCCTCGGCCGCGCCCGCCGCGCCCGCCGCGGCTGGTGTCGGCGCCGGGTTCTGGCACACCAGCGGCAATCAGATCCTCGACTCCAGCGGGAACCCGGTGCGGATCGCCGGGATCAACTGGTACGGCTTCGAGACCCCGGATGAGATCGCGCACGGCTTGTGGGCGCAGGACTACCACGCCGTCATCAACGACATCAAGAACCTGGGTTACAACACGATCCGCATCCCGTTCTCCAACCAGATGGTGGAGACCCCGATCGTTCCGCAGAACTTCAGCCAGTACAACAGCACCGGGCCGATCAACACCGACCTGGCCGGGCTGAATTCGCTGCAGATCATGGACAAGATCATCACCTACGCGGGCCAGGCGGGCCTGAAGGTCATCCTGGACAACCACCGGTCCGAGGCGGGAGAGACCGCGGAGGCCAACGGCCTCTGGTACACCAGCGCGTACAGCAGTTCGGCCTGGGTCAGCGACTGGGCCACGCTCGCCCGGCGCTACGCCGGCAACCCGACGGTGATCGGCTTCGACCTCCGCAATGAGCCGCACACCCCGGCCGGTGACACCTACGCGCAGGGCGCCACGTGGGGCACCGGCGTCGCCGCTACGGACGTGAGGCTGGCCTACCAGCAGGCGGGCAACGCCATCCTGGCCGTGAACCCGAACGCGCTGATCTTCTGCGAGGGCATCGGCGAGACCCCGAACTCCTCCGGCGGCTTTGACTCCACCTGGTGGGGCGGCGACCTCGCGCTGGCCGGCCAGTTCCCGGTCACGCTCAGCTCCGCGGGCCACGTGGTCTACTCCGCGCACGACTACGGCCCGAACCTGTTCCAGCAGACCTGGTTCAACTCCTCCACCACGTCCGCCAGCCTGGACGCGGTCTGGGCCAAGTTCTGGGGCTACCTCTACACCCAGAACGTCGCCCCGGTGTGGGTCGGCGAGTTCGGCACCGGCAACGCGGCCGCGGACGTGTCGAGCAGCACACCTGGGTCGCAGGGCCAGTGGTTCTCCAGCCTCATGTCCTACATCAAGAGCAACCCCGCGATGGGCTGGACCTACTGGGCGCTCGACGGCGAGGACTCCTACGCGCTGCTGGACAACAACTATGACGCGACGCCGGTCAGCGCGGCCAAGCAGTCCCTGCTGGCGGGCGACCAGTTCCCGCTCTCCGGCGCGGGGAACGGCACGCCGTCGCCGGCCGGATCCGCCGCCCCCGTCTCCTGCCGGGCCGTGTACTCGCTGACGAACAGCTGGCCAGGCGGCTTCCAGGGTCAGATCGTGCTCACCAACACGGGCACCGCCGCGATCAGCCCGTGGAAGCTGACCTGGACCTTCCCCGGTGACCAGAAGATCGGCAGCATGTGGACGGCCAGCTTCACCCAGTCTGGCGAGAGCGTAACCGCGGTCAACCAGTCCTACAACGCGACCATCGCCCCGGCCGGCTCGGTCACCATCGGCTTCACCGGCACCTTCACCAGCAGCGACGCCGCGCCTACCGCCTTCTCGGTCAACGGCACCGCGTGCAGCACCTCATAAAACCTCACATTCGCTTAACGGAGGTTTCGCGGTGATTGCCCGCACCACGTACCGAGTGCTGCGGCGCCGCACGTTCCGGGCGCTGGCTGGCCAACCTGGCGCCCGGCTCACCCTCAACAGCACAGTCTGCGCCGCCTGACGGTCTGTGATTGGTGGTACCGGTAAGCGGTTGATTGGCGGCTGGTCCCCAGGCCACCAATCAACCGCGATCATGTCCTGAGCTAGGCAGTACGGCTCATGACGACCTTGAGCGCGCCGGTGTCGGCGGCGCGGGCGAACACGTCGTAGGCCTGGTCGAAGTCATCGAGCGCGAAGTGGTGCGTGATGAACCGCCCGGCATCGATCTGGTGGCTGGCGAGCAGCTTCAGGAGTGTCGGCGTGGAGTACGCGTCGACCAGGCCGGTGGTGATGGTGATGTTCTTGATCCACAGGTCTTCGAGGTGCAGGGTGGCGGGCTCGCCGTGCACGCCGATGTTGGCGATCCGGCCACCGGGCCGGGCCAGCCGAGCGGCAAGCTCGAATGTGGCGGGCACGCCGACCGCTTCGATGGCCACGTCGGCGCCCAGCCCGTCAGTGAGCGAGCGGACGATCTCCAGCGGATCCTCGCGGCTGTTGTTCACGGTGATATCCGCGCCAAACGCCTTCGCCGCCTCCAGCCTGGTATCGGCCAGGTCGATCGCGACGATGTGGCTCGGGCTGAACAGGCGGGCGCCGGTGATCGCGGACAGGCCGATGGGTCCGGCCCCGACGATCGCGACCACATCGCCCGGCCGCACGCCGCCGTTGAGGACGCCGACCTCATAGCCGGTCGGCAGGATGTCCGCCAGCATGAGGATGTCCTCGTCCGCAGCGCCGTCCGGCACAGGGTAGGTAGAGGTGTCGGCGAAGGGCACCCGGACATACTCGGCCTGAGTACCGTCGATCTTGTGGCCGAGGATCCAGCCGCCCCCGCCGAGGCACTGCCCCGCGTGGCCCTCCCGGCAGAACCGGCAGGTCCCGCA
>WNFC01029946.1_pt1 | contig 16435 bp, 10 predicted proteins | sample 5400541 | NCBI WGS metagenome assembly WNFC01 (sample SAMN13153342, study PRJNA577476) | soil metagenome | isolation source: 120 cm saprolite under Douglas fir tree site 2 hole 2 replicate 1 | place: USA:California | collected 2015-04-18
GCGGGTACCAAAGACTCATGACCGCTACGTGCAAGCGGTTTTCGCAACCGGTGTTTGCCGGCTTCTTCTCAATGAGCCCGATCGAGCGGAGGAAGTGTTCACATCGCTGCAGTCGGCCTCGCGGAGCAACATGGTCTCCGGAGCGGATGTGCCCGAAGTCCTGAACGATCTGGCAATTGCGCGGGCACGACAGGGCAAGATGGCTGCAGCGCAAACCGATCTGCGGCAGGCTGCGGAGTTGGATCCCGACGAGGACGACTATCCATTCAATCTCGGCCTGCTTGCTTTGCAAACCAATGACGCAGCCGCGGCGGCGCGATATTTTCGCGAAGCCGCGCAACGCGAACCGGACAATCCAGAAGACCGGGCGATGTTGATCCTGGCGCTGGAAAAGGCTGGAAACAAGGATGAAGCCGCCCAGGAACGCGAATCGGCGAACGAAACTTTTGGTCCGAACGGACTCCCTGCGATTCGAGCGGATGCCAAGAACGAGTATGCCAAGCTCAATCGCATCAAGACCGAGCTGGACGTAACGGCGCTTCGCGCGGAGATCGAGTTGGCCGAACCCTCCGCGAGTGCTGCCGCTACCGCTGCCACGAACGATACTCCCATGACACATATCCGGCGCGGTCGGCAGGAACTCTCCGCGGGACACGCGGATATCGCGGAGAAAGAGTTTCGCGCTGCTCTTGCCGGCGATCCGAACAGTTCCGCTGCGCGCTCCGGACTCGCGGAAATTGACCGGCGCCAGGGCAAGATGGATGATGCAGTGAAGGAATTGCAGGCTTCGCTGCAAGCCCGCGATTCCGCAGTGACGCGAACCATGCTGGCGAAAATCTACCTCGAACAAAAGAAGCCGGGACTCGCGCGAGCGGAAGTGGAGAAAGCGCTGAAGCTCGCGCCCAACTATACAGAGGCCAAGCAATTGCTCGATAATCTGAAGAATTTCAAGCCCAGCGGGAAAAAACCAGGAGGAGGTGCACCATGAGCGGCTGGTCCCATCGGGTGAATCTCTCCTTTTATCTCGACCGGTTGAGACTTGCGGCGGCGTTGTTTCTTCTCGGGGTTCTGGGCCTCGGCGCTGCTGCGATTTTCTTGCATTTGCCTTCTGTTGCCGCGGACGAGAGTTCCTCCCGTCCGTTCGTGCTTGAACTGAGTCTTGATGGCGAAGTGGAGCCCATCCTGGCCACTTATATCGACGAAGGTCTCGCGGATGCAGCGAAGCGTCACGCGGCGCTGGTATTGATCACCATGGATACGCCGGGCGGCCTGAGCGATTCGATGAAAGACATGATCGAACACATTCTGGCGTCACCCGTGCCGGTTGCCGTCTTCGTTTCGCCGACGGGCGGGCGAGGGGCCTCTGCGGGTTTCTACATTCTTCTCTCCGCGGACATTGCCGCAATGGCTCCAGGCACCCATGCGGGCGCGGCTTCACCGATCATCGCCATTGGCGGGTTCCCGCAGCAAATTGACGAAGTTTTTCGAAGGAAGATCAACCAGGATGCGATGGCGTTTCTGCGGAGCTTCACCGAGCGGCGCGGGCGCAATCCGGAACTCGCGGAAAAAGCCATCACGGAGTCGAAAGCTTTTACCGAGAAAGAAGCGCTGGACGGGAAAATGATCGATTTGATTGTGAACTCGCCCGATGATTTGCTGCGGCAACTCGATGGGCGAACGATCAAGCGCTTCGACGGAACGCAAGTGAAGTTGATGCTGAAGGGCGCGGCGCGCACTCCGTTTGAGCTTTCCGCGCGGCAGAAGTTTCTGGCGCGCATCGTGGAGCCCGACGTGTTTTTTGTCCTGCTGATTCTCGGTGTTCTTGGCCTGTACACCGAGTTCACGCATCCGGGAGTGATCGCTCCCGGAGTGATCGGCGGCATCTGCTTGATTCTCGCGCTCTACGCCATGCATTTTCTGCCGGTGAATCTCGCGGGACTATTCCTGATTGCTTTGTCGCTGGCGTTTTTCATATTGGAGGCGAAAGCGCCGAGTCACGGCGTGCTGGCCTTCGGCGGAGTCGTTTCCATGTTTCTGGGCGCGCTTTTCCTGATCCGCTCGCCGCTCACTTCCGGAGGTGTGAGCATAGGCGTGGCGCTCGCGGGGACGCTGCCGTTTGGAGTCCTGGCAGTAGTCTTAATGAGACTAGTCTTGCGTTCCCGAAAATGGAAGTCTGCGACAGGAAAAGAAGAGTTGATTGGAGCGCACGGCGTTGCGGTTGCGCGGCTATCGGCCGGCGCTGAGGGCATGATTCGCGTGCATGGCGAGCTGTGGCGCGCTGAATCTTCGCAGCCCGTGCAGGAAGGCGAGGCCGTCAAGGTCTTGCGAGTGGAAGGGCTGAAGCTGTACGTTGAGCCGGCCGGTGTGGCCGCCCCGGCAGCGAAATAAGATTTTCTACGTTCAGGAGGAGAACATGGAAATTGGTTTTGTCGGGATCGCATTGATCGCCGGACTCGGGCTCATTTGGTTTTGGAATTCGATTTACATTATTAAGGAATGGGAACGCGGCGTGGTACTTCGACTCGGCCGGCTGATTCCCGAAGCGAAGAGCGCCGGCATAAATCTGGTGCTTTGGCCGATTGAAACGCTCTACCGCATCAACATGCGAATCGAAACGCTCGACGTTCCGCCGCAGGACATCATCACGCGCGACAACGTCTCGGTGAAGGTTAATGCGGTTTGCTACTTCCGCGTGGTGGATGCCAATCTGGCTCTCTCGCAGGTGCAGAACTACACCTACGCAACTTCCCAGCTCGCGCAGACCACTATCCGCAGCGTCGTCGGACAGTTCGAACTCGATGAAATACTCTCGCAGCGCGACAAGGTCAACGCCAAGCTCCAGATCATTCTCGATACGGACACGGAACCCTGGGGCATCAAGGTTTCCAAAGTCGAGGTGAAACAGGTGGACATCCCCGAGCAGATGCAACGCGCGATTGCAAAACAGGCGGAAGCCGAGCGCGAGCGCCGAGCAAAGATTATTCACGCCGAGGGCGAGTTTGAAGCCTCCCAGAAACTTGCGGATGCCGCAAAAGTTCTGGAGACGCAATCCTCCGCGATTCAGCTGCGTTACCTTCAAACCTTGACGGAGATAGGTGTCGAGAAGAACACAACGATTGTGTTTCCCCTGCCCATCGATATCATTAATCAGTGGACTAAGAACCTGGGAGGGCCGCAGAAGTAAGCATGGCTTACCGAGAAAAACGCGGGGGCACTGGAGAACGTGTGCTCGAAAGCCGGCATGTCATCGGCCTGTTCATGCTGATGCTGCTGTTTTCGGGCGTGTTCTTCACGCTGGGTTACATGATGGGACGCGACCAGTATGGCGGACAGGTGCGCGCCGCAACGGATTTCTTCAAGAAGCCCGCGAGTTCCGTCTCTCCCAAGCCGGACGCGAATGCGAAGCGCACGAACAATTCCGCTCCTTCCACGACGCCGACGGACACCGCGGTGCCGCCGAATTCGGATTGGGAATTTTATCGCGCCGGGGACAGCAAAAAAACAGAAGACCATCTCAAACCCGTAGCGCCGGCTCCCGCGGCTGCGCAGAAAAATGCGCCGGTGCTCGTGCGCACCACGGCGCCGCCGCGAGCGGCAAGCGCAACATCAAAACCTCCGAACACGCAGGCCGTTCCTGGGGGCTCTTACACGCTGCAGGTGGCCGCAAAAGCTTAGAGGGCGCCGGTTTTAAAGCCATCGTGAAACATTGATGCCCGGGGGCAGCTGGCTCAACTACCTTCGCCCACAGGCCGGCGCGGAAACGCCAATGGGAATGCGTCTCGTGATCGCCGCTGCATCCGGAGCGGCGCTTTCGCTCTCCTTCACTGGCCTCTATCTGAGCATTTATTCCTGGGTTTCCGTGGGGATTCTCCTTTTCTCGCTATTTGGCGCGCGGCCTCGCGTGGCATTTGCATGTGGATTTCTTCACGGACTTCTTTTCGTTCTAACGTCGCTGCCATGGATTGCGACCGTACTCACGGTTCACGGCGGCCTCTCGGTAGCCGGCGGATGGGGCCTGTTGCTGCTGATCGGCGTGGCCTGGGGAATTCTCACTGGTGGTTTCGCTTGGGCGGTTCAACGGCTGTTTCACCGCAGCGTAGAACTGGCTTGCCTCGGAGCGCCATTCCTCTGGGTGACATTCGAATTTGCTCGCGCGCATTTGCCGGAGATTAGTTTTCCCTGGAACTTGCTTGGCTATCCCGCCGCGGCGAACCTCGGTCTCGTTCAGCTCACGACCATTACGGGAATCTACGGGTTATCTTTTCTTGCTGTGGCTTTCAATGCGCTGCTCGCGTGGACGATTGCTTCGAACGCGCTGACGACTCGCGGACGAATCGCGCGCGCGGCCATAGCAACGGCAATTCTTTTGATCGCCATGCTGGCCGGGCCGCGCCTGGTGCCGCGGAGCCAAGCGCATCATTTCGCTAGAGTCGTGCAACTGAATTTTCCCGAGGCGGAGTCCTATCCCGCCGATTGGTTTCAGGTGCACGCACCGGACCTGGGCGAAATCGAGCGAATTAGCCTCGCTCCCGCCGAGGAAAAGCCGGACCTGCTCGTCTGGCCTGAAGCCCCAGCGCCTTTTTCGTTTCAAGACGCGCAATTCGCAAAGATTGCTTCCGCGCTCGCCATCCGTTTCGGTCACCCCTTTCTTGCGGGGTCGATCGAATGGAAATCGCCCGTGGACCCCACGGACGTTGCGCCTCATGGCAGTCTTCTGCCTTATAACAGCGCACTACTTTTTGACTCGCAAGGCCAGCGCGTATTCGTATACGACAAAATACATCTCGTTCCATTCGGCGAATACGAGCCGTTTCCCCTGATCCACCGCGTGGTGACCAGCGTGTCCGGCGAAGTGGGCGGCTTCCACAAAGGCAACAAGTATGTTGTGGGGCGGTTTCCGCGGGGCAATACTTTCGGCGTTTTTATCTGCTATGAAGCGACCTATCCCGGCGAAGTGCGCCGGTTCGCCGCAGGCGGCGCGCAGCTCCTCATCAACATTTCGAATGACGGATGGTTTGGCCGATCCGCCGCCGCCGAGCAGCACTTGCGCATGGCCCGCGTGCGCGCTGTGGAAAACCGCCGCTGGCTCGTGCGTTCGACAAACAACGGCTTCACCGTCTCGGTCGATCCGTATGGCCGCATTCTCGAGCCGCTTCCGCCGGACGTGCGAGCCGCCGCCGATCTTCCTTATGATTTTCGAACGGATGAGACGATTTACACGCGCTTTGGCGACTGGTTCGCCTGGCTCTGCGTGCTCGTTTCCGTTATTCTAGTTGCCGCAACTTTTCGAAAGGCAGAGTGACGCCCGTTTGCTGACGGGCGGTTTACAAGAGAAAGCATGATCCTCGAAGACCTCCAGCATCGCTACGACGGGCTCAAGCAGCGCATCACGCTCGTGCGGAGCTATCTTTGACGCGCCGCAGTATCGCGAGCGCCTGAAGGCTCTCGAACAACGCGTCGCTGATCCAAGTTTTTGGAACAACCAGGAGGCCGCGCAAAGCGTTCTCCGCGAGCGCAAGCGCGCCGAAGAACAGATTGCCGCTGACGAAAAGCTCGTGTCCATCTCCGACGACATCGAGACATACATCCACCTCGCCCACGAAGAAACCAACGTCGAGCAGCAGAACGATTTGCTGAAAGAGCTGGACCGCGAACTCACCGCTGCCGATAGCTACATCTCCGAACTGGAAACCAGGACGCTGCTCTCCGGTGAAAACGATCACCTCAACGCCATTATGACCATCAAACCCGGCGCGGGCGGCACGGAATCGCAGGATTGGGCCTCTATCCTTCTTCGCATGTATCTGCGATGGGCGGAACGCAAGGGAATGACCGCCGCGGTCCTTGATGAGACACCCGGAGAAGAAGCGGGCATCAAGTCCGCTACGATTCAATTTTCCGGCGAGAATGCTTACGGCCTTCTCGCGGGAGAAACCGGAGTTCATCGACTGGTACGAATCTCCCCATTCGATCAAGCCGCGCGGCGCCACACTTCGTTTGCGTCCGTCTTCGTCATCCCCGAAATTGACGACCGCATCGAGATCAACATCCGGCCGGAAGATCTGCGCGTTGACACGTTCCGCTCGGGCGGCAAAGGCGGTCAAAACGTCAACAAAGTAGAGACTGCCGTCCGCATCACCCACCTCCCCACAAACATCGTCGTGGCGTGCCAAGCCCAGCGCAGTCAGGGCAAGAATCGTGAGATGGCTATGAAGATGCTCCGCTCGCGCCTCTACGATCTGGAAATCCAGAAGCGCCAGGCGCACACTGACAAACTCGACGAAAGCAAGCTGGACATTTCCTTTGGCAGTCAAATTCGTTCCTACGTGATGCAGCCCTACCGGCTGATCAAGGACCACCGCACGAAATTCGAAGTGGGCGATGTCGACCGCGTGATGGATGGTGACCTCGACCCTTTCATTCGCTCATATCTGATGGCCAAGAAGACCAAGGGAAAGCTCGAGGTCCAGGCGGACGACGATGCAGGCTTGGCTTAATCAGCGCAAAGGAGTCTCCAGATGCCAGCCACAAAACGTGTTCGGTTCTTGAGTTTTGCATGGCGGCTAGTGCTCTGCTCACTGGCCCTTGCCGCGTCCGCTGTCGGCGCGGAAAAATTTACCGCACCGCAATTGATCGAACTTGCCAAGTCCAACAGCCCGAGTCTGCGCGATGCCATCACAGCTACCTTCGAACCCAAGGATCTCAAGGAAGGGACCGCCTGGGCAGGGCGCGGCCCGGACTTCTTTTTTGCCACCGAAGCGTCTTCGCAACCGTCGCTCGTCATTGATGATGCACCCGGGCCGCAGTTGCAGCAGTTAGCTGGCTCAACTCTCTGGTATGCGCCTGCCCGCATCGAGCAAGTGGGCCGGTTGCACGCGTTCCATTACCTCATTGACGGAAAAAAGTTTGGCGGCCGGCTGGACTTGCCGGCATTCGGCCCGTCTTCCTATCTGCAACCAGGCGTTCCTTCAGGCACGCTGTCTCCGAAGATCACGCACACCAGCAAGATTTACGACGGCATGAAGAGTGAATATTGGATTTACGTTCCCGCGCAATACAGCCAGGACACGCCCGCGGCGCTCATGGTCTTCCAGGATGGTGGCGGGTACATCGATCGCAACGGCAACAATCCCGCTCTCAACGTCATCGATAACTTGATCGCTCAAAAAAAGATTCCCATGATGATCTGTGTTTTCTTCAATCCAGGCGACGTCACCGATTCTCCGGGCACTCCCACCTATAATTTTGTGAAGGCCCACTCGGACAAATGGCAGCGCTCCCTGAAGGATTCCATGCGCAGCACGCTGTATGACACGGTAAGCGACCGCTACGCTCGCTATCTTCGTGATGAAGTGCTCGCCGAGGTCGCTGCCAAATACAATATCCGCAAGGATGCTTACAGCCGCGCTATCACCGGCCTCTCTTCGGGCGCCATCTGCGCCTTCAACGCGGCGTGGCAGATGCCCGATCAGTTCAGCCGGGTCATTTCTTGGATTGGCAGTTTCAGCAGCATCCAGTGGAGGGAAGATCCAAACGTGCAGGACGGCGGCCAAGACTATCCAGACAAGGTCTTGCGCGAATCCAAGCGTAATATTCGCGTTTGGTTGCAGGACGGCGCCGAAGATCTCGAATTGGACCGTTGGGGCAGTTGGCCGCTGGCCAACCTCCGCCTTGCCAACGCCCTAAAACTCAAAGGCTACGACTTCCACTTTAGTTTCGGCAAAGGTACGCACAATACCGGCCACGGCGCGGCTGAATTTCCGACGGAGATGATCTGGCTCTGGCGGGACTATGATCCCGGCAAGACCGCTCAGACCTACGAAATCGAACCAGCCGAGAAGTCCAAGCCAGTATTTCGCGTGTCGATCACGAATCGCGACGCAGAATAACTGGCCGCCGGGCAGAGCTGTGAGCCCGCAGGCTAGGCAAGTGGTTCATTAAAACGGCAATCTTCTTCCATTCGACCCTCAATTTAGACCGTTCAACCCCCTTTTAAGGCATTTGAATTCAATAGTTTGATTCTCGCCCGAGCCGATGGTACCTTTGGAAGGTTACGCGCATAGTATTTTGCGGCACATTCGGGGTGTACCCCTACACAGCCAACGAAGGAGAGTTTGTTTTGAGCGAAGCCTTACGCAACTTCTTGTTTACCTCAGAGTCCGTGACGGAAGGTCACCCGGACAAAATTGCCGACCAGATTTCTGACGCTGTCCTTGACGAAGTCATGAAGCATGACCCCAAGGGACGCGTAGCTTGCGAAACGCTGGTTACCACGGGCGTGGCCGTCGTCGCTGGTGAAATCACCACTAGCGCGCATGTGGATTACGACGAATTGGTGCGTGGCACCATCCGCGGCGTCGGCTACGATCGCGCGAAGTTTGGCTATGACGCAGACACCTGCGCGGTCATGTGCACCGTAAAGCGCCAATCGCCGGACATCGCCATGGGCGTGGACACCGGCGGGGCAGGCGACCAGGGTTTGATGTTTGGGTTCGCTTGCGATGAAACCGATGAATTGATGCCCATGCCCATCCAGCTCGCCCACCGCCTCACGCAGCGCCTCTCCGAGATTCGCAAAGCCAACAAAGTTGATTTTCTCCGGCCTGATGGAAAGTCCCAAGTCACCATCGAGTACCGCAACGGCCGCCCCGCGCGCGTCGATTGCGTGGTGATTTCCACCCAGCATAGCGATAAGGTCTCGAACACCGACCTGCGCGATGCCATCACCGAGCACGTCATCAAGCCGATTATCCCCGCCTCCATGCTGGACGCGAAAACCAAGTATCACATTAACCCGACCGGACGGTTCGTCATCGGCGGCCCCATGGGCGACGCCGGCTTGACCGGACGCAAAATCATCGTCGACACCTACGGCGGTTACAGCAGGCACGGCGGCGGAGCTTTCTCCGGGAAGGATCCCTCGAAGGTGGATCGCTCGGCTTGCTACATGGCGCGCTACATCGCCAAGAACATTGTTGCCGCTGGCTTGGCGCGAAAGACGGAAGTGCAACTGGCCTACGCCATCGGTGTAGCCGAACCCGTCTCCGTTATGGCCGAAACTTTTGGTACCGCGGCACTCCCGGAAGAAAAAATCACCGCGCTGATCCGTGAATTTTTTGCGCTGACGCCCAAAGCCATCATTGAGACGCTCGATCTGCGCCGCCCAATTTACAAGGCCACCGCGGCTTATGGCCACTTCGGCCGCAGCGGAGCGGGGTTTACCTGGGAGCGCACGGACCGCGCCGATGCTCTCCGCAAGGCCGCTGGCCTCGGCGCCGCCGCGACGGCGGAAGTCGGAGCGCGGGGCTAACTTTCAAGTTTCTGATAAGAAAACATTCCGCGTTTTCGCAGGCATCCAACGGAGTATGCGAGTTCACTCCGTTCACGATCGAAATCCAAAATTGAGGAGCAAGACATTGGCAATCGCTGAACTGAAAAAAGGTGACGTGAAGGACATTCCACGTGACCAGCGAAACGGCAAACTTGATGATCGCTCTGCGCGACGGTGGAGCTGATGTGGTACTGTGCGCTTCCAATCCGTTGTCTACACAGGATGAAGTCGCCGCGTCGCTCAATCGCGACTACAACATTCCGACTTTCGCCATCAAAGGTGAGGATAACGACACCTATTATTCGCATTTGAGTGCCGCCCTGGAGCACAAGCCGCAGTTCACCATGGACGACGGCGCGGACTTGGTCACCATGCTGCTGACCAAGCGCACCGATCTTGTCCCGAACGTGATCGCCGGAACGGAAGAAACCACCACCGGCGTGATCCGCCTTCGCGCCATGGCCAAGGATGGCACGCTGAAATATCCGATCATCGCGGTCAATGATGCGATGACCAAACACTTTTTCGACAACCGCTACGGCACCGGACAGTCCACCATTGACGGCGTCATTCGCGCCACCAATGTGCTCCTCGCGGGCCTCAAAGTTGTCGTTGCAGGTTACGGCTGGTGTGGGCGCGGCGTGGCTATGCGCGCCAAAGGCCTCGGCGCGGATGTGATCGTCACGGAGATCGACCCGGTGAAGGGCATCGAAGCGGCCATGGACGGCTTCCGAGTAATGCCGATGGCCGAAGCCGTGAAGGAAGGCGACGTTTATATCACCGTGACGGGAAACAAGAGCGTCATTCGCGCCGAACATTTCGAACACATGAAGGGTGGAGCGATTGTTTGCAATTCCGGCCACTTCAATGTGGAGATTGACATTCCGGCGCTGGAAAAGTTGTCCACTGGGAAGCGCGAAGTTCGCCCGATGGTGGACGAATATCAGTTGAAGGACGGCCGCAAGGTGTACCTGCTTGCCGAGGGACGCCTCGTCAATCTTTCCACCGCCGAGGGACACCCCGCTTCCGTAATGGACATGAGCTTCGCCAACCAATCGCTTTCCGCCGAATACCTGCGCGCGAATCACAAGAACCTCAAGCCGCAGGTCTATGTCGTCCCCGAACATCTGGACAAGGAAATCGCGCGCCTCAAGCTCGATTCCATGGGCCACCGGCTCGACAAACTCACCGCAGAGCAGGAACACTACCTCGCCTCCTGGCAGGAAGGCACTTAGCCGCAGCCACGATTCCAGCCGCTTGATCGTGTTATCTTTGTGGGGGCGTCCGCGGTCGCGGGCGCCCCAATTCATTTACTATTACTTTTTCGGATTGGCCTACATCCATGTGGGATCTCTGTATCAACGCGCTTGATACGGCTAAGCTGCGAGGCGCTGCTTACGGCGACGTGCGCGTGATGCATCTGTGCCAGCGCGACCTCACTACCAAGAACGGCCAGGTTGGCACGCTGTCGCAGAGCGAATCGATCGGCCTCGGCATTCGCGTGCTGGCAAACGGAGCCTGGGGATTTGCCTCTACCGATCGATTGACGCGCGATGGTGTCGTGGCTTGCGCGGCGCAAGCTGTTTCCATCGCCAAAGCTTCGGCCCTGGCGAAGCGCTGCGAAGTCGTTCTTGCTCCGGAAAAAGCCTACGTGGACAGTTGGCAGAGCCCCTTCCGGAAAGACCCCTTCGAGATTCCTCTGGAAACGCAAATCGCATTGTTGCTCGCTGCCGACGCCGAAATGGGCCGCGTGAAAGGCGTGACACTCACGGAAACGAGCATGCAATTTCGCAAGATCGATTCCTGGTTTGCGTCCAGCATTGGCTCGCGCATTCACCAGCGCAAAGTGATTTCCGGATGCGGAATTGGCGCCACCTCGTTTCAAGACGAGGAAATTCAAAAGCGTTCCTATCCCAATAGTTTCGGCGGCCAGCATTCGCTGCAAGGGTACGAGCTCGTCGAATCGCTCGATTTGCTTACAAACGCACCGGTCATCGCCGAGGAATGCGTCGCGCTGCATTCCGCTGCGCAGTGCCCGGAAAAAATCGGCACGCTCATTCTCGGATCCGGCCAGCTCGGCCTGCAGATTCACGAATCGGTCGGCCATCCCATCGAACTCGATCGCGTCCTTGGCCAGGAAGCGAATTTCGCCGGCACAAGTTTTCTCACGCTCGACCAATTGAACCACCTCAAATACGCTTCCAGCATTGTGAACGTCGTCGCCGACGCCCGCCTCGATCCCGGGCAAGGGCTTGGCACCTTTGCTTACGACGACGAAGGCGTTCCCGCCCAGTGCACGGACATCATCAAAGACGGCAAATTTCGCGGTTATCTTTCAAATCGTGAAACCGCGCACCTGGTTGGTCTGGAGCGTTCTTCCGGAACCATGCGCACGGAAAGCTGGAACCGCCTGCCCATTATTCGAATGACCAATGTAAGTTTGCTCCCCGGCACCTGGGACTACGGCGATCTCATCGCCGACACTCAGGATGGCATCCTCATGGAGACAAACCGCTCCTGGTCCATCGACGACCGCCGTTATCAGTTTCAGTTTTCTACTGAGATCGGATGGGAGATCAAGAGCGGAAAAAAAGTCCGCATGCTGAAAAATCCCAGCTACAGCGGCATCACCACGGAGTTCTGGAATTCCTGCGATGCCATCTGCAAACTCGACCACTGGACGCTTTGGGGCACGCCCAATTGTGGCAAAGGCCAGCCGATGCAGACCATGGGCACGGGCCATGGAGCGTCACCCTCGCGCTTTCGAAACGTGCGCATCGGGACGGCATTTTCCAACCAATGAAACTCGCCGCCAAGACGAGCCTTCTGCATGAGCGCGATCTTCGCCGCATCATTGAAACGGTTCTTCGTCTGGCCAAATCCGCGGGAGCTGAAGAGACGGAAGTCCACGTGGACGAAGTCGCTGACGCCCTGACCCGTTTCGCCAACAACGCCATTCACCAAAACGTCGCCGAGCATGGTCTGACCGTCTCGATTCGAACCGTCGCCGACGGCCGCACCGCGCGCGCCACCACGAATCGCATGGATGAAGATTCGCTCCGCTCCGCGATCGAGGCCTCCCTCTCTCTCGCGCACAGCCAGCCGAAGGATCCGCGCCTCCTGCCAATGCCGCGAAAGCAGCGCTATCGCCGTGTCAACCGCTTCATCAAACGGACTGCCAAATTTTCCGCCGAAGAGCGCGCCCGGGCCGTCCGCCGTGCCTGTGATCTCGCGCTCAAGAAAGGCCAGGTCGCCGCCGGAATTTATTCAAACGGCCAAAGGCAATCCGCATTGGGAAATTCCCGCGGCCTTTTTGCCGCCTCTCGCGAGACGCACTCGGAATTCTCCATCACCATGCAGGAAGCTCCCGCCGCAAGCTGGGCCAAAGCCAATTCCGCGGATGTCCGCGCGTTCGACCCACAGAAACTTGCCGCCCGCGCCAGTGAAAAGGCGCACCTTGCTGTCAACGCGCGCGAGCTCGCCCCCGGGCGTTACACGGTGATCCTCGAACCCGCCGCCGTCCTCGATCTCGTCGGCTTCCTCTTTTACGATTTCGCAGCCACCGCTCTGGAAGACAAGCGCTCTTGTCTCAATGAACGCATGGGCAAGCAGCTTTTCGGACCGAATATCAGCATCAGTGACGATGTTTATCACGCGCTCCAGCAGGGCGCGCCATTCGATGGCGAGGGGATTCCGCGGCAGCAGGTGCTGCTCGTGGATCGCGGCATTCCCCGGAATCTCGTTTATTCCCGCGCTGCCGCCAAAGCCGCGCACAAACAGCCCACTGGCCACGGTTTCGCCCTCCCGAACGAATACGGCGAAGCGCCGATGAATCTGGTTTTCAGCGGCGGTGACACTACGATGGAAAAAATGATCGCTTCCACCGATCGCGGCCTCCTCGTCACCCGCCTCTGGTACATCCGCGAAGTCGATCCCTACGAAAAAGTGATGACCGGCATGACCCGCGATGGCTTGTTTCTTGTTGAAAATGGGAGGGTTGCCGGAGCGGCCCGCAACTTCCGCTTCAATCAATCGCTCATCGAAATGCTCAAAAACGTCGAGCTCCTCGGCCCCGCAGTTCGCGCCGCCGGCGAGGAGTCCTTCGAAATGGTCGTCCCGCCCATGAAAGTTCACGGCTTCCATTTCTCAGAAGTGACCAAGTTTTAGCCGTTCACCTCCGCCCGGCTCACTTCTCAAGAAATCAATTCAGCGAATCAAAATTCTGCGTTGTACATCCACCCTCCATCTGTTCAATAAACTGGTATGTACCATCAGAGTGGTCGAGGCCAGATCGATCATGACGATGCGAGTCCAGGCTCGCCTCACGCCCATCATCCCAATTGGGGCCACCCCGACCACGATGCTTGCGGCACGGGATTCATTGCCCGCCTCGGTGCCGCTCCCAGCTACGACATCATCCAGTTTGCTCTGAACGCTTTGGAGCGCCTCACCCACCGCGGCGGAGTGGATGCGGATGGCGCTAGCGGCGACGGCGCCGGTTTGCTCACATCTCTCCCACAGGCTTTTTTCCGCGCCCGCGCTCAGGAGCAGGGAATTGAGCTGCCCGAGCTTTTCGCGGTTGGTCTAGCCTTTCTTCCTTCTTCCGAAGTTGCGGAGGCTCGTGCCGCCATCGAATCCGCCGCGGATATCGAGCGGCTGCGCGTCATCGGCTGGCGCCGCGTTCCCGTGAATACCAACTCTTTAGGCCGCCGGGCGCTGGAAACCATGCCCGAGATTTGGCAATTTTTCGTCGAACCCTTCCACCCCGCGCGCGCCACAGCCCGCTTCGAGTGGCGTCTGGCTCTTCTAAGAAAGCGCGCGGAGTCGCTCCTGCCTCCGCGATCTTATATCTGTTCGCTTTCCTCGCAGACCGTTGTCTACAAGGGCCTGCTCACGCCCTGGCAGTTCCCGCAGTTCTACGAAGATTTGCGCGATCCGTCCTTCGCCACCACCTTTGCCGTTTTTCACCAGCGCTATTCCACCAACACGCAGCCTTCCTGGCACAGCCTTCCTGGCATCTCGCGCAGCCCTTCCGCTACGTGGCGCATAACGGCGAAATCAATACCATTGTCTCGAATCGCCGCTGGCTCCGCGCCAAGCAGTCCGAAGTTCGCTCGCGCCTCACTGTGGGCTCGTGGTTCCCCATGCTCGAGGAAAACGTCAGCGATTCCGCCAGTTTTGACAACGGTTTCGAGTTGCGGCTCCTCGAAGGCCTGTCGTCCGATGAAGCCATGCTCGCCATGGTTCCTCCGGCCTTTGAAAAAGATCCTCTGCTTTCGCGCGACGTCCGCGGCGCGCTGACCGCGCTTTCGCAGCAAAGCGAGCCCTGGGATGGCCCCGCCGCACTGGTCTTTTCCGATGGCCAGTTCGTTGGCGCAAAGCTCGACCGCAATGGACTCCGTCCCCTGCGCTATACCTTGACGCATGATGGTCTCCTCATCGCCGGCTCCGAGACTGGCCTCGTCGATCTCGACGAATCGCAGGTCGCCGAGCGTCAGCGCCTCGGTCCCGGAGAAATGATTCTCGCCAATCCCGCCACGGGACTCTTCCTGCGCTGGCGGGACATCCTCAAGCGCCTCGCTATCAAGCAGGCGCGCAACGCCGTGCCGCAAAGGATGCTGTCGGCCTCGCCCGCCGCTCCGGTCGTGCCAGTCAATCAGCCGAAACGCGTCGCGGGCGCCGCCGGCTGGACCGAAGACCAATTCAAAATTCTTTTTTCCGCGCTGACTCGCGGCAAAGAAGCGGACTGGAGCATGGGAGACGACGCTCCTCCCGCGTTTCTTTCCGCCCTCCCAAGAACTTTGTGGGATTACTGCAAGCAGCGCTTCGCGCAAGTCACCAACCCACCTATTGACCCCTTGCGCGAAACCCACGTGATGTCTCTCGATGTTCACTTGAAAGACGGAATCACTTTGCCGAGTCCCGTGATTTCCGCCGGCCAGTTGTCGCAACTCGCCGCCATTTTTGGCCCCGAGCAACGCATCGATATTACTTTTCCTGCCGCCACTGGAGTCTCGGGGGCGCGCTGCTGTTTTGCTCAGCTTTCTACTACCCCTCTGAGCGGCAGCGGGCGTTCGGGACTCCTCCTCCTTTCCGATCGCACAATCAGCGCCGAGCGTGCGCCACTGCCTGCCCTGCTTGCGACGGCGGCGCTGTGGAAGGCCATGGTTCGCGAAGGCTTGTGGGATGTGCCGCTGATTGTCGAATCGGCGCAAGTGTTTGATACCCATCATGTGGCGCTCCTGGTTGCGGCCGGCGCCAGCGCCGTTGTGCCTTATCTCGCGGATGAATTTGCGGAATCCCTCGAACCGGGCGGCGCGGAAAAAGCCCACTCAGCCATTAATGCCGGCCTGCGCAAAGTGCTCGCGCGTATGGGCGTCTCCACGCTGGCCAGTTATCGCAACAGCCACCTCTTTGAAATCATCGGTCTTTCCGAGCATCTCTGTTCGCAAGTGTTTGAAGACGCCGCCGACTATCCTGGTCAGAAATCGCTGGACGATCTTCTCTCGGACTATCTGCGCTTGCACAAAGCCGCGTTCTCTGGCGAATCCGACGATCTCGCGGATTCCGGCCTTTACCGCTTCCGCAAAGGCGCGGAGCTTCACGCCAGCTCGCCGGAAGTTGTTCGCCGCATTCACGCCCACGTGCGTGCGCCCAGCGCGAAGACCTACTCCGCGTTTGAAGAATTAGCGGACCATCAAGGCCCCGTCTTTCTTCGCGACTTGCTCGATACCGTTCCCGATACCGCCGTCGCTCTCGACGAAGTCGAGCCCCTCGACTCCATCGTCAAGCGCTTCAGCACCCAGGCAATGTCTCTTGGTTCGCTCAGCCCGGAGGCGCACCGCACCCTGGCGCTGGCCATGAACCAGCTTGGTGGCCGCAGCAACACCGGTGAAGGCGGTGAAGATCCCAACACATATCGCTATGAGCCGGCCGCCGCCAACAAAATCAAGCAGGTTGCCTCGGCGCGTTTTGGTGTCACGGCAGATTATCTCGTCCACGCTGAAGAGCTCGAAATCAAAATGGCCCAGGGCTCCAAGCCCGGTGAAGGCGGCCAATTGCCCGCCAAGAAAGTCAGCCAATACATCGCGCGCATCCGCCACG
>WNFC01003782.1_pt1 | contig 16429 bp, 14 predicted proteins | sample 5400541 | NCBI WGS metagenome assembly WNFC01 (sample SAMN13153342, study PRJNA577476) | soil metagenome | isolation source: 120 cm saprolite under Douglas fir tree site 2 hole 2 replicate 1 | place: USA:California | collected 2015-04-18
CAGGGTGCCCCACATCGCGATCCCCGACACGAGCAGGATGGACATCGCCGCGGCACGCTGGCCGAAGCGAAATGCCCCCCACACCAAGAAGGGGATACACAGAAACTCCAGCGGATAGTTCCGGTTGGTAGAGGGAAACAGCCCGCTGAAGACGCTCAGCGTGACGATGCAGAGCGACACGAGGAGGGCGGCCGCCTCGAGGCGCCACCTGCGGTTCGACTCCATGCTGAGGGGGGCACTCCATAGGATCACGACGGGCGTCACCACGAGCGCGCCCACCAGGTCTCCCAACCACCACGTCAGCCAGATCGGCCCAAATTTCGCCCACTGGGCGAAGCCCGCGAGGGAGAGGGTCGTGACGCCCAGGGTCGCGCTGATCGTCGTGCTCCCGACCGCGGCGAGCGCCGTGAACGCGAAGATGTCGCGGGCATGGTCGAAGGCATGGCGGCCGTTCGCATAGCGGTTCACCAGGTACGCCCCGACCAGCCCTTCCAGAGTGTTTCCCGCTGCGATCCCGATCGACGTCGCCACGTTGCCGTAGGTCGTCACATTGACCAGGAACGCGCCCACGAGAATGGCGGGCCACACGCCCAGCCCGAAGAGCAGGAACGCCGCCAGGGCGATGCCGGTCGGCGCCCAGACAGCGGTAGCGCTCGGATGCACGAACGCGAGCTGGAGTCCAAGCTTGCCGGCGACGAAATAGACGCCGCCCAGGCCCGCAAGCAGCGCGAGCTGTCTCGCCTGCCGTGACGTGACCACTGCTAGAGCCTGGTGGGCGGCGTCATAGAGGTCGTCACGGCCGGGGCTTCCGGCTCCGGCGTAAAATCCTCCCCCGGGTTGATGAAGCGGTCCTGCTCGAACCGGTACTGCTTGTCGTACAGCTGGCGATAGCGGCCCCGTTTCGCGAGCAGCTCGGTGTGAGTGCCGCGCTCGACGATTTCGCCACCCTCCATCACCAGAATCTGATCGGCGCTGCGGATGGTCGAGAGGCGATGCGCGATCACGAATGTCGTGCGGCCGCGTCGCAGGGTGCGCAAACCGTCCTGGATGGCCGCTTCGCTCTCGGAGTCAAGGCTCGAAGTCGCCTCGTCGAGGATCAGGATCCGGGGATCAGCGAGGATCGCGCGCGCGATCGAGACCCGCTGGCGCTCCCCGCCCGAGAGCTTCACGCCCCGCTCGCCGACGAGCGTATCGTACCCGTGCTCGAACCGCCGGACGAAGTCGTCGCAGTGGGCGATGCGCCCCGCCGCCTCGATCTCCTGCCCTGTCGCGTGGGGTCGCGCGAACGCGATGTTTTCGGCGATAGTGCCGTCGAACAGGAAGTTGTCCTGCAACACGACGCCGAGTTGGCGCCGGTACTCGGCGAGCCGGACCGTGGCGAGATCACGGTGGTCCACGACGATCCGCCCGGCCCGGGGACGACTGAACGCCAGCACCAGGCTGATCAGGGTGCTCTTGCCCGCCCCCGATGACCCGACCAGGGCCGTGGTGGAGCCCGGCGGCGCGTGGAAGGAGACGCGCCGCAGCACGTCCTTGCCGGGCACGTACGCAAAGCTCACGTCCTCGAAGCCGACGTCCCCCAGCACCTCGCCGAGTGGGGCCAGGGACCCATCCTCGGCATCCTCAGTGGCCAGCCGCCGGATCTCCCGGATGCGGTCGAGCCCGGCGAATGCCTCGGTGATCTGCGTGCCGATGGAGGCGATGTTGATCAGCGGCATCGCCACAAGGCCGATGAAGATGAAGTACATGACGAGCGCGCCGAGAGTCATCGTGCCTGCAAGGATCGCGTGCCCGCCCTCGATGATCATCAGGATCCCGATGGCGCCGACGATGAGCGTGGCGAAGGCACCGACGGATGAAATCCCCGTCATCGTCGTGGCGACGTTGCGGAACAGCGTGTGCGCGCCACGCGTGAAGACCAGCCGCTCCCCCCGCTCGGCGTGGTACGCTTTGACGATGCGGATGCCGCCGAGGGTCTCGCCCAGCCGCCCGGTCAATTCGGCGTTGAGCTTGCCGCGCTCTCGGAACAACGGCCGCAGCTTGGTGAAGGCGAGGGCCATGCCGCCACCGAAGGAGGCCAGAATGAGAATCGCGATCGCGGTGAGCCGCCAATTGAGATAGAAGAGCACGGCCAGGGCGATCGCCGCCGTGAGCAGGCCCCCCACCAGCTGCACCAACCCCGTGCCGACCAGATTTCGGATGCCCTCGGCGTCGGTCATGATGCGCGAAATCAAGATCCCGCTCTTGGTCGAATCGAAGTAGCTGACGGGGAGCCGCAACACGAACGCCTGCACCGTGCGACGCATGTCGGTGATGGCGCGCTGCGCCGCTACCCCGAGGATCTGAGACAGGCCGAATCCCGTCACCACCTGCACGAGCGTCGCCCCGCCGGCAGCGATCGCCAGCGGCACGAGCAGCTCCGGGTGATGCTGGTTGATCACCCGGTCGATGACCCACTTCGAGGAGGAGGGCAGGACGAGACCGGCGAGCCGGTTGACGAGCATCAATCCGAGGCCCAGCGCCAGTCGGCTCCGGTGCGCGCTGACCAGCGCCCGGGCTTCCTGCCATGCACCCGGGGTGAAGGCGCTCTTCTTGGGGTGCGGCGGATCCTCAGCCATAGATCAGGCGGAATGTAACCTCGCGACGTGCCACTGGCGTGCCGCGGGGGCGCCGCACTCGCCCCCTCAGCATGGTGGGGAAGCCGGTGGCTGTTGACGCCACCAACCGCTGGTCTCGATTGCTAGAGCGAGTTCAGGAACGCGAGGAGCTCATCCCGGGCCCTGGCACTCAGCCCTGCGAAGCGGTTGCGGGCCCGCTCCCCCTGGCCCTCGTGTGCAAGGACCGCCGCAGCGAGGCTCGTCGCGCGCCCGTCGTGGAGAAGACGCGTCCGCACCCGGACACCCCACAATGGGGCGGTGCGAATCTGGCGGCCGGTGGCCGTGCCCTGGACGATGCCGTCGCCGAGGCTGCCCATGTCGTGGAGTAGGAAATCCGAGAACGGCTGGAACACCTTGCGCGATAGCGCCCTCACCGGGCTGGGCCCGGTGACCAGTGCCGGCGTGTGGCAATCGGCGCAGCCGGTGAGGGCGAAGATCCGGCTGCCGGCGAGCACCTGCAGGGAGAGACCGCCGCGGGGCGGCGGCGCGAGCAGCGTCATGAAGTCGGTGAACTTCTTCACGCCCGAGCCGTCGTCGTTCAGGGCCGGAACCGGGTTATGTACGAGCACTGAGCAGTCGCCCTGCGGGCAGTTCTCCTGGGGAAACTCGGGATTCGTGATCCCCATCTCGTTCAAGTAGGCATCACCCGCGAACTGATGGAGCGTCGGATTCTGCGCCTTCCAGCCGAAGCGCCCTACGCGAGTCAGGCCAGTGCGGATCTCGGTGGTCATGCTGGGCGTCCCCGCCGTCGCCGGCGAGGTGGCGGCCTCGAACCGCGCCAGCTGGAGCAGCTCCTCGTCCGGCACCGCGTCGACTAGACCGAGGCCGAAGAGCGGCGTGGTGATTCGCTGCGCGACCACGTTCGCTTCGGGGGGAACGACCTCGGGAACGAAGGTGAAGCCGTCTGCGACCAGGCCGATCGCGTGGTCTTGGAGGAGTGAACCTCCGAGGTTGACCAGCGGATCGAACGCCCCGCCGGAGCTCCTGCCGAAGCGCGTCTCGAGCCGGTTGATGGTGCCGCCCACGGCGTTACCAGGGCCGAGGTGGCAGGCCACGCACGCTTTCTCGTTGAAGACGGGCCCGAGTCCGTCCGGGACCACCGTTTCCACCGCCTCGAAATCCGCTTTGCCCGAGTCGAAGAGCACGAGCTCGGCAGCGGTGAGGTGGGCGAGCGGGTCGCCGAAGTTCCGCGAGGCCGGCAACACTTCGAAGCTCGCAACCACAGATTCGGGCGAGGGCGGGCCGGTGACTCCTGAGTTGGGAGTCTCGCACCCAAGGAGCCAGACGAGGGAGGCGAGCACCACGTTTGCTGTCAGGTGAGAAAGCGAGGTACTCAGGGTGGAGCGGCTGCGCTGGGACATACGACCCCCCTCGCACTAGCCGTGCGCCACGTGTCGCGATCGCGATTCGGGCGGGAAGCGGATCCCAGGGCAGCGAAACTGGCTCACGCGTGAATGTTCGCCCAGGGCGCGCTCCAGTATAATGAGCGCGGCGGGAGCGAACAATCTTCTGCGGGTTGCGTTCGGATCACAGCCGTTCGGGTCACGCGCCGGTGACCGCGCGGCGTGACGACGCTCACAGCGACGGCGGTCGCGTACCGGCGCGCACGAGCGGCCGCTGCGGTGGGATCAGCTCGCGGGCCAGCGATGCGAGGCGGTCGGTCAGTCGCTCCAGCTCCCGCGTCCGCCGCTTCGTGCTGAAGTGGTACGCCGTCCGCGCCGTCGCGTACGTAGTCGCAAGCCACAGCGGAACGATGAGGGGCAACGCTGCCGGGAGATGAAGCCCCATGACGATGCCTATCATCGGCCCGATCCCACCCCCGCCCATCCCGCCGCCGATGCCACCGTACATAGCGCCGATCAGCGCGGCGAGGTTCTCATGGATCGTTATGCGGGTTTGGCCCCCGCGGACCGACACGGCAACTTCCAGATCCCGCTGGGACGCACCGCGACGCGTGGCGACCCAGGTGAACGAACGCCCGAACTGGCTCACTTGTCCGACGTTCGTCAGCACGCGACGGATCTCGTCGACCATCGTCGGCCACTCGGTGTCCGGCAGCTCGCCTTCCACGACGCGCTCCAACAGCAGCCTCGTGGGACCGCCGATCCACCGGTTGCGTCGCGGAGGCGCGAAGGGCGCTTCCGGGCCGGGAGTGGGGGTGAGAGACTGGGCCGCGGCCCGCACCGCCTCCGGCGCGATCCCCACCTCGGCTGCGAGCGCTTCGACGCCGCCGATCGTCATCGCGTCGCTCGCCGTTGGACTCGTGGCCTCGATTTCCGAGGCCCGCTTCACGATCTCTTCGACTTCGCCTCCACTGAAGCGTCGGCGGGGGGTCGCCGTGTCAGCCAGCTCGTCGATCAGCGCCTCGGGAGTCGGCGTGCGCTGGTCGAGCCGGATCGCCAGGGCGCGCACCAGCGCTCCCTCGATCCGGCTCCCCACATCCCTGAGACAGGAGCGGTGCGACACCGTTGCTTCGAGAAAGCGCCCCGTGCGCACCGCGTCCTCGGTCGGCCAGCGGCCGGGCGGTTCGCCCACCAACATTTCGTAGATTACCACAGCCAGGCTGTAGACGTCGGTGCGCTCGTCGAGATCGGTCAGTCCCGCCGCTTGCTCGGGACTCATGTAGCCCGGGGTGCCGAGCGGGAACCCTGTGCGCGTCAAGTTGGCGCCGCCCGCTGTGCTGACCGCCTTGGCGATGCCAAAGTCGGCGACGATCGGATGGCCCTGCGAAAAGAGAATGTTCTCTGGCTTGATGTCCCGGTGCAGAATTCCCATGCGGTGCGCGTAGGAAAGGGCGTCGGCGACCCCCGCCGCGATCGCAAGAGCGTCGCCTGTGCTCAGGCGCCGCGCCTCCACCAGCCGCTGGCGCAACGACGCCCCGTCAATGAACGGCATGACGTAGTAGAGGAACCCGCCCGCCTCGCCCGAATCATAGAGCGCGAGGATGTGCGGGTGCGTGAGGCGCGCGGCAGTCTGGATCTCCCGCAGGAACCGCTCCGCCCCAAGAAACGCGGTGAGGCCCGGCAGCAGCACCTTCAGCGCGACTTCGCGACGATGCTTGCCATCGTGCGCCAGATAGACGGTGGCCATGCCGCCACGCCCCAGCACGCGGCGGAGGTCGTAGCGCGCGGCGAGCGCGGATCGGAGGTCGGCCGGAAGGTCCGATGTCACGGGGTCGGAATATACGGAGGCGAGTGGGGAGGAGCGCGCTCAGCGCCCCAGTAGCCGCGCGGCATTCCCGCCCAAGATCAGTGCGCGGTCCTCGGCCGAGACATCGAGTCGGCCGAGACTCTCCCGCATCGCCCTCAAGCTCCCGATCCGATGCGGAAAGTCGCTACCGGCGAGAATCTGGGGCGGGCCCGCGAAGGCGACGGCGAGCCTTAGCGCCGCCGGGTCGAAGTTCACCGTATCGTAGTAGAACTCTTTCAGATACACGCTTGGCGGCCGGCGAATGTGCTCCCGGCATTCGGGAAACGCCTCATAGCCACGGTCGAGTCGCTCGGCGATATACGGGATCGCCCCACCGAGGTGACCGAGCACCCAGCGGATGCGGCGGAACCGCTCCACCACACCGCTGAATACCAGCTTCGCCGCGGCGAGCGTCGTATCCCACGGAAACCCGACGAGCGGCATGAGCCAATAGTCGGTCATCGCTTCCACGCCGACGGGGTTGGTCGGATGGATGTACAGCACGGCCCCGAGGGCGTCCGCCGCCTCGTACAGCGGCCAGAAGCGCTCGTCGGCTAGCGCCACCCCGTTGACGTTGCTGAACAGCATCGCGCCCCGGAACTCGAGCTGCATGAGCGCCCGTTCCAATTCCTTCGCCGACGCGCGAGGATCGTTCAGGGGCAGTGTGGCGAGGGCCGTGAACCGGTCACCCCGCGATGCCACGATGGCTGCGAACGCGTCATTCACGAGTCGCGCCAGCATCACCGCGCGCTCAGGGGACTCTATATGAGTGCCGGGCGTCGTGAAGGTGAGCACCTGCCGGTCCACGCCGTCCCCTCCGAGGACCTCTTCCCGATATGCGATATCCCGATGCGCCCGCACGCAGACGTTGAAGTCCCCGGGATAGCCCAGCACGGGGTTGCTGTCAGCGTCTGTCCAGATCTTGACCGCGCTCGGTCCGTGTCGCACCGCCTCGAGATACTCCGGCGGATAGAAGTGGTTGTGGAAGTCGATGATCTTCACCCTTCACTCCCTCGAGGAGGTGAACACCGCCCACAGCACGTACACCGGCAGTCCCGCCAACACTAGGAGCAGTCCTGTCACACTTTCGCGCGGACGGGCCGCGATCTGGCTCACCGCGACGACTACCGCCGCTGCCGCGAAGATGAGCGGGACCACGGGAACCCCCCGCACCCGGTAGGCCGGCGCGTAGCCGGGGCGCGACCGCAGCAGCAGGAGACCGATCGCCATCAGGGCGAAGAAGATCCATTCGGTGAAAACGACGCGCGTGAAGAGGGCGCGATACGTCCCCGTCGCGACAAGCACCGACGACCACACGGCCTGCAGCACGATCGCGCGGTGCGGCGTCCCGAACTTGGGATGGACCGCCCCCATCCACCGGAACAGCAGGCCGTCCCGCGCCATCGAGAAGTACACGCGGGGCCCGGTCAGCACGATACCGGCGAGCGCACCGAAGGCCGAGCAGGCAACGAGCCCCGCCATCACGGTGCCCCCACCCCGCCCCAGCACCGCATCGGCGGCATCTGCCGCGATCCGGTTCGAGGCGACCACACGGTCGAACGGCAGGACATACAGGTACACCGCATTGAGGGAGACGTACACGGCGGTCACCAGGAGCGTCCCGAGGATCAGCGCCCGCGGAATTGTGCGCTGCGGATTCCGCGTCTCCTCAGCCGTATACGTCACCATGTGCCACCCACCGAAGGTGAACAACCCGGCCGCGACAGCCGCCGCCAGGCCGGCCAGGCTCGACCTGGGACCGCTCGATGCCCCGAAGTGGACAGGCAGCCCAGCCCCGAGCCAGAAGCCGAGGACGACGATGGCAACGATCGCGAGCACCTTGCCGATCGTGAGGGCGGCTTGCAGACCGCTGCCGAGGGCGACGCCGCAGTAGTTGACGGCCGAGAGGACGAGCACGGCGGCGATGGCCACGGTGCGGATACCGCCGTCACCGTCCCCGAGTGGGGCGAAGTAGGAGACGAACCGAGCGAACACCACAGCGATCGCGGCGATGATCCCGGAATGCATGCTCCAGAACATCGCCCAGCCCCATAGGAAGCCGAGTACCGGCGAGTACGCCTCCCGCAGGAACACATACACGCCCCCGCTCCGCGGATAGGCCGACGCGAGCTCCGCACAGATCAACGCGCCCGCAAGCGTCAGCCCGCCGGCCAGCGCCCACGCCAGGACAACGCCGCTCACCGAGCCCATCTCGCCGGTGATCACGGAGGGCTGGATGAAGATCGATGCACCGATGATCGTGCCGACGACCATGGTCGTGGCCCGGACCACCCCGATGGAGCGCCGGAGCGCTGAGGGGGGGACGGACGGCGGCGAAGAGTTCAAGGCTTAAGGCAGCGCCCGCGACGGTGTCCGCGGCGTGCGCACCGCACGCCACACCGGGAACTCACCAAGGCCGACTGACCCATACACCTGCCCCGACAGTACTCCGAACTCCGCCCCAAGCAGCCGGTCGAGCATCCCCCAGCGCGCCAGCCCCGCACCCTCGGGCTCGAGCAAGGCGAAGACCAGTCGGCCGAGCGGCTGCGCGGTGGAAACGAAGTACGTGCCGGCCGGGACTCGGCGCATGACGCGCGACCAGCTCCCCGTCACCTCCAGCAGACGGTGCCCCTGGAATTCCCGCGGCGCCCACTTGAGCTGGGTCGCGGTGAGGACTTCCACTGTGTCCGTCCAGTCGACGGCGAGGCGCTGCGCTTGAATACCATGCAGCCGCAGGAGTGCCGCCATGCCGCCTTCAGACGCGGGAAGGAAATAGCCGGCGGGCAGCGCCCGAGTGAGCGAGTCCACGAACCGGTCGTTGACAGGCAAGCGGTAGGTGCGGAGCTCGCCGGTGGGGAGCGGCCGCGGCCTGCCCGAGTCGGAGGCCGCCCGCATCACCTCGAGCACTACCGGCTCGATGCCGCGAGAGCCCAGCCGGTAGGCGACGGCGAGCTCCGGTCGCGGACTCTGCCCTGCGCCCTCGAGGGTCGTCTGGCGATCGGCCTCGCGCTCGAGGCGACGGATCTCCTCAGCGTGGAGGGCGGCGTAGCTCAGGATCTCGACCAGGAAGTCATGCGTCACCCGCACCCGGGTCTTGAAGTCCGCGTGCGAATACGCTTCCGACAGGATCGCCATCCGGCCCCGGAGTCCGACGTAGTTCGTTCCGTACCAGCCTAGCGGCGCGTAGCTGTCCCAACTCTTTGGCTCGAGCGGCGTGTCGACGTTGCCGTAGTCGAATGTCGGCTCGCCGTACTTGTCCTGGAGTGCCTTGCGAATGGCCGGGAGCATCTGGTCACGAATGAACACGGTGGGCCCGGCCGGCCCGTTCGGGTCGAGCGGCGGCGCGTAGGTGAGCAGGTATCCGTGGCGCGTGCCGTCGGTCGTGTGGAGGTCGACCATCAGCGCGGGGTCCCAGGTGTCGTAGATCTGGGCCAGGGAGGCGCGCGTTTCGGGCGCTTCCGCTTTGAAGTAGTCGCGGTTCAGGTCGAGGTTCAGCCCATCGGGGCGCCGGCCAACCAGCTCGGGACCATTCTGCTCGGAGCGGTTGGTCGCCTGCGCGCCCAAGGCATCGTTGCCGTCGGGGTTGTAATCCGGGGCGACCAGAATCACGAGCTTCTGCAGTAGGTCGCGGCGCGGACCAGCGAGCTCGCGCAGCAGCGCGAGCACCGCCTCCTTCCCTTCGACCTCACCAGCATGGATGTTGCCCTGCAGGTAGATCACGAGTTTCCCGGCCGCGGCTGCTTCGCGCGATGACGTCACCGCTGGGTCGGAGGCGACCACCAGGTAGAGCGGCTTGCCGAGCGCCGTGGTGCCGAACTCGGACACGGCGATCGGTGCCCCACCGAGCTGGAGGCTGTCGAGGAACGCACCCACCTCGGCGGTCGTAGACGTGGCCGCGTAGTTGCTGCGTTCGGCGGTTGTGAGCGGGCGTGCCTGGGCGGCCAGACTCAGTGCGGCGCACACCAGGGCGAGAAGCGTGCGAGCGGAGCGGACCATGCGAGGATGGGGTTAGAGGGTGATCCGGCGGGCAATCGTGGCCAACCGGTGCCGCGCCATACCAAGGTTGGACCGCTCGCGGTCGAGCACGAGATACAGGAACACGTTCAGCTCCGGGCCGAGGAAGCGGATCAGATAGTACTGCTTCCCGAGCGTGATCATGACGTCCTCGATCGTATCCTTCATGCCCAGCGCCGCGAGCACCCGGAGCTTCGCGCGGACGAAGTCGGCGGCGCCCGCGCCCGCCAGCTCCACGTTCAGGTTCGCGCTCCCGCCCGCGGTCCCCAGGCTCATGCCGCTCGCGCCGTCGACGAGCGCGACGCCGAGCGCGCCTTCGATTTGCATCGCTTCTTCCAGGCTGCTCCGTACCGCGGACGTCGTGCCGGCATCCTCGGTCGAGCCCCCCCGGTCCGCCCCTTCGTCGTCCTCCGCACCGCCCGGCGACCGCCCGCGCTCATCCAAGAGCCGCGCCGCTTCCATCAGGAGATGCTGCAAGGGTACCTCGATCGTCCGCTCACGGGAGGTGCGCTTGTAGAAGATCTCGAGCTTCGGATCGGGCCACCCGACGATCTCGTGCACCGCGGCGACTCCCCGCAGCCGCCGCGTCTCGCCGTGAACCAGCGCGCCGCGGTCGAAGTACAGCCGTCCCTCTTCACCCGATGAGCTCACGACGATCAGGCCCGTCTTGCGCTCCACTTCGAGGAGCTGCAGAAAGCCGAACAGGGTGACGCCCATGATGCGGCCGACCGTCGCCGGGCTGAGCGAGCGCTGGAGCTCGTCGGCGAGTGCGGAGATGTCGACCGGCTTGCTGAACGCCGCGGCAATGCCGTAGGCGTGCAACCGATCAGCGAGCTCGGGGGTGATGCGTTGGCCGGTCATCACGGCGACCGGCGTGCGGATGCCGCGCTCCAGCAGGCCGCCCAGCAGAGCGAGGCCATCCATGACTGGCATCTGCAAGTCGGTCAGGATCGCGTCGACGCGCTGCTCGGCCAGCAGCTCGAGGGCGCGCGCACCATGCTCCGCCGGGGTCACCGTGAAGACGCCGGTTCGGTTCAGGGCTCGGGTCAGGGCCAGACGAACGAACTCGTCGTCCTCGACGAGCAGCAGGGCAACGGTGGCCAGGGGGCGCGCCTCTCCAGTCGTGCATGAGCATAGGAGCCGCGGCAGGTGTGTGCAACGTCCGCACCCCCTCGCTGCCACGCTGCCGGCAGAACATCTTCCGGTGAGCCCCTCCCTCCTCCCCCCTCCCCCCTCCACCCAACTCCGGAGGCTGTCATGGGATTCTTCGCGCACCTGCACCAGCTGAGCGATTGGGCCCTCGTCGCGCTTCGCCTGGGCGTCGGCGCCATTTTCCTCGTGCACGGCACCCAAAAGCGGGCCATGTGGAAGATGTCACCCTCCCCCCAAATGCCCGCGCCTTTCCTGTCGCTCCTCAAGGTGCTCTCCATCGCCGAACCCCTCGGCGCGCTGGCCGTGCTCACCGGCCTCTTCACTCAGCTCGCGGCGGCCGGATTCTGTCTCGACATGCTGGGCGCCATCCGGCTGAAGAGCGCTCAGATGCACAAGGGCTTCAGCGGCGACGGCGGATGGGAGTTCGAGTTCCTCCTGCTCGTGGCGGCGTTAGCCCTCGTCATCACTGGCGCCGGCCGGTTCGCGCTCGACCGTTTCCTGTTCGGGCTTTGACAGTCTTAGCGCAGCGCGCTACCCACCAGCCCGGCGGCGAGAATCAGCAGCGGTTCGGGAATGCGCTTGGTCGCCGTGAGCACTACGAACGCCACCGTGGCGATCAGCACCGCGCCGGCATCGCCGAGCGAGCGACGGCCCAGAACCACCACGGCACCGGCGATCGCCCCCGTCGCCGCCGCCGTCACGCCTTCCACGAACGCCGTGATGCGCCGATCCCGGGCCCAGCGATGGAATGATGGGGCAAGCAGCACGGTGACGAGGTAGACCGGGAGGAACACGCCGAGCGCAGCGGCGGCGGCGCCGAGGGGGCCTGCCGCGAGATAGCCGATGAACGCCACCGTGATCACCACGGGACCCGGCGTAATCATTGACACGGCGACCGCGTCGAGGAACTGCCGCTCCGTGAGCCAATGGAAGTGTTGCACCACTCCCCCATGGAGATACGGCACTATCGCGAGACCGCTGCCGAAGACGAACAGGCCGGCGCCGGCGAAATACCCCAAGATCGTGCCGAGGAGGCCCACGGACGGGAGCGCCGGGCCAGCCGCCAGGAGCGGCGCGAGCGACGCCGCCCTGCTGCCCCCCTCCGACCACCCCCGCGGTGCGGTGCGGACGAACACGGGCACGAGACCGCACGCGAGGAATACCCAAACGATCTCCGTCCCGGTCCACGCGGTCACGCCAGCGCTGAGCGCGAACAACGCCCAACGCAACCGATCTCGGCCGAGCGTCATTCGGACGAGCTTGATCGCGCTGCGGGCGATGACAGCGATTACGGCCGCGCCGACGCCGTAGAAGGCGCGCTGCATCCAGGGCAGCCCGCCGGCGTGAACGTAGACCGCGGAAAGGGCGAGCACCATCAGGAACGACGGGGCGATGAACGCGGCGCCGGTCAACGTCGCTCCCCAGGCGCCGCCCCGCACCCAGCCGAGGTACATCGCGAGCTGCGCCGCGAGCGGGCCCGGCGCAAGTTGCGCCAGCGCCAAGCCCTCCTTGTACTCCGCCTCCGTGATCCAGCGGCGGGACTCAACCAGGTCGCGCTGCATGTAGCCGACCAGCGCGATCGGTCCGCCGAACCCGACGCTGCCCAGGCGCAGGAAATAAGCGGCCAGGGCGCTCAGGCCGGGCTGCCCGGTCGGGGGGGGGGGGGGGGGGGGGAGAGCCGTGTCGAGACGGGTCAATGCTGGAAGTGGGCGTGCAGGGCGTCGAACACGACCGCTGCCTGCTCGACCCGGGCGGTGTCCTCCGTGTGTCCGCGGGCGATCCCGTCCACGACGAGGGCCAGGCCGGGCGCCTCGGCGCGGCCGAACTTCTCGTCTTTGCAGTCGATGTCGTGCACGATCTCGCCGAGCGCGCGCAGCGCGCGGTCGCGCAGGCCGAAGCGATCGAGCAACGTCTCGAAGGTGCAATTGGCGCCCTCGTGGGTGAATTCAGCCTCGTACATGTCGAAGCACACTTCGCCCGGCTCAGGCCGGTAGCCGCGCGGCGCGACGAACTTGAAGCGCGCTGCCGGATCGATGAAGCGCCGGATCAGCCAAGCGCTCGCCATGCGGTCGACTTTCACACCCACTCGGGTGACCCACGTTCGGCCGACGTAGGCCGCGGAGTCGGCAGTAGGAGCAGGCGCGTCGGGTGCGCTCGTGCGGAACATGGCAGCGAGCTCCTGGTTGGAGATTCCCTCGAGGAACCCCGCCTCGCAGATGAGCGCCTCGCCCCCGTCGGCCACGATCTCGCGCGCGAGCCATTGGAGATCCTCGAGCGCTTCATCGGTGCGGGGGAGGGCATAGACCGAGTTCTTGAGCGGGCGGGCACCGATGCGGCGCAGGCGGCGCCGCACTTTGACGCGGAAGTAGTCGGGCTTGGGGGGGATGCGGTGGATGAGCAGCAGCCAGGGCGGCGCCGCAGTCTCCGCTTGCGCGGCTATCGCAGATGAATCATCTTTCATATCACAACTGTATCACCAGCGTGGCGACGGGGCAAGCCTTGGCTTTCGACATGATCTTTCCGTGGAAGCGATCCTCCACCCGCTCGCAACCGGCGGGCAAAACGCTCCTGCTCACTCGGCGGGATGTAGCAGCCCTGCTCGATCTCGACACCTGTATTGCAGCGGTCGAGACCGCGTTCCGGCTACACGGCGAAGGCAAGACCGCCGCTCCCGGTGTGCTTGGCGTGCCCGTCCCAGGCGGCGGGTTCCACATCAAGGCTGGCGTACTCGTCTTGGGGCGGCCCTACTTCGCGGCGAAGACCAACGCCAACTTCCCCGACAACCCCGCGCGCTGCGGTCTGCCAACGATTCAGGGCGTGATCGTGCTCGCGGACGCGGAGCGGGGCACGCCGCTTGCCCTGATGGACGCGACGGAGATCACGGCGCTCCGCACCGCAGCGGCGAGCGCCATCGCGGCCAAGCACCTCGCGCGCGCGGATGCCCGCACCGCGACGATCGTCGGCTGTGGGACACAGGGTCGGGTGCAGCTGCGGGCCTTGCGGGCGGTGCGCGCCCTGGAGCGCGTGTACGCCTGCGACCGGGACGCCACAGTGGCCGAGCGGTTCGCCCGCGAGATGCGGACCGAGTTGGGCCTCGAGGTGCGGGCGCGGACCGATATCGCGGGTGCAGCCCTCGCAAGCGACGTAATAGTGACGTGCACACCGTCGCGCGAGCCGATTCTCGCTGCTGGCGACGTCCGCCCAGGCACCTTCGTCGCAGCCGTGGGGGCAGACAACCCCGAGAAGCAGGAGATTGACCCTGCCCTGCTGGCCGCGAGTCGGATCGTCGTGGACGTGCTCGAGCAAGCGGCCACGATGGGCGACCTGCACCACGCGCTTCGGGCCGGCCTATTGAGCCGCGCCGACGTGCACGCCGAGCTGGGGGAAGTGGTCGCGGGGCGAAAGCCGGGACGGTGTTCCTCGGAGGAGACGATCGTGTTCGACTCGACGGGAATGGCGCTGCAGGATGTAGCGGCGGCCGCCGCCGTGTACGAGCGGGCGGTTCAGGCCGGACGCGGCCTCGCCATGTCGCTGGGCGAATGACTGCCGCGAGTCTCGTGACGTATACGGCCGTGGCGGCCGTCCTCACCGTGACGCCGGGCGCGGACACGATGCTCGTCATCCGCAACGTCATCGCCCGCGGTCGACGCGCGGGCGTCGTGACCACGCTCGGCATCTGCAGCGGCCTATTCGTCCACGCCACGCTGTCGGCGCTTGGTCTGTCGTTGCTGCTCGCGCGCTCGGCCGAGGCGTTCACCGTGGTGAAGCTCGCTGGCGCCGTCTACCTGGCCTGGCTGGGTGCGCAGGCGTTGCGCGGCGCGGCGCGCCGAGCAGCGCCCCAGGCCGTGCTAGCGGGCGAGGGCCGGGCCGCCGATCGCGCGCGGTCGTGGCGCGAAGGCTTCCTCACTAACGTGCTCAACCCGAAGGTCGCGGCGTTTTACCTGGCGTTCCTGCCGCAGTTCGTCGGACCGGGCGACGCGGTGCTCCCAACGTTCCTCGGGCTCGCAGCCATCCACGCGGCGTTGGGTCTCGTGTGGCTAAGCCTGCTTGCCAGTCTGCTCGAGCGCGCGCGCGGATGGTTCGGGCGTCCGGCGGTGCGCCGGGCGCTCGACGGGGTGAGTGGCGCGGTACTCGTGGCGTTGGGGGCGAGGCTGGCGCTGGCGCGGCGCTAGGCGGCCTCCAACGCCGCTGCCAAGGGCTCGGCGTCCCATGACCCATCGTATCGCACGCCGTTGATGAAGAACGTGGGCGTCCCGTTCACCCCGCTACGCACCCCGCTCATGAAGTCGTCCCGCACCTGGGCCTTGTAGAGGTGCGCCGCGAGCTCGCGCGCCACCCGCGGGGCGTCGAGGCCAAGCTCCGCCGCATACTCGATGAGATTCTCGTCCTCCAGGGCAAACTGCCGCTCGAACAGACGATCATGCATAGCCCAGAACTTGCCCTGCGCCGCTGCCGCCTCCGCGACCTCGGCGGCGTGCTCGGCGTGCACGTGCACCTCTTTGAGTGGAAAGTTGCGGAACACGAACCGCAGGCGCGGCCCCAAGCGAGCCTGGACCTGCTTCACGATCGGGTACGCCCGGCGGCAGTGCGGGCACTCGAAGTCCCCGTATTCCACGAGCGTCACGGGCGCGTCCGCGAGGCCCTGGGAGTGATCGTCCGCGTTCACCGCCACCGCCAGGACCGCGGCCCCCCCCCCCTTCCCCCGCTTGGCGCTCATCGCGCGGCTCGCTCGAGCCCCTCGAGGGCTCGCAGGATCCCGTCCGCCCCAGGGTTCACGCCGATAGGCGACACATAGCTCCAGCGAACGATGCCCTCCTTGTCGATCACAAACAGCGCCCGCTCGGTGATGCCTTCCGCGTCGCGGTAGACGCCATAGCGTCGCGCCACCGCTCCCTTCGGCTCGAAGTCAGCCAGGAGCGGGAAGTGCAGCTTGCGCTGCTGAGCGAACGCCAGATGAGACCAGACACCGTCGACCGAGACACCGAGCAGCTCGGCGCCGTACCGTTGGAACTCGGGGAGGATCTCGTTGTACAACGCCATCTGATCGCCGCAGACGGGGCTCCAGTCCGCCGGGTAGAACGCGAGGATCACCGGCTGGCCCCGAAAATCGCGGAGCGAGACCTGTTGATCCGGCGTGCTGTGCAGTGTGAAGTCGGGGGCCGCCGTCCCGGGCGAAACAGGGGCGGATAAGCGCTGAGCTGTTGGCATGATTGCACCATAACGCCTGCGTCAAGAGCGCCTGGACAGGTTGCGGCGCTGGGCGCAAAATGAAGCCTTCCCAAACCGGAGCAACCCGATAATGGACGTCCGCGTTTACGCAGTGGCAATCGCCGTCGCTAGCCTCCCGCTCCCTCTCCTGCTTGCGGCGCAGGGCGGGTCCAGTCCCGTCGCGGATGCGTTGCGCACGGGGGAGCAGC
>WNFC01011516.1_pt1 | contig 16429 bp, 26 predicted proteins | sample 5400541 | NCBI WGS metagenome assembly WNFC01 (sample SAMN13153342, study PRJNA577476) | soil metagenome | isolation source: 120 cm saprolite under Douglas fir tree site 2 hole 2 replicate 1 | place: USA:California | collected 2015-04-18
GGCGACCTCGGCATGTCGGCCGGCACCTTCGGCTTCGCCGTCGGCATGTTCTACTGGGCCTATTTCCTCTTCGAGGTGCCGAGCAACGTGATCCTGGAAAAGGTCGGCGCCAGGATATGGATCGCCCGGATCATGATCACCTGGGGAATCCTGGCGGGCCTGACTGCCATGGTTACAGGGCCGACCAGCTTTGGGATCGTGCGTTTCCTGCTCGGCGTCGCCGAGGCCGGATTCTTTCCCGGCATCATCCTTTACTTCACTTACTGGTTTCCGAGCTATCATCACGCCCGCATCGTGTCAGGCTTCCTGGTAGGCCTGCCGGTCGCGGTGGCGATCGGCGCGCCGATATCGACGGCGCTGCTCGGCCTGGATGGCCTGTTCGGTCTGCGGGGCTGGCAGGTCATGTACATCGCCGAAGCGATCCCGACCGCGGTGATCGGGGTGATCACGTTTTTCGTGCTCACGGATCGGCCAGCGGAAGCAAAATTCCTCACCGCGGAGGAACGCAACTGGCTCGTCAACACGATCGCCGCCGAACGCCGCGCCACCGAGAGGGTGCGCACATTCACGCTGTGGCAGGCGCTTTACAATCCCAAGGTTCTGCTGCTGGCATTGAACTATGTCGGCATCGTCACCGCCAGCCTGGGCATGCTGATTTTCGTTCCGCAAATGATCAAGTCGCTGGGTGACTACAGCAACATGACGGTCGGCTGGCTCACCATGATTCCTTATACTTGCGGCGCCATCGCCATGGTGGTGTGGGGCCGCATCTCCGATCGCATGAACGAGCGGCGCTGGAATCTGTTCATCGGCTGCGTGTTCTCGACCGGCGGGCTTGTCATCGCAGGCATGACAATGGGGACCTGGTGGGCGCTCGTTGGAATGTCGATCGCCGCGATGGGTTTTTACGGCTCCAAGGGCCCGTTTTTCGCGATGCCACCGATGTTTCTCAGCGGCGCCGGGCTCGCTGCCGGCATTGCCTGGATCAACTCGATCGGCAATCTTGGAGGCTTCTTCGGCCCTTGGTATGTCGGGGTCATGAAAGATCTCACCGGCAGCTACGCGGGCGGACTTTATGGGCTCGCCTTGCTCGGTCTGTTCGCTGCGATCGTCTGCGCGCTGTTTCTGCACATTCCCAATCGCATGCCCTCGGCGGCGGTCGGCGCACCTGCCGCTTGATGGTGATCGCTCCGGCATGGAGTGCGGTAATCAATGTCCGAGTTGGGTCAAAAGGCGAAGAACTCACTACGAGCAAATGTTTTCCGCTGTTCATCCAATAACGGACCATTCCTGGGCTGGACCGTCGAAAGCTCTTGGTGAGATTAGAGGGCTGTTACTCTCGCTCGTCGGAGAGAGATTCGAACCCAGAGCAAACTGCAGCGCAAGTTATTGCGCTCGCCCTTTCGTTTTCAGAACTGTACTAAAACTGCGAAGTACGAAGCTTTGGAGAAAAATGTCGTCTCCAACCGCAAATTGTCGTCTCTTCGGCAATCTCTAGTACGGTCACTCAGCTGGAAGGTCTCAGTTTGTTGGGGATTTTCGGGCTGGTCGACTGAGCTCGACAGCAGGCTGCCCAGGTCGATGGCGGAGAGAGTGTCCGCCGCGATAGACCCTCACAGCAGCTCCAGCTGTCTCACAAACCCTTATTTTTTCGGCCGTTTCAAGAAATCGATAGCTTCACTGCGCGTCATGAAGCATCATTTAATTGCAGCCCGATTGATGGGTGTTACGATGGGTGAATCCCGATGGGAAAAAAGGCGAAAGAGCTGGCGCCTATTACCGTCTCGCGGCTCGCGTCGCCGGGCCTTCACTTTGTCGGTGGCGTCGCCGGGCTTGCCCTTCAAGTCTTGCCTACTGGCGGGCGGACGTGGATCTTGCGCGCCACGATAGGGGGGTAAGCGGCGCGACATGGGATTGGGCGGATACCCCGACGTGACCTTGGCTGGGGCACGCGAAGCCGCGCGCAACGCGCGCTTACTGATCAAGAGTGGGAAGGACCCTATTGCGGAAGCAAGAGCGGCGGAAAGCGCCCTTCGCGCTTCCCTCGCCAAGGACGTGACATTTGAACAGGCGGCTCGGTCTTACATCGCGGCGCACGAGGCTGGCTGGCGAAACGCCAAGCACGCTCAGCAATGGCGAAACACGCTGACTAGCTACGCCTATCCCAAGATCGGTGGACTCATGGTGCGGAACGTGGAATTGGCCCATGTGTTGGCTGTTCTTGAACCCATCTGGAGCGAAAAGACCGAAACGGCAACTAGGCTGCGCGGGCGTATCGAACAAGTGCTGGATTGGGCGACGGCGCGAGGGTATCGCGACGGACTCAATCCAGCCCGTTGGCGCGGCCACCTCGACAAGCTATTGGCGCGCCCTTCCAAGGTTGCAGGGGTCGAACATCATGCCGCTTTGCCTTTCGCCGAGATAGGAGCGTTTATGCAACGCCTCAGCGACGCCAAGGGCATGGGAGCGCGCGCGCTTGAATTCGCCATCCTAACAGCGGCACGGTCTGGCGAGGTTAGGGGCGCGATTTGGGCGGAGATCGATCTGAAGGCAGTCGTTTGGACGGTTCCAGGAAATAGAATGAAAATGGGTCGCGAACACAGGGTGCCGTTGTCACCAACCGTCGTTGCGCTCTTAGATGGGCTTCCCCGAATGGTAGGGACGGACCTTCTATTCCCGGCGCCGCGGGGTGGTGCATTGTCCGATATGACACTCTCGGCGGTAGTTCGCCGGATGAAGGTGCCTGCCGTGCCCCACGGCTTCCGCTCGACCTTCCGAGATTGGGCGAGCGAGCGCACCAACTACCCTCGTGATGTCGCCGAAATGGCCTTGGCGCACACCATTGGCGACAAGGTGGAGGCCGCCTATCGTCGCGGCGATCTATTCGAGAAGCGACGGCGCCTAATGGCTGACTGGGCAATATTCTGTCGTCGGACACAGCCAAGAGGTAAAGCGGTTAGCATAAGGCGTGACAACGCAAGCTGACTGCCGGGTCAGAAGTTGTCACCGTAGTCTCGATGCGATTAACTCTCCCGCCTGTTTGGAGCCACCAAAGACGTGCAAGCTACTATTGTTATTGTCACCTCCACAGATACGATTTCTGATCGTTGAAAGTGATGGATGGGGAGCATTGTGAAATCAGCAAAATCTGGGGCTGGTGACAATGAGCAGCAATCGATTTTGCGGCTCTATTCCTGGATGGGGATCTGCCTATTGTTCATTCAGCTCGCGGAGCGAGCGTTGCAGCAGGCCATAGCGACTGTGCTCGATGACCCTATTGTTAGGCTCAGCGAACAAAGCGAGGCCGAAAGGAAACAGACATTAGGAGATTTTCTAAAAAAGCTTAAGAAACGAGTAAGGCTCGAATATGCGCTTAAGGAAAGGCTCTATGACTTTCTCAGAATGAGGAATCAGTTTGTACATGACCTATCCGACTGGGACCTCAAAACTGCGGAAGGACGGCGCGATGCTCAGTTATTTGTTATTGAACTGACAATGCTGGCACTTTCCACAACAGCTCTATTCACCACGGTATTTCAGGTGTGGGCCAGGGACAATTTTGATGAAGAGTTCTTTAATGAGGTGGAGGGTGAGCAACGGCAGTTACTGAAAATGTTCGAGAGCCAGTTTGGCGGGACAGCGCGTAAGATATTGGCTGGAAAACATTCGAAGCCTGCGCAGTTGCGTACAGGAAAATAGAGCTTGGGGTGTATGTGTAGTTACTCCGAACCCTCCGAAGGCAAAGGTCACACGTTCGAATCGTGTCGGGTGCGCCAGCAAAATCAGGCACATCTCGATTTTTGGCTAAATCCAATATTTGACCGGGTAAGCAGTGGGTAAGCAGCTGTCGCGGTTTCGATGCGGTGATGGCCGAGACGTGCCGTTCGGCAAAGAAGAAAGCACTCAATAGCTATCCAAGGGTACGATCTTGTCGGCGATGTTCATGGTCATGCTGACCCTCTGCATCGGTTGTTAGACAAGCTTGATTATACCGAGGTCGAGGGTGTTTTCCGGCATCCTGAAAGGAAGATGATCTTCGTTGGTGATTTTGTAGATCGCGGCCCCCAGCAGCGCGAAGTTGTTCGGATTGCCCGCTCCATGTGCGAAGCCGGTGTAGCAATGGCAGTGATGGGAAATCACGAATTCAACGCGATAGGTTGGGCAGCTCAGAACAACGATGGAAAATTCCTGCGGAGCCATTCGGAAAAAAATGCGCGCCAGCACTCAACATTTCTTCGACAAATCGAAGAGCACTCCTCCGACCACCAGGACGCCGTTGGCTGGTTTAGAAGCCTGCCAATCTGGCTGGACCTTCCCGGCCTTCGCGTAGTCCATGCCTGTTGGCATGAACCTTCGCGCAAGGCTTTGATGCCTTTCTTAGACGAGGCAGGGCGGTTCACCGAGGAAGGAATTCTAGAGAGTTATCGGCACGGCTCAAACGCTCATGCCGCTGTCGAAATACTCCTGAAAGGCCCAGAGGAGCGTTTACCGGCTGGCATCCATTTTTTCGACAAGGATGGGCATAAGCGGCAAGAGGTTCGGTTGCGTTGGTGGGATCAAGACGCAACAACATTTCGAAGGGCCGCCCTTGGGATGGACGGGCGGGAGGATGAAATACCAGACTCCAAACTCCCGAGGGACTACCGATATCACGAAGGCAAGCCGGTATTTTTTGGCCATTATTGGCTCGAGGACCGGCCCGGAATTACGGCGCCGAACGCGGCGTGCCTCGATTTCAGCGTTGCCAAGGAGGGCTACTTGACCGTCTACCGATGGTCAGGCGAACGAGAACTAACTGAACACGCCCTAGTATCCGTCCCAGCCTGACATGCTCATAAGCACGTCGCACCGTCCTCCCAGGCGAACCGCTCCGGCTTGCTTCCGTGCACATCCAGGATTTGGTTAATTGGGAGAGAAGCGCCGCGTTTCGCCTTCTTGGTTTCGGGTACGACGACGGTCAGCCTGAACGCTACCGGCGATCCGTGAACGACGACGCTTGCTTCAAGCTTGTCCCCGCCCCCCACCTGCGCCTTGCCGCCGGCACGGACGACGCCGAGGAAAACCGCATTCAAGATTCGCAATTGGCGCTGTCCGAGCGCGGAATCAAAGCGGGGCGCTTCCCAGGGAAATACGACACTGGTGCGTCGCTGCCTTTCCTGGCGGCCGACATCCGTTCGCAGGAGCCGACGGATCTCCGAGTGCGCGCCGTTCCAGGTCGGTGGCACGTCAACGAGACCCAGCTCGCCGCGGACCCTCTCGCGTACGATGTCCATGTCGTCGGGAAATGAAGGCGGAACTTCGGGCCATCGTAGGATTTCGGCGTCGGAGAGGTTTTGCAGCCAAGAAAAACGCGCTCCTCCGAGAACGACGTCTTCACTCATCCCCGCAGGTCGAACTGGTAGGGCAATTTGAGTTGGCGTTTGGCCTGCCCGCCGCTTAGCCCAGTAAACTCGTCCGGGAACTGGGATTTGGGCTTCTGAGCAAGCTTTTTTCAAACCGGCGTCAGAGACATCTAACTTAGGGGCAAGCGTTGAGATGGGCTCGCCCCAGACCGCCTCGTATAGCCTTTCCCGGGTCCAACACGATGCCATGCTCATCGCGATCTGTTTTGAGGTCCAAGGGTCGAGAGTTCGGAATCCGCTGCCTTGGGTATGGGCCGCCACGAATGTAGCCAGAACGACGGACGGACGGTTGCTTTAAGGCACCGGTCTTGAAATTCAGGAAACGTTACTGTTAGTATCGCCTGATCCCTTTTCAGCCTGAAACATCTGTCGAATTTTGATCCCGGCATCTTCATCGGATGCCATCCCATCGCCGCCCGTACCACGCAGTTGGGTAGTAAACGCGGTAGTACGGAGCTGGGCGAGCTTGAGATGGATATCTGGTTGGAGGTGGTAGCGAGCGTCAAGGGCCAGCGTTACCCGATCACCTATCACGATGGAAGCGACCGCGCCGCGCGAGATCCCGCGCGAGCAGCCAAAGCGGATCGAGAAAAAGGAAGATTGAATGTTGTCACTTTCGTCGGCCGGTCAATGCGCCGGCCCGTCGTCGTGATCGGTCCGTTGGCATTCAAGTTTGCACGCAATGCCAAAGGGCGAGCCAGCAACCTTTATGAAGCCAAGCTGTACCGCACCTCGAGCGAGGCGCGGCGCGCCCTGCTCTGTCCGATCGTCTGGGTCTCGCCCGGCGGCCGATTGCTGATCATGCGGTTGGCAACGCCTCTCGTCGAAATGATGACCATCGACGAATATCTAGAGGTCAGTGAGATCTGGGACGCCAGGCCAGGAGAGGACAGCTACCCGTTTGAGCCCAAGGAATGCGATTGGGGATGGTACAAGGGCCGACGTGTTGCGCTCGACTATTCGACGCCAGCCTGGGAGGACGCATGACCGTCCCGCCCGACCAGGTCGCGCTGCGGCCGACCACGATGGTCGGCGCGCGGCTCGAGGACGATTGACGCGCCGCCTCCTCGCGCTGTGCCTTCCGCCGGACGCGCCACTCAAACGCGCTGACACAGCTTTTGCGGTAACTGATCTCTGCGGACGTGACGACCTCAACAGCGATCTCTTTAATGAACCTCTCTGGTCTGTCCCCTTCCCCGTCCTGCCAGGACGCCCGCTCCTCACGGTCGTATCCGGCAAGGATGGCGAAGCGTAGCTGGTCCGGACCTGGAGCGGCCTGGGCGGCCTCGCGCCGCCCCACAGGCGGCCGATCGAGCGACAAGGCCACCCTCGCCTGATGAAGGGCCACGCTGATATCTCGGGCTTCGCAGCCTCTCACCTCCGGTTTGCCGCCGCATGCGGCCACCGCCAGGAACAGCGCGTTGAGGAAGCGGAGCCGGCGTTGCTCAAAAGGAGCATCAAAGACCGGCGCCTCCCAGGAAACGTGTAGGTGGCGTTCAGCTGCTTTTGCCGGCGGGCCTCGTCCTCGGCAATCAAAAGCTCAATAGCAGGATGCCGGGCTGTCAGCGCCCTGGGAACACTGACCTTGCCTATGATTTTGCGGACCCAGCGCGCCGATCTTCACAGTGGCGCGGTCGCTACGATTGAAGTTGCCGGGCCTTGGCCGCGGAGAACGTCACCGCTTCGCAGCTAATGGAAATGTTTTGATTGGTCGACAATCGGCCAAGCTGAGGTCAAAATCGCCGGCCTATCGCAAGCGGCTGGCCGGCGAGGACAGATGCTTGCTGCCGAGGTCAATGATCGGTCCGTCGCGAGACGGGGATACAAGTAACGGCGCGGGTTTGTGCGACCAGCTGCGATCCGACAGAAACAAAAGACGCCCACCGGGCAATTCCCGAAATGATCGATCTCGGTTTTAGCAACGCCGTCAGAATGCGTTCGGGCTTCACTCCAAGATTCGAATGCCACGCCTTCGGGATCGTTCTCCTGCAACCACGTTTCCGCGGCGTCAACGTTCGCAAACACTAAAAGATTGGTCAATGTCGCCGACCTGTTTGGTTGTGTTGACATACAGGAATACGGTCATCGGTTCCCTCGTCGGATAGAGGCGGCCCACTAGCGCCCGCAAGCTGCGAGCGCTTCCCGCCGTCGCAGGCAGATTCTGTATTTACGAGGCGCCGAACCGTAAGAGCGCGCGCATTCGTGAAGCCACATATCGCACTCTGGCGGCGGATATCCAGCATAGCCCGCCGGGTCTTGGCAATCATACTTTGCTCGGGGCTGGTTCATGCATTCATACCAGCGCTCGGTCTGCGGTCCATTAAGCTTTGTGCATTCTTGCTCCCAGCGATCGCAGTTTTGCCCTGGATATTGCATCTGAGCAGCAGGCGGCGCGGCCGCTGCGACTGCGATAGGCTCGAATGCGATAATCATTCCGATCAGAATGCGCAGGGTCATCGGTCCCTCGCCAGCTTGCGTTTTCCCCAATGCGGGCTTTTGCGCTTCGGGTCGAATTCCAGCGGCCTATGCCGATTGATCGCCTGCATCATACCCATGCGCGCAAAGATCATCGGGCCATTGTTCTCCGCAGCCTCAGTGACGCAATGGGCCGCGGCCTGCACCTGTTTCATCTCGTGCTCGGCCTTCGGAACTTCCTTCGCCAGCCAGGCGATGGCATCTTTGAGCGTCCGCAGCTTCTTGCCGTCCGGCAGGATGATCGGTTCGTCAAAACGCTCGTTTCCAGCCCCGCTGGGATGTCATCAGGGGCGGCTCTAATTTGCCGTGCTGCCGGTTTTGGCTGGCGGCTTCTTCGCTGCGGGAATTTTTGCTGTTGCCTTGGGCGCGTCGGTGCTGCGTACCTGGCCCCATGGATCGGTCGGGCCCTTGTCGGGAATGTTGCCGAGCGAGCGCTCGTAAGCGCGCTGCGCGGCCTTATCCGCCTCCTTCTCCTGTGGCGTCTTGTCCTTGTCTGCTTCCCCGTATTTGGGCACCGACTTTTCCTGCGCGTAGGCAGGTCCGGCCAGCATCACAATCATCGCCGCGGCGCAGACAACTCTCATGCGAACACTCCCTCGATGCTTTTCTGAGTTTCTGATCAACGAATAGCGCAGCGCCCAAGCGCTTTCCAGCCCGTTGGCATGCGCTCGCCACGATCGTGCCGACGTGAACGTCGCCGTAGTAGACGTGCCAGCGTTCCTCGCGGGCTTCGGTCAATCGGCGGCGGGTGAGAGCGGGCATGCCCCATCAAAGCGCGAACCGAACGGGTAGGCAAATGACGCTATGGGTCGCGCAGTGCAAAGGGCCGCGCTACTGCCCTTCGTGGGTGTGCATAAGCCGGCAGACGAATCCCGTAATCTGCGGTTCTCTTTCACGGTAGAGTTACTTCCGCTTTTCGCCGAAATGTTTAGCCGATTTTGCCTAAATCGCGCGCGACAATCCGATGATGAGAACCTTGGCCGTCATTTTTGTTCTGGCGCTGATCACCATCGCATTCGAGATCTATTCGGATGCCGCGTTGACGAGCGCAGAGGTCTCTCACACTCCTGCCCCAGACCCTGCGACGGTGGCTGTCGCCCATGCGCTCAAACGCGATTAGGCGCCAAAGTTGCCGGTGAGGGCTTGGTTCATTTCCCCTTCGCCTTATCAGGGGGTGATGGAAAGGGGCCAGTACCTAGGGGAGTGAAGGGCTGCGCTTCGCAACTGTTGATCATGACCGACATTCGGGCCGCGACATAATCGTTGTTTTTGAAAAATACCGCGTAAGTGCGACGCGGCGCCGTGGCTGATTCAGCCCCCCGTAAGCACAAGATGTAAGGTCCGGGACTTGCAGAGTAAGCTTCTCGGACGGCCGATACTTCCACGGAGCCCACCAGCTTTTCCTCATTGGAAGCTTTTTTGGCAGCCTTGTTTGCTGCCTCTGCATCGGGAGCACTAACCGGCGGTGGGTTATAGACGGACGAAGAACAGGCCGTCAAAACAAAGCACGCCAAGACTACAAACACGCGCATTGGCTCATTTCTTTGCTTTCAGCCCTAGCGTGGCACGAAGAGATAATCGATAATCGTGAAGACGAGCAATGCCAACAAAAACCAGTGGAATACCGGTTTCAGTTCGCTCTTGAAAAATTGGTTTGCGTTCATTTCCCCTTTGCCTTCAGCCCGAGATCTACTGTTTCTGGCCAGGCGGAATGGCTTCGTTCGCCCGTTCGTTCAGCGATGGCGCTTCCGCCGCGGGTGTCGCGCCCCTAAGCTCTGACGCTACGCAATCACCAGCCCACAGTTTGGTGCCCTTGACCGTTCCGACAAGTTTGCAGCCCATTGGCTCTTTCGGCTTTACTTGAACCAGCGGTTTGTTGCCGACCTTCGGTAGCTTATCCTTAGCGAAGGCATTTGCTGAAAAGCAGATCGCAACGAGAATGACCAGCCACCTCATCGTCATTTGGGCGTAGGCAGCCGCAAAGACTACCAGGGTGGCCACGACCGTTAAGGCGATGAGCTTTTCCATTTTTCGAATATGCTCTGGAGATCGTTACCTTCCGGTGTAGGTTACTTCTTCGCCTTCAGCCCCAGCTCGACCAGGCGGCGGATGGCTTCGGAGCGGCCGGGCTGATCAGCCTGCTTGTCAGCCCAATTGTCGACCGTTGCGCGCAATTCCTTTGATAGCCGAATAGCGGTTACAGGGTCCCGCCCGGTCGCGGGACGGCCACGGCCCTTTTTTGGTACTACCTTATTTGACTTCGTCATAAAGTGTAGTACCATAAAAGCAAGCCGAGGGGAAGTTCCCGCTTCCGCCCCGGCTCTAACCCGAGCCATAAAGGACTGCGAACCCAAATGACCCAGGCTGACCGCGTGCATAGCACGCCACCCACAAACACGTCTGCAATCGACGATCCAAAATCCTCCACCGCGACACTGCACCCCTACCTAGAACCGTCGCCTATCTTGGCCGACGGCGGCGCCCAAGTGGGCAAATTGCCGGGTTGTATCCCGCTGCACGATCTACGCGGGCTGGGACACCCGGAAAGTCCGATCAAAGCTATTCGGGCAAAGTGCCTCGATTGTTCGGGCGGCAATGATGCCGAAGTTCGCAAGTGCGTGGCGACCGGCTGCGCGCTCTGGCCCTTCCGCATGGGCGTCAATCCGTTTCACGGGAGGGCGCGGTCATGATACTTCAAAGACCTATGTTCCCGCTCGTAGATACGACGCGGCGGTTCAAGACCCTGAAAGATGCTGAGGACGCTCTGATGGGGCAAGGATTCAAGCTTGTTCCGGATACCTGCAATTGGATCGATGATGCGGCCCAGATCGACGCTGGCGTGTATCCAGTCGAGGAAGCCTATGGCGTCTCGAAATACCGGATCGAATACCGAGCGTTAGACGCCACCCCGACGCGGCGGCGTTTCCTTACCGTGGCTGCAGTTGGCAGCATTGTTGGCGTTGGCAGTCTTGCCGCTGCCGCGATGGCGCCGAACGACGTCCCCCAGGCCGTGACCATCCCGCCGGCGCCAGCGATTGCCGGGCACGACCCGGTGTTTGGTCTGATCGAAGCCCACAGAAAAGCTGGCCGCGATCACGATGCCGCACTTGTCGAACAAGAACGCCTTGAACGGATCGGCGACTAGGCAGCCGATTGGGTAGGCGAGGCGCCTTGCCATGCCGAATTTGAGGCGTTCGACGTGCTTCTCTCGGCAGCGGCTAGTACCTCGGCACAGTGATTATGACTCTTTGGGCGTGACGGGATAGGCCCGGCCCATTTTGGCGCGGGCCTTGTCGGTTGTGAACATCCATTTGATGCGAGCGCCGGCGGCGTTTCGTTGCTTCTCCCATGCGGCGATTTCGCTGGTGAGGCGGTTGGGATCGTCGATCCTGCGATCCAGGCATTGGCCGCGCAACACGCCGATCTCGATCTCGACCATGTTGAGCCAGCTGGCATGCTTGGGGGTGTAGTGGAATTCCAGGCGTTGCAAAATGCGGCGGGCTTCGGCGGGAGGGAATGCTTCATAGAGGGCGCCGGCCGAATGGGTCGACAGGTTATCCTGTACGACTCGGATGCAGGCCGCATCAGGATAATGGACATCGACGAGTTCGCGCATGCAGTGGGCGTAATCTTCTGCCGCCCGCCGCTCGGTGGGCTTGACCTTGCGCCATGGCCGATGCACGTCGATGCAAACGAAGAGATTGACGGTACCGTTACGGCGGTATTCGTAGTCATAACGCTCGATCTGGCCGGGCTCAGCCGGGATCGGCTGACGTACCTCGCCAATCAGCTGGACCGGGCTCTCGTCGAAGCAGACCACCGGCCGCTTTGGATCGGGCGCTTCGGCATAGAGGTCGAGCACGTCTTCCATGCGGGCGACATATTCGCCGTCGATCTGCGGAATACACCACATATCCCTGCGCCATGGCTTGAGCCCGTTTTCGGCCAGCCGCCGCCGCACCGTTTCCCCCGACAAGCTCTCGTGCTCGGTGAGCTTGACCATGGCGTCGGCCAGCAGTTCCAGCGTCCAGCGAGCGCGCCCCTTGGGCGGATTGGCGCAAGCCGTTGCCACCAGCAGGGCTTCTTCCTTGCCGGTAAGTTTGCGCTCCGCTCCGGGCCGCGGATCCTCGCTCAGCGCCCGTTCCAGATTTCCTTCCACGAAGCGCCGCTTGGTCCGGTAAACGGTGGAACCGCTCACCGCCACCGTGCGCGCGATCTCTTCGTCGCTGCATCCAGCATCGGCCGCCAGCAATATCTGGGCGCGCTTGAGTTTGCGGGCGGCTCGTCTGCCCTTGCTCAACATCGCGGTGAGTTCACCGCGTTCGGCTTGGCTCAATTCGACCCGATAGCGTACATTCATGCCGACCTCCTTGTTGGAGGGCCGGACGAATCGACAAATGAATCAAAAATCAGGCGCCGCGCGCAACCTCAGCGCTCACAGCTTCACCGAAAAGCAAGGCCAGTACCTAGCCTTCATCTATACCTACTCGCACATGTTCCGGCGGCCGCCCGCCGAGACCGACTTGCAGCGCCACTTTCAAGTAAGTCCGCCCTCGGTTCACCAGATGATCGTCACCCTCGAACGAAATGGCCACATTCGACGTCAACCCGGTGTCGCAAGAAGCATCCAAATCCTGGTTGCTCCGGAAGATTTGCCCATCCTAGATTGGCTCCAAATCAACCAGTCATAATCACTGGGCCGAGGTACTAGCACGGTTCCCGGTATCCTCGCCCAACTGAGCTACCTTCAAGAGATCGCGAAGCGCAACGCGTGGATGTTCAGTGACCGTGCGGACAGCGCGCCCCGCCTCATTGAAGGTTTTGCGGCATCCATCGCGAACATCTGGAGGGTGCAGTCATGACAATCGAACGTCCGATGTTCCCGCGTGCGGAAAAGTCTGCATTGCGTGTTGTCGGAGGAATCAATTTCACGCCGCCCGAAACCCAGTCGTTGCCCGACCCGCGCAAGCGACAGAAGCGCGGCCCCTACAAGCTCGACCGGGGCGTCAAATTGAGTATCAGGACGGATTGCCCCTCATCGATCCGGCCGGAGAAGAAGATTTTATCTTCCGCCACATCGCCGCTCACCGCGCGGCAATCGACCACTACGACCGTTGCGTAACCATCGAGAGCGAGGCGGAAGACAAGGTTTCCGCCAGCGAATATGCATTCATCCAGCACAACACGAGCAATGCCTATGACAAGATGATCTGCCACGCGAAGGGAATCATCTTGTGTAAGCCGACCACGCGCCGCGGCCTGATTCACCAAGCGCGATACCTCGCCGCCCAGTTCAGCGAACATGTTGGCTGGGACGAGGGGGCCTGCGAAAACATCTATCTGCCGGACAAGATCGATGATCGTCCGTGGGTTGCGGCGTTCCTGAAAAGCCTCGTGGCAGGGCTGCGGAAGATGGCCGGCGAGCTCGATTCCGCCAATGAAGGGGGACAGCAATGAGCGACGTTGTCCCATTCCCGGGCGCCATACCGGCGCCGGAGGTCCACACTGAGATCGATCCCAACAAAGTCCACGCTGAGGCTTTCCGCGATTTGGAGAGTGAAGTTTGCGATCTCGATCGCATGGGGGAAATCGCGCGAGACCTGATCATGAATTGCGCGGCGAAAGAAGACAGCTTCCACGACTTGGAGCTGGCCACCTTTGCCGTTTGGCAGCTGGCGAAGATGGCGAAAGAGTTCAGGACCAACTATCAAAAACGCTGGTACGGTGAGCTGGTGGGCGTGTCATGAGCGAGCTCACCCCGCAGCACGTTCTGACCGACCTTTTCGGCAGCGCCGACTTTCCGGCGGAGATCCTTGACCCCGAACACGCGGCCGAGATCGTTATCCGGCGGCTGATCGATGCCGGGTTTGAGATCAAGCCGGCCGAGAGGAGCCGGATATGAAGCGGCGGAGGCGAATCGCATAGGAAGAGGAATAGGCAGCGGCTTGCCGCACACGCCACAAGGTTGCGAAGGTAGAATCAAATCAAGGCCCGCCGGCGCTCCTACGTCGGCGGGTTTTTCGCGCGATTACGCCTCTGCTCGGATAGTTCCAATAGTGTTGCAGCCGCGCCCCTGTTTTCAAAAATCCGGCCTGGTGACATCATTTGGCCCCTAGCCGGGTCATACTCGATCAGCGGAGTGAGCCGCCTGAATTGGATTTGTTTTGTGCGGCAAAGCGGGGAAACTCGAATGAAAAAGACAATCGCGAGTGTGGCGCTCTCTCTAGCGCTGATGTCTTCGACGGCGATGGCCGAGGAACGTGCAGGCGCCGCTGCGTTGGGGGCCTTATCGGGTGCCGTGGTGCTCGGGCCGATCGGTGCCGTCGCCGGAGCTGTCATCGGTTATACGGCCGGCCCGTCGATTTCGCATTCGTGGGGCCTGAACCGCTCGAGCGCGCCGCGCCATGCGCGGAGAGCCGCAAGCCCGGACGCTCGTGTCCCTGCAGGCGACAGTCAACCCGTGCCCAATCAGTCTGCGCCCAAAGATCAAGCAGCTCCTCAAGCGGCCGCCCCAGCGCGGCCGTCCGCCACCACCACGGCTTCCACCGCGCCGCCGGTCCAGCCACTGGAGTGAGCAGATATTATTGTTGAGATAGGGGCGCGGAGCTTCGGTCCCGCTCCCCAACTTAACCATCAATTAACTATTCCGGCGCACCCTCGTCATGACCTTCAGGCGGTCATTGTGCCCGGTCATGACTTCCTGTGGTCGGATCGAGCCGTCGCTGATCACCCCCCAAGCGGCGGCCCTCAAATTTGGGCCCAAGCGGCAGCCCCGCGCCAATGCCGACCGACCCGATCGCCCGATCACGGAAGCCGAAGTTGGCACGGCGAGGCGCCGAGCGCATGTCGATGCGTTAAGGCCCATGTAACGCTCCCGACCCATCATGGAGCCGCGCCGGCTTTATCAACGGCGCAACTCCGAAATCAAGTCCGGGCAACCCCGCCTGACGGACGCTCGACCACGTCGGGCGGGGTCTGTTTTTCTACGAGAGGCTTCGGTCCCGTGGTAACGCAGGCGGGCCTTTGCGTCAGTGGCTTCGTCATCACGGGGCGCGGACAGCTGCGCTTTTCTGACCCGTTCACGCAGTTCGACTAATTCGTTCATCTGAGTGAGGAGATTAGCGGACACGGCAGCATAGGCAGCTAGGCGCTGCTTAATCGAACTCATCCTAAAACTCCAACAAATCAAAAAAATACCGCGCCGAATCAGACGTTCGCATGAATGATACGGCGGCTGAATGAAAGGCTCAGAACCCCGTATTCCTACGGGTTGCGCCGGGCGCCGCATCGAACGTGCAACCGAAAGCGGCTGACGGCGCATGCCAAGCGAGGCATAAGATCGAGGGCCGCCCGGCGCCAATGCTCGGCGCGGCCTAGGGCGCGGAGCTTCGGCCCCGCGCTCCTTTCTGGGGGATTGACGGCCAAAATCCGAGATGGTGCACTGCGACCATTGCAGTACGTTTATTTTGGAGTTTGCGATGAATGACGTGGTTGAACTCATTTTGAAAACCTACCAGTCGATGTGCCCCCTTGATACCGAGCGAGCTGCAGATTCAAGGCAAAAAATTAGCCGATACATTGAAACCCTTGCGTCTGCTGGCCAGCGCGATGCCGAGCAGCTCACGATATACGGCTTGGCGTATTTGACAGAACTGCACGAGGGGCAAGATCCACGGTTCACCGGGTGCTAATCTTTAGCCCGAGGCCGCCTCGCTTCGTGCCGGGCGGCCCGATTCGTTTAAACCGATCGACCGGCACCAGACAGCCCGCAAAAGCCGGACTCACCGGTGGCCTTCCTAGACTCGTGCAGAGGCTATCCCCGAAATAGGCGCGGTTAAGACACAGGCTTCAACGTAATGAAGAAAAATGCTAGCAATGACGGTGACGCCGGGAGGGTTGGATGTCGCGGGCGCTGTTCCTTGGAACGCTACTGTTTGGCCCATTCTTGATCATGTCGTGGGCTCAAAATAAAACTGAGCCGACCCAAACTCGGCCCCCCTTCCCGTTCACACAAACGACATTTCAGTGGGAATATTCCTGCCCGGGCGGTGTAGCTTGCTCATTCTTTGTCCGGGAGGAGAAGCGACCCAGTTCATCAAGTTGAGCTTGTACTTGGGAACGGTATCCTTCGATGGCAGCCAAAACGCCCCGGCTGTGTTCTACGAATTCAACACGAGAGGATTTCCCCACGCGAGCGGTTTCAGCATAAGCACTGGGCTCAGCTCTTTATCATGCCAAGTTAATGGCATGACGTTAGATTATTCTGGTCCACCGAAATAGAAGATGCGCTCGGTGGGAAGCTGCTTGCTGCCCGAGCGACAACTGATCGACCCTCGACAACCACCCCGGGCGCCAGCGTTCACACGTTCGGCGCCCGGGTCCCCTCAAACCCCGGGCAATAACGGATAGAACCTGCCAGCCATTAGCGCATAATTGCAGGATGTCCACCATAACACAGACCACGGTCGTGTTTTCGTGCCCTAAGTGCGGCTTGAATTATCAGGCGACGCAGGAGCACTCCTCGGACCAAAGCTCCGGCAGTTTCGATTGCA
>WNFC01025381.1_pt1 | contig 16427 bp, 14 predicted proteins | sample 5400541 | NCBI WGS metagenome assembly WNFC01 (sample SAMN13153342, study PRJNA577476) | soil metagenome | isolation source: 120 cm saprolite under Douglas fir tree site 2 hole 2 replicate 1 | place: USA:California | collected 2015-04-18
CCAGGGCGATCAGTGCGGCGATGAGCGGAATGATGATGAGCGCCAGCATCAATCAGTCCCTCAGCTCCGCCAACCGTTCCGTATCCAGCGAAGAGAACTCGCGCTGAATGTGATTGATGACGATGCCCATTACGAAAATGCCCACCATGAGATCGAGCAGAACCCCCACCTCGACGACGAAGGGCATCGCATCGTGCAGAAGCTGCGCAAACACGAAGATCCCGTTTTCGAGGATCAGGTAGCCGGTCACCTGCGTAATCGCCTTTTTCCGGGTAGTGAGTAAGAGGAATCCGGCGAAGAGCGTTGCCATCGCAGCAGGGACGACCAGCAAGTCGCGATGTTGCTGCGCCAGGGGCAGTTTGTCGGCGAACATGACGGCCAGTCCCGTGCCAAAGGCGCACAGAAGCACAGACGGTATCAAGCCCAGGTACGGTTCGACCTCATGATGGATGTGGACCTCACGCAGCGCACGCAGCAGCATCCTGGGAATGACGACCGCTTTGATCATGCCCGCGACGATCACCAGCATGAGCAGGCGCAGCGTTGGTCGCTCGCTGAAGAGCAGAGGAAAGATGCTGACCAAAGCTCCTTGCATCGCTGCTGCACGGATGCACGCACGCAGGCTGGACGTCCCGAGTGCAAGAAAGTTCATTAGAACAGCGAGAATGAGAATCGATGCAGTGAGTTGTGACATCGGCCGCTTTATCTCAACAGAAGCACGACTCCGAACGCCGCCAGCAACGTGGCAGTCACCAGGAGTTGCGGAATGCGCAAGAGTCGCAGCCGGGCCATGCTCGACTCAACGAGCCCAATGGCGACGCCGACGCCGGCAACGCCTGCGGCAAAGCCGAGAAAGTCGACCAAGGCATTCCCGGAATGCGCTGGCACGATGATGGTGACGAGCAAGGCCGTGAACACCATCAGCTTCAGCGCGGCGCTGTACATGACCAAACCGAACGGCGGACCGCCGTGGTCGAGCACCATGACCTCGTGAATCATCGTCAGTTCGAGATGGGTGTTCGGATCATCAACAGGCACTCGAGCGTTTTCGGCGAGCAGGATGATGAACCAGCTCACGATGATCAGGACGATCGAGGCGCTCGCTTTTCCCCACGCGTGCGAGGATTGCAGATCGAGGATGTGAGAAAGGGAAAGGGAACCGGAGAGCCGCGCGAACGCGAGCAGCCCAAAGAAGAGCGCCGGTTCTGCGAGTGCGGCAAACGAGACCTCGCGCGCCGCCCCCATGCCTTCGAACGCAGAGCCGGTATCCATCGCTGCGCTGGCGACGAAGAAACGGGCCAGCGCAAAAACGTAGACGAATACGATCATGTCGCCCGTGAATGCGATCCACGCTGGGCGGCCCGCAACCGGAAGCAGGAGTGCCGCGATCATTGCCGCGCTCATCGCCATCACCGGACCCGCAAAAAACACCCAGGTGGTTGTGCTGCTGACGACAAAGCCCTTGCGCAGCAGCTTCGCTAAATCGAAGTACTGCTGCAGCAGTGCAGGACCGCGCCTGCCGCCCACGAATGCTTTTGTCTTGTTGATGACCCCGAGAAGCAGCGGAGCGCCGAAGAAAATGACGACGCTGCTGAGAATTCCGTTGATCACATGGAGCTCCATGCCAACAGGACGAGGAGCGTCACAACGATGTAGACCAGGTATGCCTGGACGTGGCCGACCTGAATGATGCGCGCGAACTTCATGACGCGCTTCGTCCGCCTGACGCCGGGGAGCAATACTCGATCGAGGACGGGATCGGGGACGTGCGTGTGAAACTTCCGTGGAGAGGGGAAGATCGACTGCGGCCGTGCTGCATCGGTGATTGGCAATAGGACCCAACTGAAAAGGCGAACGAGTTGCTGCGCAAAGGACGATGCGGTGTATTGCATCCGTGCCGTCGGCTGCGCGTAGCCGCAATCCCAGGTGACGACGCTGCGGCGCGTCGGGACGAGTGTCTTGACGAGCAGCGCTGTCATCGCAACGATGAGGAGCAGAACTGTCGCGATTGGCGTCAGCGGCGCCAGCGCGCTGGCCACCGCCGGTCCGGACAACTCACCCGTGAGCACATTCGTGGCGCGTGACGTGACCGCGCCAGCGCCGGATGGCCACAGGCCAATGAACACGCGACCGCGAGCGCGCCGATGAGCGCGAGCGCCGGTGCCGCCAGCGCGGCGATCAGCGCGACCGTGGTTCCGTCGAGAAGCGCTCGAAATCCGGCAAGGTATAGGAGCCATTCGCTGACGAAACCGTTGAGCGGTGGCAGCCCGCAGATGGCGACGGCCCCGACGAGGAACGCGATCCCGGTGACGCGCATCGGCCGCAGCAGCCCGCCTAGCCCATCGATCTGCCGCGTTCCAGTGCTGTGGACGACTGCCCCCGCTGCGTAGAACAGCAGCGCCTTGAACGCCGCGTGATTCCACACGTGCAGCAGGCCGCCGGCGAACCCGAGAATTGCAAGCGCGTGATGCCCTGTCGCCGCTCCGAGCGTGCCGATGCCAAGGCCGATCAGAATGATGCCGATGTTCTCAATGCTGTGATACGCCAGGAGCCGTTTCAGGTCATGCTGGGCGAGGGCGAAAATCACTCCAAGCAGTCCGGAGACGATACCGAGCGCCAGGAGTACCGTGCCGAGCCATGCCGGATAGGCGGTGACCAGCGAGAGAACCCGCACCAATCCATAGATGCCCATCTTCAGCACGACGCCGGAGAGGATCGCAGAGACGTGACTGGGCGCCGCAGCGTGCGCTTCGGGCAACCAGATGTGGAACGGCATCACGCCCGCCTTGATCCCGAAGCCAACAAGCGCAAGAAGAAGAATCGGTACGAGAAGATCAGAATGTGCCAGAGCTGGAGAACGTATGAGTTGCCACGTTCCTGTCGCGCTGTGCAGGAGGCCGAACATTGCGAAGAGCAGCAGCGTCCCTGTGTGCGTGGCGATCAGATAGATCCATCCGGCACGCAATGCATCCGGTTCTTGCTCGGTAGTGACGAGAAAAAAAGCGGCAACCCCGACGATCTCCCATCCGAACAGAAACGACCAGGCATCTCCGGCAATCATCACCAGGACCAGGCCCGCGATCAGCACGCCGTAGAGGCACCGCAGCTTTCGGCCCGTCGTGGGATGCTCGGACATGGACCAGTACCCTTCACCATAGAGTGCACCAAGCCCGCCGACGACGAAGACAGGGAAGAGAAAAAATGCCGCGAGCGGATCAACGACCAGCGCGATCGCGCCGCTCGGGATGTACCACCGATAGTGAACGACAGTCGTCCCCGCGCTCAGCGAAAGGGCCGCCCCGAGAATACCAATCACGCAGCCGACGAGATTGATCGCTGCGCTCAGATGCGCAGGGGCGCGGCGTGGAATGCCGGCGATGCCGCTGATGACCAGAGTCAAGCACGAGATGCCGAGCAGTCCGAGTGGTGTCATCCAATGTGCGCGTCGCGGTCACGCGTTTTCCTTCCGATCCGCGTCCTCTCGATTGTTCGAGCCACTTCGCTCAATGACGCACTACCCGACCGCAGCGCTTCGCGAAAGGGGCGACGGCGAAGCATGTAGGAGAGCTCGGCAACGACCTGCAGGTGTGCGCGAATCGTTGGCGTGAGCAGGACGAAAATTGCGCGCACTCCCTCGCCGTCAAACTTGATCTCATGACGCAGGAAAAACGTGTACAGCAAAGGACGGGTGCTGAGCACGATCGGGTGGCGGACATGAGGAATAGCGACGCCGTCCGCCAAAGTCACGAACGCAGCTTTGTCGCGCGCCATCAGCAAATGCAAGAGCATCGTGCGCTCTTCATTGATGAGGTCGAGGTGCTCAACAATTCCGCGCAACACTTCGGCGCGCTCCGTGCCCGGCAGGTCGTGAACGATGCGGCCGTTGTCCAGAGCTTCGCTCACCGTTGGGATGTGGGCTTCGCCTTCGGCTTCCCGGAAGAGCGCCGCGGTGATCGTCAGGTCGTGCAGAGTCGCCCACTCGAGCAGTTCAGTGCGGTTGATGCGGAACTGGCTGTTGATGCGGTATGCCGGCAGCTCTCCCGATTCGATCCACCGGTAGATCGCATCGTCGGACGTGTTGAGAAGTTTGGCTGCCTCGTGGACTGTAACCCGCATGCTTAGGTCATGCTCTCCGCGGATTGTATCGTGCGGCGATCGGCTTCCGCTGCGGAGAGCGGGCGTCCCGCCCGCAACGGGCGCGCGTCTCGCGCGGCCGTTTTTCGGCCGAGACGGCCGCTCTCCTCGATGTGTCGTTACCGAGGAGAATGCAGAGTTGCTTGTGGTGAAGTCTCGCTGATCACTTGTCGCGCGCGGTCCAGGGCGATATCGAGGCTCTTCGCCAGATTCTGGCGTCCTCCGAACAGCTCTAGTTTCCGTGCCCGAACGATTGCTCGCAGCGGCTGCTGCCGGATCTCGCAGAGAATCAGCGCCGTCCGGTCGTGACGACATCTCTTCGCCATCCGCTCCAGCGCATAAATGCCGGTGGCGTCGATGGCTGGTACGTTTTTCATGCGGAGGATGAACACCTTCGGCGGCGTTGCGATCTCGGAAATGACATCTTCGAGTTTCGCCGCCGCGCCGAAAAAGAAAGGCCCGTTGACCGCGTACACTTCGACGCCGGCCGGGATCTCGTATCCGCCGACGTATTTTTTTCGCTTGCGGACCTGGGTGATCTCGCCGGGATCTTCGCCCCGATCGCGCAGATCGTCGGTGATTTCCGAGATGTGCGTGATGTCGCTCATGCGCTTCATGAACATCAGCGACGCGGCCACGATCCCCACCTGCACCGCGATCGTCAGATCGACGAAGATCGTCAGCGCGAACGTCAGGAGCAGTACGACCAGATCGCTTCGCGGCGCGCGAAGGAGTCCGGCGAACGATCGCCACTCGCTCATGTGATAGGCCACCACCACGAGAATCGCCGCCAGCGCACATAGCGGTACCATCGCCGCCCAGCGTCCAAGAAAGACGAGGATCAGCAGCAGCGTGATCGAGTGCGTAATGCCCGCGATCGGCGTGCGGCCGCCGGTGCGGATATTTGTTGCGGTGCGCGCGATCGCGCCGGTGGCAGGGATGCCGCCGAAGACCGCCGAGCCGACGTTCGCGACGCCTTGTGCCACGAGCTCCATGTTCGATTTGTGGCGCGTGCCGATCATTCCGTCAGCGACCACCGCCGAGAGCAGCGACTCGATTCCCGCGAGCAGCGCCACCGTCAGCGACGGCGAGATGTAATCGCGCATGTGATTCCACGGAATCGACGGCCAGTGCGGAGCCGGGAGCGCCGAAGGCACCGCGCCGAATCGCGTTGCGATCGTCTCCACCGGAAGCTGGAGCACTTGCACGAGCACGGTGGCGGCCACCATCGCGACGAATGGTCCGGGAACGAGGCGCGAGAACTTCGGCCACACGATCAGAATGGCGAACGTCATCAGCGCCACCAGCATCGTGGTCACGTTGACCGAGCGGCGCGCATCGAAGTACGCCACCCATTTGTCCATCAGATCGGCGGGAACATTCCCCATGTGCAGTCCGAAGAAATCCTTGATCTCGCCGGAGAAGATGATGACCGCGATGCCGGAGGTGAATCCGGTGACCACCGGGTACGGGATGAATTTGATGAGCGCTCCCATGCGCGCGACGCCGAGGATGAAGAGGATGAAGCCGGCGAGGATGGTGCAGATGACCAGGCCGTTGTAGCCGAACTTCGTGACGATGCCGAAGACGATCACCACGAACGCGCCGGTCGGCCCGCCGATCTGCACACGGCTTCCGCCTAACGCCGAAATCAGAAATCCCGCGACGACCGCGGTATACAGCCCGCGCTCGGGCGGCACGCCGGAGGCAATCGCGAACGCCAACGCCAGCGGCAGCGCGACGATGCCGACCACCACGCCCGCCATGAGATCGCGCACGAACTGCTCGCGCGTGTACCCCTCGCGGAGACAGACGATCGATTTGGGGACGAACAATCCGCCGTGAATTGTAACAACCCATGCTTGTCATCCCGAGCGTAGCGAGGGACCTGGAGGGGCGGACGGCGCGATGCATCTGGCCCATTTCTCGTGCCTTCCGCCCCTCCAGGCCCCTCGCTCGCGCTCGGGGTGACAGCGGCGCGTGGCTTCGCCGTCACTTCACCTGAAACCGCACCGTCAACTCGAAAATCGTGTCCACCGCCTCGCCTTTGAGCGTGCCGGGAGCGAACAGCCACTGTTGCACCGCGTCGATCGCCGGTTGTTCGAACGCCGAGAACGTGCTGCTGACCACGTGCACGTCGCGAATGCGGCCGCTCTTGTCGATGATGCACTGCAAGAGAACCGATCCGCTCATGCGCGCGCGCACTGCCAGCGGCGGATAGAGCGGCTCGACGCGCCGAAGGGCGACCGGCGCCGTCACGCCGTTTCCAACCGGCAGCGGTCCGGCTGCATCGGCGGGAACCGGAGGGCCGTCAGGCTTGACGCCATTCTTCGATCCCCACGGAACGCCGATCGTCGAGGGCCCGTTGGAAGGCGCATCTCCGATTGGCTCAACCATGATCGCGGGCGCGGTAGTCGGAATGGGTGCTGCAGGAGCAACTGCTGTCGCAGCCGGCCTCGGCTTCGGCGTGGCGGGGGCGGGTGTGCCGAGGGCGGGGGGAAGGGTGAGGGGGGCGGCGAAGTAGACGCGCGACATCTGCTTCGGCGCCTGATCGGGCAGGCGGATCGACGCCACGCTGGCGGCGATCACGGCTGCAATCGCGACCGAATGCATTGCGATGGAAAATGGTAACAATAAATAGTGACGATCTGCGGCGCGGGCTCGAACGACGGTGGTCTCGAACATAGAACCTCCTTCGAAAGTTTGACCCGAAGGCCGCAGACAGAAAACTGACCTGTGGCACGATGTAACAGGAACATGACCAAACTGATACGCGATCCGCACCTCGACGAGCTGGTGAAAGAGCTCAACGAACGCGATGCCGAAAAAGAACCCGCTCCTCCCTCCTGGCCGCCCGCCCTGATCCCAAGCGGGAACCCGATCGAGGCGCTGCTCATCGAGATGGCGCGCCGAGGCGCGAGCGATCTTCTGATCTTTGCCGGCACGCAGCCGATTCTTCGCGTCGCGGGCCGGCTGGTGGCCGTCGATCGACCGCCGCTCTCGCCCGATGATGTCAACAATCTCCTCGGATCATTTCTCACGGCGCAGGTGCGCGCGCGCGTCGATGCCGAAGGTTCTACCGATTTTTCCGTTCGCCTCTCCAAGTCGGCGGACGACGAGGGCCGCGCGTGGCGTTTTCGCATCAACATCCACCGGCAACGCGGCACGCTGGCCGCCGCAATTCGCGCGTTGCCGACGACGATCCCGACGCTCAGCGAGCTCAATCTGCCCACCACGCTGGCGGAGCTGATCAAACCGACGCGCGGCCTGGTGCTGGTGTGCGGCCCGGCCGGGTCGGGCAAAACGACCACGCTGGCGGCTCTGGTGGGCGAGCTCAATCGCAACGAATCGCGCCACATCATCACGATCGAGGATCCGATCGAATACGAACATCGCAACGGCCACTCGGTGATCGAGCAAGTGGAGATCGGACGCGATGCTCCGTCGTTCGCTGCCGCGCTGCGCGCGTCGCTGCGCGAGGATACGGATGTCATCATGGTCGGCGAGATGCGCGATCTGGAAACGGTCGCCACCGCGCTGACCGCGGCCGAGACCGGCCATCTGATCCTGTCGACGCTGCACACGAGCGACGCTGCACAAGCCATCCATCGGATCATCGACGTCTTCCCTCCAGCCCAGCAGACGCAGATCAAGCAGCAGCTCGCGTTGACCCTCAATGCCATCGTCGTGCAGCAGCTCATCCCGCGTTCGGACGGCGTAGGCCGTTGCGTCGCGGTGGAGGTTTTGCTCGCGACCCAGGCGGTCCGCAATCACATAAGGAATGAAAAACTCCAGAGTCTGATCAGCGAGATCACGCTCGGAAAGCGTGCGGGAATGATTTCGCTGGAAGACTCGCTCGCGCGACTGGTGCGCCAGGGATGGATCACGGTTGACGACGCGCGGATCCGCTCCTCGCGGCCTGACGAGCTGGACAGCCAGTTGCGCACCACGTCATCCTGAGCTCCGTAGAGGGCGAAGGATCTCGCGTCACCGACGTTCCAGCACCACCGCGGTCCAATCATCATCGATGCTCTGCACCTGCGCGCGCACGCGTTCGAGCATGCTGTCGATCCACGAACCGTCCGATGGAATTCCTCGAATGGTCTCGCACAGCGCGTCGTAGCCCAGCGGCTCGCCATTCGCGCGGGTCGCTTCTGGGATGCCGTCCGACAGAAGAAAGAAGCGATCGCCGGGCCGCAGCTCGACCTCGACCGCGTCGTAGCGAATGTCGTCGCGAACGCCGAGGGGCAGGCGCGCGCCCGTGACGGAGATAGGCGTCGCGGACATGCCTGAGACGATGTACGGATCGGGCATTCCGGCGTTGGCGATCTGCAGCTTGCCGGTGTCGGGGTGAAATCGCGCGTAAGCCAACGCCACGAACTCGCGCCGGCCGAGCTGCGATGTCAACCGCTCGTTCAGCTTCCGCAGTGTTTCGTCGACCGCGCCGTTTGCCACGAACGGCAGCACGGCCTTCACCGACGCCATGATCAGGCTCGCGCCCAGCCCTTTCCCTGAGACATCCGCGATCACGATGCCGACCGAGCCGTCTTCGTGGCGCAGCACATCGTAGAAATCTGATGGTATCCGTGAGCCAGGGCGGCAACCAGGACGGTGATCGCCAGCGTGACGAAGAGCAGCGACCGCATGCGGCCCGACAGAGGAGGAAGCGCAAAGCTCCCTGTTTCCGCGAAATAGAGAACGATGTACGCAACTTCCCAACCGGCCAGTCCTCCCATGACGCTGATGGCCACCCACGCGCTGCGGCGGAAGGAAGGAGGCAGGCGTTCGATCGATCGGCCGAGTGCCTGATGCAGGATGACATTCGCGAAATAGATGCAAAGGCCCATGAAGGCGCCCTCGGCGAGAAACTCCAGTTTGATCGGCTTTCCGGCGCCGATGCTGGCCGCCAGGGTGAAAATGATGCCGATGGCGATCGATGCAATCACCCAGGGCGAGTCAAATCGTAGCCGGGACCGTTCCATAATCACGTCAGTGCGCAATCGCCTCGATCTGGCAATCGTAGTGGCTGTCGCCGCCATCGCCAACTTCAGTTACCTCATCCTCAGCAAGTGCGACTTCTACTATCCCGATTCATTCACCTATCTCGCTCCCGCCCGCAACCTGCTGCAGGGCCTCGGATTTGTCGACCATTTGCATCAGGTCGAGACCATCCGCACGCCCGGCTATCCGCTGCTGCTCGCTCTTTTCGGAGCGCACACGCTGCCGGTGATCATCCTGCAGCATCTTCTCAATGTCTTCCTGGCCGCCGGCATCTATCTGTTCGTTATGCGTCGGACGCAAATCCGCTCGGCGGCGCTGTTGGCCTCGATCCTCTTTTCGATCGATGCTCCCACACTGCATTACGCAAACAAACTCCTGACGGAAACGCCGTTCACTGTTGTGTTGTACGTCCTTTTTGTCCTGGCGTTGCAGCGGACACGGCCAATCCTCCTCGGACTCCTCACAGGAGTACTGGTTCTGATCCGGCCGATCGCGCTCTTGTACTTCGTCGCAGTGGCGCGGTCGCGCTGATCCTGCCGGCAGGGTGGGCGGGGAGAAATCGCCTGAGAACCGGAGTCTTCACGATCTCGTCGATCGCCGGATTCAACATGCTCGGCTATCGTGCCGGCGGAACGCTGGCGATCGAAGACGAAGGCGATTTTCGCAAGGCGGTCGCCGAGGAAGAAGAGGCGCTGAGCGATGAAGCGGATGACGAGATCCAGGCGAGACTGCACATCGAAGACGCCAGAGAGTTGCCCGACACCCTCCGCGCGAAGTACTACTCCGAAATCGCGTGGCGGATCATTCGCGAGCATCCGCTCTCATTTTTGCAACTCACTGTCCGTGGGTTGATGGTGAATCTGTTCGACAGCGATTGGGATGCGATCTGGAACATCAGTCAGGTTTCGCCGGCGGTGCTCGAGCTTTTTTATGGCGCGCTGACGATCGTCGTGTTTGCGCTGGCCACAATCGGCGTGATTTTGTTGTGGAAGATCGATCGCCCGATGGCTTTGATGATCATTCTCACAGTCGGCTATTTCATCGGCATCTCGGCGGGAGGAGAAGCCGAGTCGCGATTCAGGGTGCCGGTGGTGCCGCAACTGATGATCGCGGCCGCGATGGGCGTGGAGGCAGTCAGGCGCGGGGTAGCTGCGGCGCCTGCTTGCGCAGAATGACATGCGCAGCCGCGCGAGTGCCGGCGATGTGCTCAACACATTCGTAGCCTAGCGAACGCAAATCGATACCATTCAGCAGATGTTCCCCAGTACCGAGCAAGACAGGCGCGATGGCAAGGTGGAGCTCGTCGATCAGGGCCGCGCGCAGATACTGGCGAATCGTAGCTACGCCTCCACCCAGTCGGACGTCGCGGCCGCCCGCCGCATCTCTCGCCTGCTGCAGCGCCGCATGAATACCCTCGGTGACGAACCGAAACTCGGTGCCGCCCGCCATTTTGAGCGGCGCTCGCGCGTGATGCGTCAGCACGAAGACGGGTGTGTGATACGGCGGTTCGTCACCCCACCAGCCTTTCCAACTGTCGTCGGGCCACGCTCCCCGAACGGGACCGAACATGTTTCGCCCGAGAATCCACGCGCCGATTCCGGCGAAGGCTTTCGCGGCAATATCGTCGTCTGCGCCAGTCTCGCCATCCTCATTGCCGTGCATGCGCTGCCAGGTGCGGGTATGGAAAAACCAGTCAAACAATTCCGGACCGCCGACGCCGAGCGGATTCTGAAGATCCTGGCCCGGCCCGGCACCATAGCCGTCGATTGAGATCGAGAAGCTGCGGACGACGAGTTTCGACATGGCGGCGTTACCTGGCAAACTCGCCCAGCTTGCGCAAACGGAGGTTGGGGTTGCTGGCGAAGTCGCGCTGCAACCAGCCGAGGTGTCCGGCACCGAAGATGACCAGCAGGCGCTCGTTCGGAGAGTCAGCGAGCTGCACGACGTTGCTGTAGATGCGCATGTTGCGCCGGAACCAGTCGGAGACCAGGTCGGCGCCGGCCCAATCCCAGGGCTCGCCGAACTGCGCTTCGCGATAGTAGAAGCCCACGTCCTCGGCGACTTTGTCGTCGGAATTCATGTAGAGCAGCGTCTCGAGAACGGTGTGGGAAGCGAGATGCGCATTCTGCGCCTTTACCATGGCGCCGACCTCGCCCATCATGGCATCGAGCTCCTTCGAGCGGCCGCTTGCCTTGGCGTAGTTGACGATGTGCTGGAACGGGAACTCGCCATCGACATCCACCGGGTACACAGTCTTGTGGCCGAGTTCCCTGGCGAGGCGGAAGCCGATCTGATCGACCTCGTTGCGCGTGAGCTCATACTTGCTGGCCACGTAGTCGGCGTAGCGCTTGGGAATGCGGTCGTCACTGAAACTGCCCTCCACTGCAATTTTTGTGGGATGGAATTTCTTGAGGACCTCGATGAGCTGCGCGATCTCGGCCTAGCGCTTGGGCGCGAGCACATCGTCGGCCTGCATGTTGAAGATGTCATGTCCCGGGTTGGACATGTGGTAGACGCCGAGCACCAACACCTCGGCGCGCTCCGCCGGCGATTTCTGCGAGACGGCGGAAAATGCGGCGCCGAGCGTCAGGGCGAACGCGAAGAGAGATTTCTTCATCACCGAAAGGCAGGATATCAGCGAAGGCTGAAGTCAGAAGTCCCGCCCGACCCTTCTGCCTTCTGCCTTCTGGATGTTGTGAGCGGCCATGATCCCCACTAAGATACGCGCGCGGCGATGCATCGGTCGGTCGCGACGGTCATCCTCCTCCTGCTCGTCTGCGCGCCACTTCGGGCGCAAGAGATCAAAGATGCGCTGCTCGCTCCCTTCCCAATTCGCGATCAATTCCTGCTGAGCAGCGGATTCTTTTTCTTCGAGCCGGAGGGGGCCCGCGTGCTCGGCGAAAACGAATCGCTCGTGACGCTCAACGCCTCGGACTCGAACACATTCGCGAAGTCGGCGTGGATCAGCAGGAGCGAGTTTGGACAGCGAGGCCGCGCACCCGCACTCGACGAGCTCGCCGACTCACGCTTTCACCTCGGCGGCCCGATCTTTCTGGTCGACGGCGAGACGCATCGCGTCGAGCTCGCAATGCGACACGGTTTCGGGCGCAACTTCGAGATGACGCTGACGATTCCGGTGAGCACGATCGGCGGCGGATGGTCGGATCGGGCGATCGAAGCCGTGCACCACGCGCTGAACATCGGCAACGCCAATCGCGAGGCCTTCCGGCGCAATTCGGAAACTGTCTATCTGCAAACGGCCACCGCGCATTTCGTTCGCGATCGCTCGGCCGGCTTCGCGGCCGGCGACGTCGCGATCGCGGGCAAATACGAGCTGGCGCCATTCGAAGATCGCGCGCTCTCGCTGGCCATCGCCGGGGCGATCGAGCTGCCGACCGGCGACGCGCGCACGCTCGACGGCTCGGGCTCCATCGACGCCGGCCTGCAGGTTCTGGCATCGCGCGACTTGCGCAAGTTCTGGTCACCGACACCGTCGCCATCTCGCACCTCCTCAACGCCAGAACTGCCGCCACGATGCAGCTCACAGTATCCGAGAGCCCGTTCCGTCAAATCGGCATTGCGGAATTCCATCGCCGGACCTATCAGCTCTCCGCAGGCATGCAGCGCCAGGTCGGGCGATCGACGGCCGTTTACGCGGCGCTGATCGAGAATCTGTTCACCTACGAGAACAGCGCCGATGCCGGCCTGGCGTGGGGAATCGCGCGGCGGTTCTAGTTTGCTGACGCGCGCGCCGGCGCCCAGCCGGTGATCACGCGCACGGGAGGCGCAGCCTCGATTTCGTTCTGCACCAGCATCAGAAAGCGGTTGCCTGACCGCATCGGCTGGAACGCGCTGATCTGATCGCGAAGCTCGAAAAGCATCGCGGGCTCGTTCGTCGATCCGTCAGCATGAAAATCCGCTGCCATCAACTTCGCTCCATCAGCGAAATAGAGTTTCTTGCCGTCGTTGCTGAAGCGCGGCGAGTGGCCGCCCTTTGTCGAAACCGGACGCGCGGAGCCTGGCCCCGGAAACGGCCGCACGTAAACCTGATTCGTGCCGGTGACATCGGACACATAGGCGATCCACTTGACGTCGGGAGAGAACACGCCGTAATTCTCAATCGCCGGCGTTGCCAGAAACGGATACGGCTTTCCACCTTCGGCCAGCGGGAGAATCCACAAATCCTGCTTCGTAACGATCTGATTCTGGTTCGAAATGTAGATCAGGAAGCGGCCATCGGACGAAATGTCAGTCGGAAGCTGGACATTCGGTGCGGCGACCCGAAGTTTCGGCGGTGTCGAGCCATCGATGGGAGCTTCGTAAATGTCGAGCGGAGACTGTGCATCGCTCGAAAAAAACACTTTCGTGCCGTCGGGGGTAACGACGGGAAGAAATTCAGTCGCAAAGCTGAACGTCAGACGAGTGGCGGTTTCGCGCGTCAGCCCATAAAGCCACAGCGAATAAACCCCGGTCCGATGGTCGACAACGGGAACGATGACGCGCGAATCATCAGGAAGAATCGCGAAACGCATCTGTCCCGAGAGCGTTGCTCCACCGAACGCAGCCGTACCGCCGACGGCGCTCAGAACTCTTCCGCCGCGATCGACCAATGTCAGCCGGTGTGGAGCCAGGAAGGGCTGGTAGACGATCGTTCCATCGTTCGCGACCGAGAAGGATGCGACGCCGATGCGGGTGCTGAAGCTTACGTTGTCGACGATGGGCGTGGCCTCGCCCGTAAATCGCAAACCCGAGGCGTCAAATGGCTGCGCCATCAACGTTCCATCGCGCACGTAGAAGAGCTGACCACTCGCATATTCAACGCGTGACGAAACTTCGCCGATGGTCGTAACTTCCTTCGATCCGAGGGCGGAGCCGCAGAGAAGGTGCCGGATGGTTCCGCGCTGCGCGTCGCGTATGACCGCCAGGAAAAGAATTTTCTTGCCGTCCGGCAAAAACAGCGGCTGCGTGTGTCCACTCTCGCCGGAGCGGAGCGTGGTGATCGGCTCCAGAGTGTGATCGGGACGCAGGCGTCGCAGGGGTTGGTCATCGCTTCCCACCAGGACCGTTCCATCGCGCGACATCGCAACGATGCCGGGACCGCCTTCGATCAAGGTCTCGACCGGGCCACCACTCACATTGACGCGTTTGATGACGGCGCCGGAAAAGTAGAGCAATAGACTGCGTCCGTCAGGTGACGGAACGCAGTACACGATGTCTTCGGTTCCGTCCATCGGCGTCGGTTTCAGATCGTCGAGGCGGCGCCGGAAAATCTGGTACTTGCCGGATGGACTCAGAGCCCGAAAATAAAGCGTCTGTCCATCCGGCGAAATGCGCGGTTGGCCGCCGTTCTTGTAACCGACGTCGATCATCGGGATGGCGAAGCGATATTGCGGACGTGCCGGCTCGCCGATGTGCAAGGCGCGGACGGCGAACGCTCCCGCGACCAGCGCCAACACGACTCCCGCCGCCCACCCGAGCCTCTCGCGCGACTTGCGCCGCAGAGCGAGCGGCGCCGCGACGCCAGCCTGCGATCCCGCCTCGCTGATCCACTTCAACTCCTCGGCGATGTCGTGCGCCGATTGCCAGCGATCATTCGGATCCTTCGCCAGGCATTTGCGGACAACGTGCTCGAGCGCCGGAGGTGTCAGCGGTTGGACGCGCGACATCGGCGCAGGCTCGCCCGTGACGATCGCCGCGATCAGACTGGTCTTGGTTTTTCCTTCGAATGCCCGCCGGCCGGTGGCCATCTCGTAGAGCAGCGCCCCGAACGCGAAGATGTCGGTGCGTGGATCTGCAGGCAGCCCTTCGAGCTGTTCGGGCGCCATGTACTGGAATGTTCCGAGGATCGTTCCCTCCTGGGTCAGAGGCCGGTGCTCGGTCAGCGAGGATGCGTCAACAGCGCTGGAATCGGCCTTCGCCAGACCGAAGTCGAGCAGCTTCGCTCCCGATTTGGTGAGCATGATGTTGCCCGGCTTGAGATCTCGGTGGACGATTCCCTGACGGTGCGCTTTGTCGAGAGCATCAGCGATCTGCGTCCCGAAGCGGAGCACTTGCTCGAGCGGCAGAGGTCCTTTCGCCAAGCGATCGGCGAGCGACTCGCCCTCCAGCAGCTCCATGACCAGATAGGAATCGCCGACGTCGTAGAGCGTGCAGATGTTTGGATGATTGAGCTGCGAGATCGCGCGGGCCTCACGCTCGAATCGGAGCTTCAACTGCGCGTTCGCGGCAAACGAGGCCGGCAGAATCTTGATCGCAACGCTGCGATCGAGCCGCGTGTCCCTCCCCCGCCACACCTCCCCCATCCCGCCCGCCCCGAGACGCGCCACGACTTCGTACGGCCCCAGGCGGGTCCCGGTAGCTACGGTCATGAGTGCGGCGGCTGCCAGTTCGCGATGATGCGCACGGGCGGCGAGCCTTCGACGTCGTTTTGCAGCACCATCAGAAAACGATCACCGACGGGTTCGAACGTCGAGATGCGATCGCCCATCTCGAACGCAATTTTGGGCTCGCTCACCGATCCATCGGCATGAAAATCAGCCGCCATGAATTTAGTGCCGTCGAGGAAATAGATCTTTCGGCCGTCCGGACTGAACCGCGGCGAACCTCCTCCGTTCGTCGAGACCGGCCGTGCAGCGCCGGGACCCGGAAACGGCCTGACGTACACCTGCGAGGAACCGGTGGGGTCGGAGGAGTACGCGATCCACTTTCCGTCTGGAGAAAATACGCCGTGACTCTCAATCGCGGGTGTGGCCAGAAATGGATAGGGCTTGCGATCTCCGGTCAGTGGCAGGACCCAGATGTCCGCTTTGGTCATCGTTTGATTCTGATTCGATCCGTACAGTAGAAAACGTCCGTCGCGCGAAATGTCGCTCGGGACCTGAAGATTCTGCGCCTGCACGACGAGCTTCGGGAGTGCACTGCCGTCGAGAGGGGCCTCGAAAATATCGATCGGTGATTGCCCGTCGCTCCCAAAGAACACGCGCGAGCCATCGGGTGTGACCACGGGATTGGCCTCGGCCGCCACACTGAACGTAACGCGCGCGGATGTGTCACGGGTCAAGCCCTGAAGCCAAAGAGACGAGGTTCCGGCGCGGTGATCGGTGATCGAGATTATGGCCTGCTGGCCGCCCGCCACGACACAAGTCCGTGATGCAATCGAGCTGACGCCTCCGAGTGCAAACGATTTCCCAATCGTGGCCAGTTTCTTTCCTGTCGAATCAACCCACACCAAATGCGATACCGAGACAGCCTGACCGCACGCAATCACTCCGCCCGGGCTGACATTGAAGGAG
>WNFC01009975.1_pt1 | contig 16416 bp, 20 predicted proteins | sample 5400541 | NCBI WGS metagenome assembly WNFC01 (sample SAMN13153342, study PRJNA577476) | soil metagenome | isolation source: 120 cm saprolite under Douglas fir tree site 2 hole 2 replicate 1 | place: USA:California | collected 2015-04-18
AACGACATGACGGATCAGCGGGGCCGCTGCTCGCATGGCAAAAGACGGCCCTGTCGATCGACCGCATGTGGGGTGTCCCCAACATGCCGCACAAACCGCACATACGCACAAATCTCCTTCAATTGGGGATCCTTGGGTCGTCACTTTCAAAACTTTGGGCTGATGCCCAGTCATTGCTCTTGTCCCCGGTAACTCATGCCCTGGTGCCATGATACACGGCTGGGGGCCCCAGGCGTGTGGGATGCGAAGTGCATCGGTGCCTGCTTTCGATATACTGCCATGCCATGTGAGTGGACCAGACCATCACAGTATTTAGTATTCACATGCCGCCCTATATTCAATCCCTAATCAAACCCTTCAAAATGCTTGCCGTCCGCATTTGGACCGCGACCGTGTTGGCCCCCTTGCTTCCTCTCTCTCGTACGATCCTTGATGTTGTCCGCCGTCCTCCCACTCGTTTTCCACCTCGGCCTCGTCGGCGTCCACGCACAGACGTACACGGCCACTTACCTCCCTTCCAATGCTCCAGTTCAGTCAGAACAAGGACAGTCAGGGACAAACCAGTGCGGTACCGGCTCCAACCAGACATCGTCATGTCAGAATGCCTACAGTGAGTGCTGGGCCGACTGAGAATGAGGAAAGCTCGTTGAGGCCGCTCGATGACCGTTTCAGTTAATGGAGTAAATGACTTTTGTATCTTTGCGCCTCCGGACCCTGGGCCCGGTTCTGTCATTGGTAACACCGAGGTGCGTCGCGTCGATCACTTTTACGAGAGTGCGTGCGAATGATGGCCTACCTCCAGCGTATTGAAGTTTCATGGTGTCTCAAGGCATGTAGCCTGTCGCTTACTTTTGGCCACGCACTTTACTCATTGACCGATGACAGTCCGGCTATGGAACGCGTCTTATCCCCGACGGTGCTATCACTGGCGCACACTTTGTACAGACTCCAGATTACGTTCAGGTCACTGGTACGACCCCCCCCCACCCCCCCTTTGAAATTGGTCACTTTCATCAACGACCAATTCCTTCCTTAAGGTGTTGGTGACCTGACCAAGGTAAACATCCCTTCTGGAGATGCCGGAGGAGAGCTAGATCCCCATGGTGCGGATGGCAACGGTATGATACATTGTCAAGTATGTTCCAAATTGTGTGTGTCGTTGATACGTCGACCAGGTAATCCTATCGGAGGTCTTGTATTCTCGTCCGCTTTTACGGGCCAGATTGAACAGTTGCACGAGTGGACAGTACGCAGAGACAGGTTCATCTGTTTCGTTGTGATAGCTGATCAATCACCATCTCACATGTCAGAATTTCGTCGCTTTCAACCAGTTTTGCTTCCGCGGTTGTAGAGACTCGCCTGCACCTGCGCTCTGCCAGCACATCTACGATCTGATGGGTTGTGAATGGAACATGCCTGGCAATTATGGACCCGGTTTTGACACCTGTGCCGGGGATTCCGGGGAGGTGAGCCTCATATCTGAGACTCAGTCGTACTATATGTAACATCTGACTGACGCTGTCCTAACATAGCCTATGGGTGTATACGGTGGATCAACGTTCTTCCAAGGCGAACCGAATACGCCTCCAGCTCACCCTGCGCCGCCGACATCAAACTGTGTGACGACCTCGAGTATTGGTAATGCCATTGCCGTCCCAACAAATTCGACGACCTTATCTGTAGGTTTCCTACCCTATTCTACTCTACTGGTTCTTTCCTAATCATCGTCTTCATCACTCATACCTTCTTTGGCCCGCTTCGCAGGGGGCTCAGACTACCGCCACTAATTCCGCTGCTGGCAAGTCTTCTACCAGCAGTAGCCCTGGTGCGGCAAATACATCCAAACCAAATGCCGCTCTGGCCGTCCGTCTGCCAAGTGGTGGCTCTGTTGTCGGCATTGTCGGCATCGTTCTCGGTGCATTCATTTTTTAGGACTTCTGGAACTCTGGGACATTTCTTGGGTCACCTCTGTGATACCATGGACGATGTGCAGGACTTGGGACGATATCTACACCTCATCTTGACGAACGATACCTGGGATGTTCTCACGCTTTTAACGTACCAGTCATGACTTCCATACGTAGACGCGGGTAATGCACGCACTGCTGGGAAACCGTTGGATTCCAGATCACAGATTGCAAATGTATTGTCAAGCAATGTCAATCTGAGCACACGAGCTGGGCCAAGGTACCAGGGGTTTGCTCAAAAGGTAGGCAATGAGTGTCAGAAAATACAATAGAGGAAGAACAGGGCGATAGCGATTCTCCCACGAGATATAACTGAATGTGCTAGTACACAAGCCCAGCCATTTTGTATGTGTCATTCAAGGTGCGTGCCCACGCAGAAGACTTGGATGTCGTCATTGACGATTATCGATTATCGCTTATCAAAAGTGATTTCTCTCAGTTCTCCACTTGTCGCATTTCCGAGCAACATGATGGATGTATTGAATCCATGTACCAACGCATGGTCACGGTTCAGAAGCCCCATCGCCATGACAAGCGCGCCCACCTTTTACTCCTGTACCGTGTTTATTGCGTAGTGGGTGACCACTGTAAAGGTTACCGACCTGTATGCCGTGAAGCATTTATTCGGTCCAGCGTCTATCTGATCTGTCTCAAAGAAACTGAACCCGTGCGTGCACCGCACCATACCCATCTACTACTAGTAGTAGTACCTAGGGCAAGCGATACATTTGGCCAGCCGTCGGTGACCTAGCACCTACGAATCAGATGGTGTGTTATGGTAATCAGCGCTTGATCAGGCGTAGTGCCGCTGTCAGTCTATCGCGGTGGCTCGGTCTTGTGGACAAGCTGTGGTTTCCAGAAATGGAATTTTGCACCAGTTTCGACAACACTTTGCCATTCGGTTCAATTCATCGGCTGCTTTTCGAGCCGAACCGTGACGGCGCCGTGCTATTTTAAATCATGGTCGCCGCCAAGCGCTAGGCGCTAACTAACGCCATAGGGCAAGGGGTCTGGGCACTTGGCTGGCGAGCTATTCACAAGTTCAAGTTGCGAGATCCGTGCGATGATTTACAATAGCGCGTTAAACGTCGGGGGTTTCTATGTGCCGAAGAGCTCGCGGACGTGACCGTGGGGAGGGGAATTGCTGTCGACGTCCGCCAGAGGTCAAGTACAGCACAACACAACACCCTACATCATATACGACACTGCCCCTTCGTCAGTTCGGACTGACTGACCAACCGAGTACAAACAGCAAGCTCTTTTTAGTCATGCTCTCCCAGTGGTGGTTAAGGGGTCTGCACAGCCCTGCTTTATCTGGCTCTATATATAAACCCCTCTTGCGGCCCTCCATCCAGCGACTACCCATGTCTCGAGACGTCTCCCACCTGACAGATATAACCAGGGCGAAGACCGAGGAGGACGGTTCGTTCGCGCGTCCCCCCACGTCCTTCCGAAACGCGATCCAGCATGGGGGCAAATACCCCCCCGAGAAAGGCACGTGGTACTCCTGTCCCTCTTTTATTAGTTTTGCAAAAAGCCTAGGATCGCTCGCTGATTGTTGACGCGTGTTTGGAAATTCATCAGATCGCTTTCAACTCTATGTGTCCTATGCGTGCCGTGAGTCTGCTCATCGCTGTCTCCCCCGTCCCTTGATGGTGCGTTAAAGTAGAGGGTGCTTTGGTCTTGCCTTTCTAGCTTGGGCCTCTCGCGCTCTTATCGTGCGTAAGCTGAAAGGGCTCGAACAAATCGTCCGTGAGCAAATTCCTTGTATTCCTAGTCCACCACATAAGTAGCTGAGCCTGACCCCCAACGCAAACGCGGACACGCGCATGGACCTATTAAAAAAAAAACCTGTTTTACCCTTTCCCAGCCCTCACCGTCGTGTCTCCCCGCATGGGCCCGAACGGCTGGGCGTTCTACGCGGAGGACCCGTATCCGGGCGCGAACATAGAACCGCTCTACCAGTCGTCGTACTTGAAGGACCTCTACCTCCGCGCGGACCCAGGCTACTCCGGCCGCTTCACCGTGCCCATACTCTGGGACAAGAAGCGCCGCACGATCGTGAACAACGAGTCTGCGGAGATCATCCGCATGTTCAACTCGGACTTCAACCCGTCCCTCCCAGAAGACAAGGCGGGCGTCGATCTCTATCCCGAGCCGCTCCGCGAGGAAATCAATGGCGTGAACGAGTGGGTCTATGAACAGATCAACAGTGCGTGGTCTATTTTTGTCTGAAGACCTAACTGTATGGTAACAATCGTCGTTGTAGATGGCGTTTACAAGGCCGGTTTCGCGACGAGCCAAGAGGCATACCAGGAAGCTGTCACAGGTGTCTTCGAGGGTCTTGACCGTGTCGAGGCCATATTGAAGGAAAAGCCCTATCTCTGTGGCGACGACCTGACTGAGGCCGATATCAGACTCTACGTGACCGTTGTCAGTGCTTGTTCGCCGAATGTCTCCAGGCAACCAGTTGCTAACGTCTTGCATTACTAGGTACGATTCGATCCGGTCTATGTCGGTCATTTCAAGTGCAACGTCCGAACCATTCGTCATGATTATCCTAACATCCATCTGCAAGTCTTTGCCTACTATTCCTTTGTGTTCTTTCGGCTCACCGAATTGTCACGATCTTCAGCTGGATGCGCAGGCTGTATTGGAAGAATGACGCGTTCCAGTCTTCCACCAACTTTGACCACATCAAGACACACTACTATTGGTCGCACCCCCACGTATGTTCGGGTCTCACTGCGAGGGGGAAAAGGCGTGATATACTGACTGGGTTCTCAGGTCAACCCGACCCGAATTGTTCCCGCTGGTCCCGTTCCGGACATCTTGCCATTGGAAAACTGATCTGTGTAAGTCATGTGGTGCGATAAGAAATCACAAAAGCGTAGTCAAGACCACCTGTATATTGAATCTGTTGTGCTGAACTTTGTCCTGGTTCGAGCAGACTTTGTAAGTCTTTCTGTAATGTACTTCAGCCTGAAACCAAGTTTCGGCTCAGAATTCTGAGTGTTTGCATGATCCATATGTATTGCGAAAGAAACAATGTCCTGCAGATACCACAGAACCTACCGATGCATGTGAGGTAATACTGTGCTTGTGCCCCCTTTTGAAGATCGTACGAAATGAATACGGATGACACAACTCGCTCCCCGAAGTGGTGAACGTGGCTTTAGATGGCTCGGTGACGACATTTACAAACCACAGAATCAGTAAAAAAAAAGGAAAGATCATGGTGGTAATAATGAATGGGATTACACAATGCACCAATCAAGTTCCAGCCATGCCGATCATACCGACAAAGTCACGGATCTTTGCAACCTCGTTAGCGGTCAAGACACCTTTACTGGCGGCGAGGTAGTCTTCGAAAGCGATCGACGCGTCTCCGCGGTTTGGTAACTCGGACCTAGAACAGGGGATAGGTCATGTCAGATTCACAAAAAATCTATAGTAGTCAAAAGTGCCGGCGGGCCGGCAGCGAACCTAAGGAAGGCGAGGAGCTTCTCCCAATACTCCGGCTGAGACACGGCGGTGCGGTACGTGGATTGCCGCGGGGTGGTGGGCTCGGGGGCCATGTCGGTGGAGAGCGTGAAGCCGTCTTCGTCGACGAGCTGGATATCCTGGGGCTTTTCCAGGGGCGAGGACGGAGTCGGGGAGAGGACGACGGAAGGGATGCGGCCGTGGCCCCGTCTCTTCTCCGGGGGAGGGCCGGGGGGGCTGAGCGACGCCGTTGCCGGAGGAGGCGCCACGGACAGCCGCAGCGCGGACGACGATTGTTGGCCCTGGGGCTTGGCGGGGTCCCACTCGACGCCGGGCTTCACCATGAGGTTGATCGTGTCTCCGTCCTGCACGCTGTACTCCTTCAGCAGCTTGGCGTCCGCCAGCGCTTTGCCCTTGAGCAGGAGCCGTTGGGCGTCTGCGGGGGGCGCGCGGGGCTGCGCGGCGATTTGGCCCTTGATGGTGGATATGGAATCTGCCGGGGAGACGGGTATCGTGGTCGAGAACGGCGGCTTGAGGGACTTGAATGTGATTTGGAGAGCGGCAGGCGCTAATTGCCAAGCAAATCCATATATACGCATACATACACACAGAGCGAATGGCAATGGTCAGGGAAATGCGCATAGAGGGAATTAGTGAGACAGATGGGACCCACCGGATGGCTGGGCATCCTCCCTTGTCAACTCTGGTGGCGGGGGCACGTCGAGCTGGGTTTATCGGGTTGTTGGGAGATGAACTGGTGCATATATCGGATCGATGGCACGCACCTGAACGACGGGGACCCTTTTCAGCGTCTTCTCTGGCTGTTCTTGAAATTCATCGTCAAATGTGACTGGCTGGGACGCGAGGATGTTGACGAACGCCTTGACAAAGGTGTGCTCTGCCTGACCTGACATGAACGATCGAGCTCAACTTGTTACGACAACCGACAACCAACGCGACGCGCCGTAACCCAGGTTCATTCCCGGGCCGGTGTGAACCTAACTTTCGCCTTGACCTCACCTCTCACGTCTCCGATTCCGACTTGGGCTTTTTCACTATCATGGCTGTGAGTTTTATCCTCAAATATCCCAACTATCGTTTCGTATTAATCGAGAAACCCCGCCCTTTTTATTTTCTCTCGCTCAGTCCGGTTTCGGCTTCAACGGTGGTATGTCGTGCTGTGCTTGATGAAACTTCTTGTGTTCAGTGGGACTGCAGGTCGATCACGCTGCTTCGCATTTTGGCAGGAATTCTCCAAAGTACGACCCTTTTTTTTTTCTTTTAAAATTCCCAGTGCTCGTTACTGAGCACTCATACACTTTACAACCCAGTGTTACGCCGGAACGGACAACCCAAAGGAGTGCACTCCACAAGCCGAAGATTACTTGGAGTGCTTACATCACACTAAAGAGGCATGTCGAGACCGTGCTTGTCGACATTTACTCTTTTAATCACGGGTTAAATTGCAGATTGCACGCGCGAAAGCGATCAAGGAGGAGTTTGTCAAGAAGGCACAGCACCAAGCTGCAGAGGGCAGAAAGACTGCGGATGTGCTGGCGGACGGTGTTATAACGGGCGTTGGTCTCATTCGACGAGATGGGGACACAAAGGCACAATAGATTGACTACACTGTAAGACGAGCAGCTGGACCATGACATACGGGCATGCCATTTGCGATTACATAATGAAAGACCACGTTGGAGGGGTTTGATTCCGGCCCAAGACGTCGCCTTTCCTACTCGCCCACCATGACCGTTAGTGGTATAGGATCCCGCACCTCGCCAATCATAATCGACGATGACGACGACGACGTTCCACCCCCATTAAGACCCAAGGTAAATCCAAATTCATCGACATCGCCCGCAGAGGCTCCACCACAGGAGTCAATCCTTGCAGGCAGCATCGAGGCGCGCAAACCTACCTCCGCCAGGCAAGGACCCCCGGATCAATTGAGAAATGGAATCGGCTATTCTATCCTCGTTCGAATGGGATACAAACCCGGATATGGCCTCGGCGTGAATCTCGAAGGTATTCGTTCCCTTACAACCATTCTCCTGGGTGGTTGATTTGGCTTTCAGGTGTGACCAGCCCCGTCAAAGCCCGTCTACGGCCTCAAAGATTTCCCGCTGGCCTTGGTGCACGTCATGTTCTTCCTTCTTTGAACGCGCCCTCCAGAAATGCTCAGAACGCTGGCCCCACGACAAACAATAACCTGTCCAAGCAGTCCAGGCCTACCATATATAGGCGTGTCCCTGAGTCTAGCTCCTCCTTACCCGCAGATACAACTACAGCTACCAAAAGATCGTCTGAACATTCTTTAAAGCAAGAGCATCGCCTCGACATTGTACCAGAGAAGGCTTCTCATGATGGTATATCAGGTCCACCTGGCGTTGATCCTAGGTCTACGAACGGGTCCAAGTCACATTATGTCGGCGGAACACGCGAGGTGAACATTGCGAAGACACCCCCTTCCACGATGCAACATCGTCCGGACTCGTCGCAATCCACCACCTCCCCTCAAGAAGTTGAAAAAACCTGTCTCCTGGACAGTCGCGCTACCCCTGTCTCACCGAATCTTCTCCCCCCTTTTCTTCCGATTCCTCCACGCCCCACACTACCACCTGTTGATTCTCGAGCCAGTGCGCCCGTCAATCCTCCCTTGATCGACGTGCATTCCGGCCCAATCCAACCCATTCCACCTCAGTCTCCCCCAACATCCGGTATTCCTTACGTAACCAGGATAAGGGGGAAGGCCGCAGTTATTGGAATGCCCCAGGGCGAAGCCAAGGTAGGAAGAATGCGCGGCTACTTTTTCAAGGTACTAGAACCACCCGCCAATCCGTCCCGTTCTGTCGTGATGGAGATTCTACCGCGGAAGTTTCGCACGCAGTCTTTCATTCTTGACTGGCTTTCTCAATTCCGATTTCAACCGAGCCGCTATGAACTTGTGGAAGGAAAGGTTTTTTTCGAATTCGAGACTGAGAGTGACGCGCATCTCGCTTGGCACAGTCCTAGAATGGGTGGCCCAGATGGGTTGCTGTGCGTCCGCCTCTTTTGGTATCGCATACTGCCACAATCCGGGTGGGAGAAGACGGACAAAGCCCAGAAGATCAATGCAAAAGGGACAATAGAAGATCCTGCACGACCACAACTACAATCTGTCTCAGATTTGTCCACGAGCGACTTGGGCCCTGAAGAACCCTTGGAACTTAAAGCAGATCTTTCGCCGTCACACATCCCCACGCATAAATCGGCCTCACCTCCCTCCGTGCCCCCTCCCTCAACAATCAACGTCGAAGATCCCAAGGAAATAGCCAACTCGCTAGCTAAGGACATCAAGTCGAGCCCTGACAACGAGACGTCACCCGGCACCTCGTCGTCCAAGCACACCGTTCGAAGTTCTTTTACTCCTGCACCGACTGCAACGACCGGCCCATTGGCCATTCCCACACAACCCAACCATCCTCTCGACGACCAAATGATCGAAGACTCTGCAGTGACTGGGGATTTCCCACCTGATGGGGTTTCCTGTTTCTTGCCGAGTGCTACGGTCTCCCCAACCCTCGTTTCTACTCCACTGCCTACGATTTCATCTTCGACTTTAGCCTCATCCACTGCATGCACTTCCAGCGCTGTCTTTCCCACCTTTTCCCCAGTGATCCTCGACCCGTCAGTCACAGCCACATCTGTCCACCATCAGGTTCCCCCGATGGCTTTGAACCAGGAGCTCATGGAAGCACCACGCTTAGCCTCGGAAATATCTCACCCTGGAACGGAGGTCGAACGGACCGAGTTCGAGAAAAGTTACGAACCCCTTCCTCAAACGGATAGTCTTATGGACGCCATGGACACTGGAGCACTTGCCAAAGAGCAATCACTGCGAGAAATGGTTCTTCAGAGTAGGAAAAGAAAGTTGCTTCAAGCACCTAACAGCCAGCAATCTACATCTGCTACCGCGCTTACTGGCACTTCCGGAAGCGCTTTAGATCAGCTTGCAGCGAACTTCATCGCTGATGCCATCGCTCGACCACCCCCCGCCAAACGTGTCAAAATTACACCATCTCGATTATCTATGGCTGTTTGGAGAAGCCGCCTTGAGCAACACATTCAATCGTCCAAGGCCATCATGGAGAAGATAGAATCAACTGAGTCCAAGACGGAGAGAATCACACTCATGGCAATCCTTCGGGAGAATGAACGGTGCGTCTCTCGGTAGCACATGCTGGATTTCGCATATTTCAAATGATTGAGATGATCCACACACTGTCCCAACAGCCGCCTAGAAAGCGAAAAAAGGTCTTTGTTCGAGTACCCCGTGGAGGATGCCCCTGCGCCTATATCACCATGGCCCGACTCTCACCCAGATCAAGGAATACTAGAAGTCAGCGACACTGAGTATGAAAGCTACGAGTCCGATGATGGCATGGAATAAAGAACAGGTAAGTGCGTCGTGGCACCCTTCTCCCTAACGCAGAAGGGCACACGAACAGATTACCCCCTCTATGAACGATGGATCCGTCGTTTTCTTTGGTTAAACCTACCCTTGCATCTCTATGGACCTTGACGATCAACTGCTTGTCCAGGTACTTCATCGTTTCCTCACTATGCATGGCTGTCACATCGCTCATTGGGACATTTTCTCATGCTTCGACACTATGTTAGTTTGCATCACATTCCTTGTTACTTTAGCCATTGTGTGGGACAGCGTACGCAGCTAATCACCGCATACTCGCACACAACCTACATTCCCCGTCGTGCCATTCCGCACGCATGATTTATGCATACATACATATCAATCCAATCAATCTTATTTTATCCGGTTAAAAGACGTCCTCTTCCGTGCGCAGACGGCCACACGCCACCGCGATGGTAATGATAACTGGCGAGCTCTTCCGGCCTTGATGCTACTTCTGGTGTGCGCGGTCGACTAGTGGTCGTCATGGGCAAAAGTTAGCGACTTTTAACTGATCTCAGCCATCCACATAACATCGCTCTTGCATAAGCATGCTTCAGATCATCCGCACGGTATTTTATTCTTTCAGTGGATATATTCTGATTACGGAACGTCCGAGGGGGGGACAACAACTAAAACTACATACAATATGATGGATATTCAGATCGGACAGATAAATCCCTCCGACGTACAACACGAGCATGACGGCGGCGGCAGGCGGCAGTGACAAGCAACCTTTCGCGAACCCAACCACCCCTTCACCAGAACCGCCCAAATACGCTACCACGGCCGGACACGACGTTGGCGGCGCTACCCAGGAGGAGCCCGACGCCCTCCTGGATCGCGAGGCTCACGGGCCGCATCGGCGTCGCGTCCCACACGTGCGGGCACGGGTCCGGGAGCGGGTCCGGGTTCAAGCGCGGCTGCTCGAGGTCCCGCTCGTAGATGGACGGGTTGCGCGTGCCGGCGGACGCTAGATGCGGGTATATCGGCGGCTCGAACGTGCGGCGCGCTGTGCGTAGACGGACGAGGACCTGCGTTTTAAAATAAAAATAAAAATAAATTGAAGGGGGTTCGTTCGACCCCGAGGTGATGGGAAACTTTTGACTTTACCTGCTCATAAAACTCGATTTCGCCGTCTAGGTGTTCCTTTGCGAGCGAGGCAAAGTCCTCGACCTTTTGCGTGTGGTAGATGTCCATCTCGGCCATCGTCGTGTTCAGGACGGTCTCGCATCGCGAAGCGACTTCCTCGTCGGCCTGCATCGGAGAGCTCCAGATGAGCGGTCACCGCTTCCAAAAAGAAGAAAAGGCTAGATAGAGGGTGACATGCCGTTGATCCTTCCACCGCTTCTGTATATCGCGATAACGCGTTTCGATGGGTATCTACGATAGACTGCGATGTATGAACAAGCGAAGTCTGTCTGAACACTCAAAGACGGTTGCTTACCGCATATAGCTGAGAAGGGTGGGCAACGCTTTTGAGGGCCTCATGCGTGACCAGCTGCGTTCTGCGCGCCTGAGAAGGCCATCAAAATATCTCATAAAAGACGTGAGATCAAGAGTCACGAACATGATCATCATACAGGTCGGCGACGCTCTGCAGGGTCTCGCTTGTTTTCTGCAGCGCCCTAGTGAGCTTCAGACAATCTGAAGGGGTATGCAGTGTGCGAAAACGAGTTCTGCGGGGGGTATACCTTCACAGCCCTCACGCCAACACCACGCTCCTTCCTCGTTCACATAACCCTTCGCTTTCAAGTTCTTGGGTTCCTCGCTCTCACCAGATGCCTCTTGATCGGATTGGAAAAATAAGTCTTCCTCCTGAATCGTCACGCCAGCGCTGGGTAATGTAACGATCGGTTTGGTGGTGATAAGAGAGAGTAAAGAGTATGACAGAAGACGTTCCGCCTTTGACATCTCTACAGTTCGATAATATGATCAGGTTTCCATGTCAAGCCTACACGTGACTGTTCCTCACCTACCCGGGCCTGCCGGATCTGTGTAAAAACATTGCGAAGACCCTGTACTCCAGTGTCAACGGCCCTTGTGTGAATATCGAACCTGTTGACAGCCTCGGTGGCTTCTTCAACATCAAAATTAAAGTCGGGGTGAAGCACGTTAAGATAGAACGAAGGCCCAGCAGGTGGGAGACCCAGATGTTGGGGGAGCTGGCGTCTCCACTCCTTGAATTCCAACGCACAGTTAATCGAGCTCAACACACCGGGAACGAGGCTATGCTCACCTGCTCACTTTCGCAACTCAAGAAGAAGGTCAATATCTCCGCGTATCGCGCGACGGGGTGTCGTACAATCTTTGCGAGGTATCTCTCAAGGTCGCCGCGCCGCGCTTCTACAAAGTCATCGCTGAACCGACCGGAGTACTGTTTCTCGGGGAGCGGAGGCAGAGCAATCCCAGGAAGGCGGCGCGTCAAGGCGGTATGCAACACGGAAAAGTGAGAAAAACGACGATGGACGGTGATGCGCGAGGTGTTGGGGGACGAATCGACAGAGTTGGCCGACTCTGCGTCGTCTGACGACTCGGAAGCTGGCACATGGAAGAGTGAGGAAACGCTGTAGACGATATATGCGCCGGAAAGCGTCGAGGTGCGCTTCGCGGGCGAGTGGACTAGGACCCGGAACGGTGGAACCTTCTGCCTCCATGATGGACCCGCGTCGACGAAGTGCTTGTCGGCTTCACTTGAGTGTGGCGCGTCAGAAGGGCCAGCGAAGCTCGTCCTGGGACCTTGCTCTTCGTCGTCGCTGGCCTCAAACACGTGTTTTATCGATGGTGGAGGGATATCCGGCTTTGCCGTATTAGCGCCGTTCAGCACGTAGGCCTCCGCGCCGCTAGTGACGAAGCTGGAGAAGCGATTGAGGCTCTTGCCTCCGAAGAGACCTTGGCGGAAACTGGGGAGAGCGGACATCATGCGCTCGCCGGTGGTTTGTACGACGATGGGTTGTGCTGGAGGGGGTGATGAGGACGCGAAGGCTGCCGAGCCACGTGGGGTCAGCGAGGCGCCCGAAGGATCGCGTCTGATTTCAGAGAGGTGACGTGAATGCACGGTGTTGCCCGTCTCGGGAGCGGAGATGAAGTCGACTGTGAACTATGCCGGTGGGAGGTCAAGAACGGCATGACGAACGAAAAGCAGGAAGAGGATTCACGGTATAATACGAGCGAGGGAGGAGCCCCATGCGACCTCGACGGGACTTCACGAGGCTCCACTCGAAATAATCATCCTCGCTTGCCTCATCTGAAAGGGAAAGGGAGACGGAACGTGACCGCGAGCTGTCCGAGTCCAAGTGCTCCGTCCACGCATTGGAGGTATTGATGCCCGCGTCGAAAGCGAGCGAAGGCGGGTCAGGCACCTCACGCCTTGACTGAGCTGCTTGGCCTTGAGCCCATGTGAATGAAAGGAACCCTCTCGTCGCGGCGGGTGGTGTCAAAGGACTCGGAGGTTCTGGGTTTGATGGCTGTTGCATTGTGATCGCCCTTTGATATTTGGTGAATGACAACAAAATGCCTTGGGAGAGTGAAACCAGCTAGCTCACTCAATATACTTATACTCCGGGCGACAGCCCTCCTGCTTGCGAAACTTGCCTCCAGACTCCGGAAAAGGCGTGTGCTGCTCCGGCTCTGCACGTGCCAACGCACAACCAGGGTACAGCGGGTCAGCCCACAACCTTCATGAATGACGATAATGGCAAGTCGCAGCATTTTATCATCATTAACGGGTCGAAATGATTCGGCTGGCTTCTAGATTCCCCCCAAAGCGTGCTCCAGCCCGTCACCTTACCGTCCGGCCTCGTCACGACGAACGGCCTCGTAAAAGTCGCCATGTATGAGCATATGGCGTCCCTTTTCGGTGGCCTGCCGAACGCACAGCATTTCTCACTCTACAATCTCTGGTCGCAGGGCGGATGGGGAATGATTATGACGGGTAATGTCCAGGTGTCGGGCGATCACCTTTCGCTAGGGAGGGACATGATCATCCCCGAGACTATCACCTCGGGCACCCTGCGTTACTATAGAGTGCTCGCTTGCGCCATGCGTCCGGCCGTTGACCAGTACGCTGCGAAAAACGAAGATAGATCGACTTCTCCTCGTACTCTCGTTATCATGCAGCTATCGCACGCAGGGCGACAGTCTCCCATCGTGCTTGGCGGTCGTCCCCTTTCTGTTCCAGCCCTCGCGCCAAGCGCTCTTGGACTCGGACGTAGTCTCCCCGGAGGTTGGTTCGCCAGGTTGACGTATAAGATTGGATTCCCAATCCCCCGTGCGATGGATCTGCACGACATTGATTATGTCGTGCACCGTTTTGTGCTCAGCGCAAAGTTGGCGAACGAGGCGGGCTTCGACGGGATTGAGCTGCATGCATCACATGGATGTAAGTCAGTCATTCCTATTTTAGAGCAACGTACGAGACGATGCCTACAGCGCTAACCATGCTCCGTTGCATCTACTTCAACGGATCGTGACTTCCATTCGCGAGGTGTTACCTAGACCTTTCGTGTTGGGGATCAAACTCAACTCGTCGGACTATGTTGGCGCAGGTTCGGTTCACAACTCACAAGCCGAAGAGGAAGCGGAGGATAGCGCAGTTGCCCATGTCGTCGATATTGCTCGCTGGGACATGATAGACTTTATCGAGATCAGCGGGGGAGACTACGAGAACCCTGGTACGACCTCTTTTAGCTCTATTCGCTCGTCACACACTGAGGTATACGACTAGGCTTCCTTGCCACGGGTCGCCAAGCCTTTTACGCTCGCTTTGCACGCAAAGCAACATCCGCCATCCATGCTCCGACGTCTTCTCCGCAGTATCGACGTCCGTTGGTCCTACTCACCGGTGGAATGCGAACACCCACCACTTTCCAAGAAGCGCTTTCTCAAGGACACGCCGACCTCATTGGTATTGGCCGAGGAAGCGTGCTCGCTCCCGACTTACCGCTGCTTCTCAAGGAGCTTTATTCACGCGGACGAACAGGAACCCCAGATCTGGACGAAGATAGGGATAATATGCATCGAGATTTTCCATTCCAGCAACCATTGTTGTCCTACGCGGACACACCATTGATCCGGCTAGCGGCGTCCATTCTTCGTTTGTTTGGTATCTTTCCTCTCCCAGGTCTGATAGGAGCGGGCGCCACTACGGCCTGGTACGCAGTGGCGATGAGGAGGCTCTCCAGAGGCCAGACGATCAGCTATCAGATGGGGCCCATTCGCGCCGTTCTTATGTTATGGCTTCCAGAGCTCCGACCATGGGCAATTTTCCTCTCCTGTTGCGTAACTTGCTTCGCATCCGTCTATCTGTGGTCCCATTATGAGAATAATAGTATCGTACGAAGCGCTAACACTCTTTTTTGGCCCGTGGCTTGACAACAGGACATTAATATTTCTTGTAGAACTTAGCTTTAGGCATGATCAAGAAGCGACGACCTATAGATGCTGTCGCATTGATGGTGCATGGTACAATTATGACATATTCCCAGAGGTCCCACGACGCTCACCATTCACCATTCGTACCACTTCGGAAGAGAATTAAATCCTTTTCCCTGTGTATTCCTGAACACCTCGCTGAGAATCCATAAAGCTCAATCGGCGATTGACACTATCAATCCGTGAATCCGAGATTTCCCCAGCCCGCCCAGCCAGGAGGACAGGCACGGAAGTGAGCCGTCTTGTCGATCTCCTTTAACTCAGCAATCTCTTCCTCAGTCAAATCAACAACTTTGAGGTTCGCTGATGTCACATGAATATAAGGGTTCTCAAATGGTCATAAATAGGGACAATGGACTCACAGATGATACGCTCCTTCGTGACGGACTTTGGCAAGACTTTTCGAACAGATGTATGGATCAACGGATTAACATGTGGTCGGTCGCCTGGAGATGTTCCTCACCGTTCACGTTGGGTGTGTTAACCTGGAACGAAACAAGTACGTTGGCTGGGGTGATATCATACTTCTTGGCGATGCGGATGACAACGTCATTCTTCAACAGGGGCGATTCATCCGAGCCAAGCGGGGAGTAGGCTGTAACGACAATGCCAGCCTTCTCGCACGCAGTAAGGACTTCTGTTGCGAGGCACGACCTTATAAGAACATGAGTCTCACTGGACAAAGCGGGTTCGAGGGACGAGACGGACGGATGACGCTCGACTTGGTTCACAGCGGGAACTATTAAGTTGGGGAGCTTGAGCAAGTCTTCGAGGTAAGCCGCCGAGACATTGGAGACGCCTGTCGATGAGCAGCCATTGAGCCCTGAAGCAACGCTGTCAACTGAGATTGCACACCGATCGCTCTGACTTTCTCGGGGTGCTCGCGATAGACCTTCTCTATCCCCCTCCAAGTATCGAGCCAGTTCAGAGACTTATCTGCCTTCCAGTCCTTGGTCATGGGGGCGGGCCAATGCAATAGGTCTACAGAACGAATCAAATCGAGTCAGAGGCAGATCTTATCGTCATATGGAGATGGCCCCGCACAGAGATCAACATAATCGGTCCCTAGCAACCCCAGAG
>WNFC01022192.1_pt1 | contig 16410 bp, 15 predicted proteins | sample 5400541 | NCBI WGS metagenome assembly WNFC01 (sample SAMN13153342, study PRJNA577476) | soil metagenome | isolation source: 120 cm saprolite under Douglas fir tree site 2 hole 2 replicate 1 | place: USA:California | collected 2015-04-18
TCGGTGAGCGGCTCGAGATGACGCTCCAGGTGGAGAACCGGTCAGGTCATGCGTTCGATTTCGAGGAGGCCCTCCACACCTACGTGCTCGTCGGCGACGTGGGGCAGGTGTCGATCGCCGGACTCGGCGGCGGCGTCTACATCGATAAGACGGACGACATGAGGCGCAAGACGCTCGCGGCCGGCCCGCTTCGGTTGAATGGAACAACGGACCGAATGTTCCTCAGCACCCGGGCGCCGTGCACCGTCATCGATCCGGTTCTTGCGCGGCGGATCGTCGTCGAGAAGACGGGCTCGAGCACGACAGTCGTGTGGAATCCCTGGCACGAGCAGGCCAGCACGATGGCCGATCTGGGGGACGAGCAGTGGCGCTCGATGCTCTGTGTCGAGGCAGCGAACGCGGCGGATAACGCGGTCCATCTCGCGGGCGGGGAGCGACACGCGATGCGTGTCGTCATCGGAGCCGAGGCCGCCTGAATGGGGAGTAGAAACCGGATTCTCGATCCTTTTGGCGGGCTTTTAAGCCCGCAACGACTGCTGAACCACCATTTTGGTGCCCCTGCAGGTAGGTTCTGATCGACCTGCCAATCGGCCAGCCAACGACCTTCGAGCTGTTCATCAACCTCAGAACCGCCAAGGCCCTCGGCCTGACGATCCCGCCGTCGCTCCTCCAGCGGGCGGATCAGGTGATCGAGTAGGCCCTATGCCCGAGTTGCTGGCCGCCCTCGATGCCTTCCTGCAAGAGCACCGCCGCTGCGGCGAGCTGGATGGCGGCGTCGATAGAGAGCGAGTCTGGCTGGCGTGCGACTGCGGGGCCGGCATCGCGCATCCGATCAAACCGACCGAGCTAAACCAACCTCGTGAGCAGCGATACGCTGACCGTTACCGGTCTGATTCTCACGCAGTAGGCACAATCTCCCCAACCTGGGGCGGCTCCGCCTGCTAGACTCCCGCCAAGCCATTCTGCCGGCGCAGTTCTGGGGATGCGGACCCGCCGATTCGCTCTCCCGTCAAACGGTCGAACGATTTCGAGGAGGACGCCATGAAGCGAACCGCTCTTCTCGCCGCTGTGATGCTCGCGTGCGCGCTAACCGCTGGGCACTGGGCGTGGGCCCAGCAGAGTACAGTCGTTCAAGGCGACGCCGTCAAGTGGGGGCCGGGGCCGCCCGCGCTGCCAAGCGGCGCTCAGCAGTCAGTCCTCGTCGGCGACCCTAGCAAGGAGGGCGGCTACGTCGTCCGCTTGAAGCTCCCCGCGGGCTTCAAGGTCGCGCCCCACACGCACCCCAACGATGAGAACGTAACGGTCCTCTCCGGCACGTTCCACATCGGTATCGGCGACACGGTCGACGAGAGCAAGGGGCAGGCGGTCAAGCCCGGCGGATTCTTGCAGGTGCCCAAGGGGGTGCAGCATTTCGCCTGGGCCAGCCAGGACACGGTCATTCAACTCCACGGCGTCGGCCCTGGCGGTCTTGCCTACGTGAACGCCGCTGACGACCCGCGCAAAAAGTAAGCGGGAGGCGGACGCAACCGGGCGCGTGGCGAGGTGCCCGGCCATCCGCCCGAAGAGGATGAGCCGCCCTCGAGAGGCCGCCCCTTCGGGCTCTACTCGTGTCATCGTCCTGTCACATTGCGGGTGTACGATTCGGGCCTCATGTCCCCGGAACTCCTCGAGCCGGACATTCGCCGGCTTGTCCAAAGCCGGATACGAGAAGGCACGCTGTCTCCGACGACCGTCGTCATTCCGCCGGGCCGGCTGTCCAAAGGTGGGGACACGTGCATCGTATGTGGTTTTGTGATTATCGCCGGGCGTAATGAGGCCGACGTCTCGGGGTTTCATGCTCACGAACGCTGCGCCGTGATCTGGCGCGAGGAGTCCGATCGGCTTCTGTAGGCGGCCTGGCTCTAGGCAGCTCGCCGTTTCCGGCGCCTGCCGGCCTGGAGCGCCCGCCACACCAGATCGGAGAGGCTCAATGCCCTTGTGACGCGGGCAGCCCGAAGGGTTGAGGAGAGTCTTCGCGGGACGGCGTGATTCTGAGGCTTGTTCGGACGCTTGGCTATGCTCATAGGGCACGTAGTGTAATCGTCACAAAGGCGTGGTGTCCAATCTGGGGGCCGCAGTGCGGCAAGGGCATTCTTCGGGGCCGAGCGCCGGCGCTGCGGAGACATCCGATTCGGCATCATGTCGCCTCGCCGAGCGGCGATTTCTTGCGCGGCGGTCTCTTTCGCCTGGCAGAGGGCATTTGGACCGCTTGAGCGACCGGGAGGCTCGCCCGCTTCTTGCTTAGCGTCGCAGCGCGAGCGGCGGTGTCCTTCTTGGCGCGCTCGCGAAGACGGGCGAAGTGCGCCGCATCAGCGGCTTCGATCTTTTGGAACAGGGCCAGTATCCTCGCGCTGTGAGCCATCACGTGCTCCTCCTCAGGTTGTCCGATTTGGCCCGCCAGATGTGGTAGCACTTCACATGGACGGGCAATGATCCACGCGGACCCACCACGTCGTACTGGATCTCGTGATCGGCGATCTTCAGCCCGCAGACAACACAGGGCTTCAGGGTCCCGTGTCCGGACCATATCGGGCCGCTTTCGAGAACCCATAGGAGGCCGCTGTCCAAGCCAGAGATCACTAAGTCCGGAATCCGCGGAAGCGGCTCGTTCACAGGGACACCAGCTGACGACGCAGAGGTGGCTGCTGCAACCGCGAGGCAGGACCGGGCAAGGCGCCCTCCGAGGGAGCCCTTCTGCATCTCCTCAGAGGGCGGCGCCGAGTATAGGCGGGTCGGACAGGCAGAGCAAGTGGCTGCGCCGTACTCTTACCGATTCACCGCGGGTTGTGATAATCTCCCCGCCCCATGCCGGACGTGCTGAACGCCTTGGTGGCCTTTGTCGCTGAGCCAGCGGTGCGGTGATCGGAATGGCGGAAGGGATGGCGGTGGGGTCTGCCCGCACGTGACTCGGTTGTAGTAAGGTCGCTGCTGGCCGCCCCGCCCCGTCCCTCCTAGATCAGCGGTCATGCGGGGGTTCTTGTGGACCGACGCGCTTTCCTTGGGACGGTAGCTGGTGGCCTCTTAGCCGCGCCGTCCTCCGCAGCCAGGACCGTCAACACATCTGCCCAGGATCGCGCCCTGGAGGCTTGGAATGCCTGCACCACGGGCCCGACAACCGCTCGACTCGATCTGATCGATGAGAAGGGCCGCATTCACTTCCACTACTCCGTGCCGTTGGATGGCGGGCGCATGACCGCCTGTCTGCGGGAGAAGCGGGTGCGGTTTCGGGCATCGCCCGGACCGGAAACTGGCAAGTCCCCGTGATGGACCGCCGGGCCTTCATCAGCACGCTCGCCTTGGGATTCCTCGCCGCGCCGCTCGCCGTTGAGGCGCAGCCGGCGCGCGCAGTCCCGCGATTGGGGATGTTGCTCACGGGGTCGCCATCGGACATGCGCCAGTCGCGCGAACTGGACGCCTTGACGAAGAAGCTGGCCGAGCTTGGCTGGGTCGAGGGGCGGACCCTTGGTGTCGAGACCCGGTGGGCCAAGAACACCGACAGCCTGCCCGGCCTCGCGGCCGAACTGGTGCGACTGGGCGTCGACATCATCCTGACGCCAGGCCCCGAAGCGACGAACGCGGTCAGGACGGCGACGTCCGCGATCCCCATCGTCATGATCGCTTCGACCGACCCTCGGGCCGTTGGCGCCGCCGGCCTGGCCCGCCCGGGCGGAAATGTGACGGGCCTGACGATTGGGCAATTTGAGCTGGTGATGGAGAAGCGCCTCGAGCTTCTCAAGGAGACGCTACCTGGGGTCAGTCACGTGGCGATCTTGTGGGGTGTCGGAAGCGCCAACCGCACTGCGCCCCTCTCGGCCGCCGCGCGGTCCCTGAAACTGCAGCTTCAACACCTGGACGTAACGAACGCCGACTTCGACGGCGCCTTCACGACGGCAAAGAAGGCAGGCGCTGGCGCCGTCATGCTGGTGGAAAGTCCTCGCACGGTCGTGAACCGGGCGCGCATCGCCGAGCTTGGGCTCAAGCACCGGCTGCCGGTGATGAGCCAGTTCAGTCGACTGGTCGAGGCGGGCGGCTTGATGTCATACGGGCCAGACTTGAGCGACCTGTTTGGTCGTGCAGCCTCCTACATCGATAAGGTTCTGAAGGGCGCAAAACCGGCCGACCTCCCCATCGAGCAACCCACCAAGTTCGAGCTGGTCATCAACCTCAAGACCGCCAAGGCCCTCGGCCTGACGGTCCCGCCGTCGCTCCTGCAGCGGGCGGATCAGGTGATCGAATAGCCCGTGCTTCGTGCTGGGCCAGACCGGCGGCGAACCGATTCCTGGGTGAAGTCTGGGTAAACGATTCCTGGGTGAAGTCTGGGTAAAGCAACGGGGTTAGGGGCTGCAACGTCCGCTAACCCCTCGTCGTGCATGGTTGCGGGGGCCCGCGACCACTTGCCGGCAAACAGGTCACTCGACTTCCGCTTCGAGGTAACGGCCTGAGCCACAGTTCGCCCGCCATGTGGAGCCGTTCCACCGGGCCCCCGCCCGAGCCCCGTATCCCGAGTCTGGGACTTTGTCTCACGGTGGCGGGGCCCAAGGATGGCGCCACCGCCTTCGGAGGGCGTTCATGTATCCTCGGTCTGGGCTGTTGGCATGATCGATAGTCAGCCTAGCAAGCGCTCTCAATGGAGCGGGCCTAGTGGACCTTGCTCCACGAGCCTGGAGCAGGACGGGGCGCCTTCCTTCCACGCCCCCTACGGCAGTCGTTTCACATCGGAACGCTTGTTCCGGCCCGAAACGTAGCCTGTTTCCCGATCCTCAGGCGATTCGCGAGAATAGCGTTGGCACGAACATTGACACCAGCGGGTAGAATTACCTGAGGAGCGTTATGCCCATGCCCATGGCATCCGCGCTGACGTTTGCGTCGGCGTTCACCCTGACGTTGCAGTTCCTGATCTTTGTCTACCTGTATTCGTTCCACCGCGAGCGGTTCTTCCACTATCTGCTGCTGGCCTGGGGCCTCATGAGCCTGGCCAAAGGCCTGTACCTGGCTCGGGCCTTCGTGCCGGACCTCGAAGTCCTGAGCGCGCTGATCAATGCCACCTTCTTTGTCGCCACGCTCTTGGTGCTGGCCGGCGGCCTGGCCTTTCGCACCGACTACCGGATCGGGCTGAGGGACGCGCTCATCGGCGTGCTGGGGGGGGTGGCCGCCGCCGGGATCGGAGATCTCTCCGACGGGAGCGTCGCCGCGCGGAGCTTCGTGGGGATGCCCGCTCTGGGCGTGGTGGGAGTGATCACCGGCGGAATCCTCATCGTGGCCGGGCTGCAGTTCTGGCCCCGGCGAGCGCAGACGCTGGGCTACCGGGGACCCCGATTTCTGGCGGTGGCGCTCACGCTGTGGGGACTCCACCGCATAGTGTCGCCGCTCATCAATGGCGGGCCCGGGACGGCTCCGTACATGATGATGCACGCCGCGTTCATGGTCTTCTACTTCCTCTGTACCTTCGCGATCATCATCGTGGTGCTGGACCGAGCCCGCAGCGAGACCGCGACGCTCAAGGAATTCAACGAGCGCCTGGTGGACGGGCTCGGCGAGGGCCTCCAACTCGTCGACGGGAACTTCCGCATCCGCCACGCCAACCGGTGGATGCACGCGCAGCTCGGCGCGATCTCCGACCGTCGCTGTTACGAGGTGGTAGGTCACACCTATCCCTGCCCCGGCTGTCCGCTCGAGCGCCGTCAGGAGATGGGCGAGGCAGAGCGCATCGAAGTGGCCGGCGCGAACGGGCGGCGCTTCTCGCTGAGCTGCGCCCCGGTACGGCAGCCCGACGGCCAGGTCTTTCTCCTCGAGCTGGTCACCGACGTGACGGAGCGCGAACGGCTGCAGGCGCGGCTCACCGAGGCAGAACGGCTGGCCGCGGCGGGCGAGCTCGCCGCGGGCGTGGCCCACGAGATCCGCAATCCACTGGCCGCCATCGTCAACGCGACGTCACTTCTCGGCGTGGAGGAAACCCTCAGCGGCGAGGAGCGCGCCCACACGCTGGGCGTCGTGAAGAAAGAGGCGCGGCGGCTTAACCGCATCCTCTCGGACTTCCTCATCTTCGCCCGGCCGCGCGAGCCCAAGCGGCTCGTGGGCGACATTCGGGAGATCGTCGACCACGTCGGGGCCCTGATCCGGGAGGACCCCGGCCGGGCGCATGACGTGGAGCTCTCCGTGTGCGTCGATCCCGCGGTGCCGGCGTTTCCCTTCGACGCCGACCAGATCACCCAGGTGGTGTGGAACATTGCGCTGAACGGCGTCGAGGCGATGGTTGGATGCGGGCGGCTCGGCATCGCGGTCAGCCTCAGCGGGGCGCAGGTCGCCATCGCCATCAGCGATACCGGCCGCGGCATGCCGGCCGAGGAGCTGCGCCGGGTCTTCGAGCCGTTCTATTCCAAAAAGCCCGCCGGCACCGGCCTCGGCCTCACCATCGCCCGGCGCATCGTGGCGGCGCATGGCGGGCGCATCGAGATCGAGTCGACGCCCGGGCACGGCGCCTGCTTCACCATTCTCCTCCCGCTCGGCGGACAGGACGACGATGGCGACCATTCTCGTCGTCGATGACGAGCCCTCCGCGCGGACCACGCTCGGGCTCCTCCTGAGGAAGCGGAGTCACCGGGTCACCGAGGTGGAGGGTGTGGCCGCCGCGGTCAAGGCGCTCGCCGACGAGGCGTTCGACGGGATCGTGACAGATCTCCGAATGCCGGACGGCGACGGCCTCGACGTCCTCCGGGCCGCCAGGGCGCACTGCCCGGAGGCGGACGTGATCCTGCTCACCGCGTATGCGGGCTGGGAGTCGGCCAAGGAAGCGATCCAGCTCGGTGCCTGCGACTACTTCGAGAAGGGGCACGAGCCCGACGAATTGCTCCACCGCATCGACAAGGCGCTCGCCGAGAAGGCGCTGCGGCGCGAGAACGCCAACCTCCGCGCGCAAGTGCGGGACCGCTACGCGCTGCCGGGGCTGGTGACGGGGTCTGCGCGGATGGCCCAGGTGCTGGATCTCGTCCGGCGTGTGGCGCCCACGGATGCGACGGTGCTCATCCACGGTGAGTCGGGAGCGGGCAAGGAGCTGATCGCGAAGGCCATCCACCACGCGAGCCAGCGCGCGCGCCGACCCTTCGTCGCCATCAACTGCGCGGCGCTTCCCGAGACGCTCCTCGAGTCGGAGCTCTTCGGCCACGTCAAGGGCGCGTTCACGGGCGCGGCCACGAACAAGAAGGGCCTGTTCGAGGAAGCCCATGGCGGGACGCTCTTGCTCGACGAGATCGGCGAGATGCCGCCAAGCCTGCAGGCCAAGCTCCTGCGCACGCTCCAGAGCGGCGAGATCCGGCCCGTCGGCTCGACCCAGTCTATCATCATCGACGCGCGCGTCGTCGCCGCCACGCACCGCGATCTCGCGCAGATGATCCGCCAAGGCGGCTTCCGCGAAGACCTCTTCTATCGCCTCAACGTGATCCCGGTAACGCTGCCACCGCTCCGCGAGCGTCGCGAGGACATTCCGCTCCTGGCCGAGCACTTCCTGGCCCGTTTCGCCGAGCGACAGAACCGCGTCCTGCGCCTGAGCCCCGCCGCCATGGAGCGCCTCCTCCGCTACCCGTGGCCCGGCAATGTCCGCGAGCTCGAGAACGCTATGGAGCGCAGCGCCATCCTTGCCCAAGCCGACACGATCGAGCCGCCCGACCTACCTGCCCACGTCACCGCCGGCCTGGCGCTCGGCCCCGCGCCGAGCCTCGGATCCCCGCAGACCCTGGCCGAGACCGAGCGGATCCTCATCATGCAGACGCTCGAGCGCTCGGGCTGGAACCATTCTCGGGCGGCCGAGGCTCTCGGGATCGGGCGAACGACCCTCTGGCGCAAGCTGAAGGAGTACGGGATCGACCGGTAGCCGCTCTGAAGTGGACGACGTAGGGCCCTCCCTCGCTAGCGATTCAGAACGGAACCCGGATGTTCCGCCCTGGAACACGCCATACTCGGCGCGACCTCCCAAGCTGTTGCTTTTCCGACCTTAGGTGCTGGCACCGAATGTGAATCGTCGACGAACGTATGGCCGCCATCCTGGTCGTGGACGACGAGGCCTCTGCGCGATCGACCCTCGCGCTCTTGCTGAGGCATCGCGGACATCGGGTCCGGGAGGCCGACAGCGTCACGGCGGCCATCCGCGAGCTCCGCGCCGACGCGTTCGACGTGATCGTCACCGACCTGCGCATGCCGGATGGTGTCGGCCTCGATGTTTTGCACATGGCGAAAGTGCGCTGCCCCGATGCGAACGTGATCTTGCTCACGGCCTATCCGGCCTGGGAGTCGGCCAAGGAGGCCATGCGGCGCGGCGCGTTCGACTATTTCGAGAAGGGACAGGAGCCCGAGGGACTCTTCCGGAGGATTGACAGGGCGCTCGAGGAGCAGGCCTCACGCCGGCGCATCGGACTCGCCTCCCTCGCGACACATCCCGCACCGCCGGCGTCGCCCGAGGGCGAGCATCGCTATCTCACCGTCCTGTTCGCGGACATGCGCGGCTCGACCGAGCTGCTCGCGGACCTGGACCTCGACGAGGCGAGACAGATCCTTGACGGCGTGATCGAGCGATTGATGGCCGCCGCGCACGAGGTCGGCGGCACCGTGAACCAGGTGATGGGTGACGGCATCATGGCAATGTTCGGTGCGCCCGTCGCCCAACCCGATCACGCCGCTCGGGCCTGCCGGGCCGCGCTTCGCATGCAGGAGACAGTGGCGGCTTACGCGCGCGCGTTGCACGGCAGCCATCGCGCCGAGGTGCAGATCCGGGTCGGCATCAACTCCGGCGAGGTGATCGTCCGCTCCGTGGCCAGCGATCTGCGCTGGGACTATACCGCGGTGGGGATGCCGACCCACGTCGCCGCCCGGATGGAACAGCTCGCGACACCCGGCTCGATCGTGATCACCGCGGAAACCCTGGCCCAGATCGAGGCCCGAGTCGACGTGCGTCCGCTCGGCCGTGTGGTGGTGAAGGGGCTAACCGAGGGCGTGGAGGCCTACGAGGTGCTTGGCTGGCCCGCAATCACCGAAATCGACCCACCTAGGCTTCGAGGTGGCATGTCTGAAGGCCTAATCTGCGCAGCCCGAAGGAGAGAGCCATGAGAGCGAACGTTGTCGATTCGTCTTCAGGCGCCGCTCGCCGCTTCCTGCTGGCCGTGGTGCTGGCCGCCGCTTGGCTCGGACTCAACGGCGCGTTTCCAGACCTCGGGCCCACCGGCATTCCGGCGGCCGTCACGCGCCTCATCGTCCACGGGATCATCCTGGTCGGGCTCTGGCTCGGCCTCTCGCGCACCGATTTTACCGGCGGGACGCGGGTCGGCCTCTGGCTCGCCATTTCCGTCCCGTTCACGCTGTGGCTGGCCCTTGTCTGGCGGCTCGCCGTCAACGGGTTCTTCCGGGCGATCCCGGGCGTCCTCCGCGTCCCGCCGCCGCTGCCCGTTGCGATATTCGTCCCCGTCCTCGTCGGCCTTGTTCTCTTGATGCGCTCCAACCGCATCGCCTCGCTGCTTGATGCCATGCCGCTATCTTGGCTGATCGGCCTTCAACTCTATCGCATCCTCGGGGGGATCTTCCTGGTGAATTGGGCGCATGGCGCCATTCCTGGTGTGTTTGCCCTCCCGGCCGGCGTCGGGGACACGACGGTCGGCTTGCTGGCCCTGCCTGCGGCGCGGTGGGCGTCCTCCGGGAGTCCAGCCGGACGCGGGGTTGGCATATCGTGGAATCTGCTGGGCCTGACGGACTTCGTGGTCGCGATTGCGATGGGCCTCCTGAGTTCGCCGGGGCCCCTCCAGGTGTTCGCGCTCGACCACCCGAATGTGCAAGTCGGCACGTACCCGACCGTGATGATCCCGGCCTTTGGGGTGCCGAGCTCGATCATCCTGCACGGGCTCTCTCTCTGGCAATTGAGACGCCGGGCCCGACAGACGACGCTCCACACCCAGACAGATTGGAAGCCTGATCTCAGGGGCTCTACCATCTGAGGCCAATAGGCGGCCGCCCAGCCAGGGAGTCTGGAGAAAGGATCGGGTCCAGACCGGTATATGCTGCGGATGCTCGGCCAGCCTTGCAGCATTACTCAGATCGGCGTATCCAGTGACTGAATTCTAGGTATGCCGACCATAGAGAAGTCGGGAGCTGGACGTGCCCAAGTTGTCTGACGAGATGAAGGAACTCACAGAGCGCACAATGGCTACGATGCCACAGTCTGCCCCGACGGTACGCCGAACGTTTCCCTCAAGGGGACCGTTTGCGTCTGGACGATGAGCACCTCATCATCGCCTTGTTCGAGTCCATCAGGCAGCACGACCGCTGATTTCCCGGGATGCGAGATAGTGGATCAAGTTACTACTGGGCGAGAACAACGGTCCCCTCGGGCGCCGCAGGCTTTGCGGCTTCGGTTTTCTTCATCTCGAATTGGTCGGGCCGGATCGGCTCTGGGTGGCGGATATCACCTACATCCCGACCTGGGCGGGTTTCCTCTATCTGGCCGTCGTCCTCGATGTGTGGAGTCGCCGCGTGATCGGCTGGGCGATGGCGACGCACCTGCGCACCGAACTGGTGTTCGATGCCCTGAACATGGCCGCGGCGCAGCGGCGTCCGACCACGGTGATCCATCACTCCGACCAGGGCTGTCAGTACACCGCGATCACCTGTGGGCTCCGCTGCCGCGAGGCGGGCGTCCGGCCTCCATGGGGAGCGTGGGCGACGCCTACGACTGCGATGATCTCGAGCAGCTGCCCGTCTGGGTCTGACACTGCATACGATTGGCTTCGTGCCCTGGCGTTGATCTGTCGGCCCGGCGGGCAGCTCGAAGGGCGTACTGGCCGGGCGGGTGGTGACCTCATAGGAGCGTGATCGATCCGAGCGATCCCCTCGCAGTCTTGTCCGCTCGTCCGACCAGGGGCCATACACCATCGCACAAGGAGGCCGAGCGGATGGATGAGGGGGAGAACCGGCAACTGGTCATCGGGGTCGATACCCATAAGGATCTGCATGTCGCCGTGGCGCTGGATGCTCTGGGCGTCCGGCTTGGCAGCTGCTCATCCCCGCAACCACGGCGGGGTACGCCCAGCTCGAGCAGTGGGGTCGGGGGTATGGAACGCCAACCGCGTTCGGCGTCGAGGGCACGGGCTCGTACGGGGCGGGGCTCACACGGTTTCTCCGCCAGCGGGACTACCGCGTGGTCGAGGTCAACCGGCCTGATCGGGCCGCCCGCCATCGCCAGGGCAAGACCGATCCGCTGGATGCCGAGGCCGCCGCCCGGGCGGTCCTCGCAGGGGTCGCCACCGCGGTTCCGAAGGCCGGCGACGGGACCGTCGAGCTGAAGGCCGGCGACGGGACCGTCGAGCTGATTCGGCTGCTCAAGGTCGCGCGCGACACGGCCCGTCCGCGCCCGGAGTCAAGCGCTGATCACCCTCAAGACCCTCCTCGTGACGGCCCCGGCGGACCTCCGGGAAGAGCTCGCGGGACTCGCCGACACGGCGCTCCTGCATCGATGTGCCGGGCTTCGGCCAGGTGCGGTCACGACTCCGCAGGCGGCCGCCAAACACGCGCTGCGGGCCCTCGCCCACCGATGGCTGGACCTCCATCGCGAGGTGCACCTCCATGACGGTGAGCTCGACCGCCTCACCCAGGAGCAGGCTCCGGAGCTCCGGGCCGCCTTCGGGGTCGGACCCGATACGGCGGCCGAGCTGCTCATCGTGGCCGGGGACAATCCGCGCCGGGTCCATTCGGAAGCCGCCTTTGCCGCGCTCTGTGGTGTGGCGCCGCTCCCCGCCTCGTCGGGACAGACCACGCGACACCGGCTCAACCGGGGCGGGCATCGACACGCGAACGCCGCGCTCTACCGGGTCGTGATCGTCCGGATGCGCTGGCACCCGGCCACGCTCGCCTATACGAAACGCCGCCTCGCAGAAGGGAAGACCAAAGCGGAGATCATCCGATGTCTCAAGCGCTACGTCGCACGTGAGGCGTTCCGGCACTTGCTGCACGGCTCCGGCGTGGACGCCTCCCCGCCAGCCGCTTGACATCTATAGGAGCATCAATGCCCTCTGCGAGAGCTTCTTTGCCACCCTCGAGTGTGAGCTGCTGGACGCCGGCGCTTCCCGACCCAGGTCGAGGCCCGGATGGCCGTCTTCGACTTCATCGAAGGCTGGTACAACCCGCACCGGCGGCATTCCGGCCTGGACTATCTGTCGCCGATCAGCTATGAACAACGACACCCAGTCGTCGCGTAGGGCGAAAGCCGCGCCCCGTCCACGAAACCGGGGCAACTCCAGGCGCACGCTCAAGTGGCTGAAAGTGAAGCAGCCGAAGTATCGTGAAGGGGAGCGGGGCTGAGAGCAAAAGGAGACATCGTAGTCGCCGGACGCGCCGAGGCAGGAGCGGCGCCCAGCGTACGCTTTAACGGCCCGGCGGTGCTGAGGGCGCCGGGGGCGCTGCCGGCGCAGCTGGCACCCATACCCAGGAATAGGCCACCGTCACCCCATCGCCTTGGAGGTGGTAGCAGCCGCTTGGGTAGCAGACTTCTCGTTGGATTGAGGGAGCCACAGAGACCTGCGTCTGCTGCTGGTAGACCGGAGCCGACGCGTAGACCGGGTCGGGGTAGTCGGACGCGTAGGGATAGGCATAGGGATAGTACGGATAGCCATAGTACGGATAGCCATAGTACGGGTACGCGAACGCTGAGCCGACGAAGACCCCTCCGACGAACCCGGGGCCGAAGCAGCAGCCGAAGCGACGGAAGCCGTCGTGAAATCCGCCGTGATGGAATCCTCCACGGCCCCCGCCACGGAACCCACCGTGGCCGCCACCGCCGCCCCTCCCCCCTGCAGAGACCGGGGCGGCGAGGGCGAGTGACAGCACAGCCACGAGCGTCAGGCTGAGGATCTTCTTCATGACCGCTCCTCCCTGCCATAAGCTTACGCCGAAAGTGGAGCCCCCGCTCGCGCTGGGCTGTCGCCACAATGAGGCCCGGTACGCGCAACAAGTTAGTGGCTTGTCACGTGCTGCTGCGCCCACTGCGGGCCGGCTGGTGGTAGATTCGACCCGCTGGCCGCTCCGACCCGTGCCTCCTAGACGACGCGGCCAGGTGGGAGCCAGTGGTGAACCGACGAGTGTTCCTCGTGAGCTTGGCTGGCGGCCTCCTCGCCGCGCCGCTGGCCCCGGAGGCGCAACAGGCGGGGAAGATGTACCGCATCGGCTATCTCACGATGCCTGGTCGCGAGTCGGCCCACGGCGTCGCCGACACGTTCGAGCGCGCGCTGCGCGACCTCGGCTGGATCAATGGCAAGAACGTGGTGGTCGAGTATCGCTTCGCGAATAGTGACACGAAGCGTCTAGCGAGCTTTGCGTTTGAGCTCGTAGAGTCGAGGCCGGATGTCATCGTCGCGGGCGCCAATGCGGCGGTATTGGCCCTCAAGAACGCGACCCGTACCATCCCGATCGTCATGTTCCTTGCGGCCGATCCCGTGCGCTCCGGCCTGGTGGCCAGCTACGCGCGGCCGGGCGGGAATGTCACCGGACTCACCGTTACCACCGGCTCCGAGCTTTATGGCAAGCAACTGCAGCTGCTCAAGAGCGCCTTCCCGAAAATCTCACGAGTCGCCATCGTCGCAAATCAGGCGAGTCCGGTATATACGGGTGCGCTGCGGGAGATCGGGATCGCGACGCATGCTTTGGGGTTGCACCAGCAGATCGTCGAAATCCGCGCGCCCGAGGAATTCGAGGACGTGTTCGCCACGTTGGCTCGACGCGCCGACGCCATCTTCGTTCCGGCCGATTCGATGTTCTATCAGTACCGAGTGCGGCTTGCGCAGCTAGCGGTGAAAACCCGGCTCCCGGCGATGTGGGGACTGCGCGAACAGGCGGAGGTTGGGGGCCTGATGGCGTACGCCACCGACCTGCACGACCTCGGCCGCCGTGCGGCCATCTTCGTAGACAAGATCCTCAAAGGCGCCAAGCCCGCTGACCTCCCAGTCGAGCAGCCCACCAAGTTCGAGCTCGTGATCAACCTCAAGACCGCCAAGGCTTTGGGTCTGACGATTCCGCCCTCCCTCCTGCAGCGGGCGGATCAGGTGATCGAGTAGGTCCGCAGCGTCAGGTCACCGGTCCACGACCGCCTCGGAAGGTACTGCCCGCGGCCACGGGAGATACTTTGTTTTTCGTTACCTCGTGACTAGGAGGAGCGTGATGAGGACGAGACGGGGATTCTTGCTCGGTGCGGGCGCAACGATCGCGGCAGCGGCCATTCCTATCAACAGGCGTGCCCACGCGCAAGCGACCGGCGCCGCTTCACGCTCGAAAACCCGCCTGATCCTCCTCGGCACCGGCGGCGGGCCGCGCCCCCGCCAAAGCAGCATGTCGACCGCGCAGGTCATCATTGCGAACGACGTACCCTACGTCGTCGACTGTGCCAACGGCGTGCCGCGCCAGCTCGTGGTGGCCGGCGTGGCCTTGGCCAAGGTGCGGCACGTCTTCATCACGCACCACCACTCCGACCACAATGCGGACTATGGCAATCTGCTGCTCCTTGCGTGGGCCAGTGGGCTCCGTACCCGGGTCGACACCTGGGGCCCGCCACCCCTCGAGAAGATCACGAGGCTCTTCTTCGAGATGAGCGCGCCCGACATCGATGTGCGCATCGCGGATGAGGGGCGTGTGCCCCTCGTGCCGCTCATTCATCCCCACGAACTCACGCAGGACGGGCCGGTCATGCAGGACGAGAACGTGAAGGTGACCGCTGCCCGCGTCGAGCATCCGCTCGTCGCTCACTCACTCGCCTACCGATTCGACGCGCCCGACCGGTCGATCGTCATCTCGGGCGACACGCACCGCTCCGACAACCTCGTGAAGCTCGCGCGCGGCGCCGACGTCCTAGTGCACGAAGCGATGTGGGTGCCGGGTGTCGATCGGCTGGTGGCCTTCAGCCCCAACGCGACGACCCTGAAGAAGCACATCATCGATAGTCACACGCCGGTCGAGGAGGTCGGCCAGGTGGCGGCGGCCGCCAGCGTGAAGACACTCGTGCTGTCGCACCTCGTGCCGGCCGAGGACGACCGGCTCACGGATCAGATGTGGATCGACCTGGCCAGCGTGCACTTCAAGGGCCAGATCATCGTCGCCAAGGACTTGATGGAGATCTGACCGCTTCAAGCGACAGGCCGTGCCGCGCTGGGTGGAGAGGGGGCGGGTCACTGACCTCCGGAGCTTACATCCCCTCGCCCCGACAGTCGAACGCAGAAGGCGTCGACGAAACGACTTCCTGGGTGAAGTCTGGGTAAACGAAAGGGGCTAGCGGCTGCTGCCCCCCCCCGCTAACCCCTCGTCGTCAATGGTTGCGGGGGCCCGAAATATTCAAACCGCACACCTCAAACCCATTGAAATTATGATGGATTAGGGCGACTCCCGAGATCGGGAGTGGCAGAAGAACTGTCGCAAAATCGAGCCTAACAACGGTGGGAAGGACCCCGTAACCCTAGGAATACAGGCGGTTGCAGACCTGTTTGAGCGACGAATCACCACGAATAGCGCCTGATTGTCAACGGATCCCAGACGGAATGGAGCGATGCCGAAACCACGTCGGCCAGGACCGACTGATCCTTACCTAAGGGCGCTCGATCGAGGGCTCGATGGGACCGAATCACAAGAGGACCTGCTGCAGCTCCTGACCCTCTTAGTGCCCCGGGAGCGCGGCCAACGGCACCGCACGGAGCTCGCTGAGGCCCTCGCCGAGCGGGGCATTCGCCGGCGGATCCTGGCCGCCGCCCTCTGGAAGATTGTCCAACGCGTGGACCAGGCCCGCTCTGACGCTGAGGTCATGAAGAGTGCCGCGGAGTGGGTCCGCTGGAAGAAGTCCGTGACCGAGAAGGGGTTTATCCGGCGCATCCGTAGTCTAGAGGAGATGGGTTGGTTCGACGACAAGCTCTGGGAATATGCGCGCCCACTCCGACAGCGGCTTGAGGAGCTCCGCAAGGACCCCACGCGGTGGGTCGAGCCTCTGAACTGGCGCAAGGGGCCACTCAAGCGGCCCCGACCTGGGAACCCCCGCACCAAGTTGGTCCCGTGGGCCAGGACCGTGCTAGCCATTGACGCCGCGGTGAAAGAGCCTGAGCGGCAGACACATCTCCTGCGCCTCATCGGCCTGGTGGCGCCAAACCGTAGGCACCAGGAGCGCTAACCTCCGGGCCCCGGAGATTTGCCCGAGGAATTGTTCCCGCAAAATAATTCCCCCCGCTCTGGCTTCGGCCGCGCCGCACTAAGATGTACATCATGAAGTCGAACGTGAGTGAGCCCCAGCTGGCGTCTGTAGAACTGCAAGTTGTCCTTCACCAAGTGGCCCGCCACCGTACCGCTACCGTCCGTCCGTGCCGTCTCCGG
>WNFC01021463.1_pt1 | contig 16409 bp, 15 predicted proteins | sample 5400541 | NCBI WGS metagenome assembly WNFC01 (sample SAMN13153342, study PRJNA577476) | soil metagenome | isolation source: 120 cm saprolite under Douglas fir tree site 2 hole 2 replicate 1 | place: USA:California | collected 2015-04-18
GCATCAGAGCTTGCGGCTCGGCGCTGTAGTGGGTCTGGCGGCCCTCGCGCCGGTCGCGTACCAGGCCGGCGAGCTTCAGAACGGCCAGGTGCTTGGACACCGCAGGCTGCGAGACCCCGGCCCGGTCGGTCAGGGCGCGTACGGTCTGCTCGCCGTCACGGCTCAGCCGCTCGAAGATCGCCCGGCGGGTCGGATCGGCGAGGGTCTTGAAGAGGGCGTCCGGTGCGGTGTCCACACGAGATCCATAACTGAGCAGTTATGAGTGGGTCAAGCGGAGGCGGCGCGCGGAAATTGGCGGCGACCCGAGATCGAGTTCGGTCAGCCTTGACCTGGGTGAATCGGTTGCGCGCTCCCCGTCTCGGTGATTTTCCCGAGCATGGACAGGAACGGCGCGAGGCCGGTGCCGCCCGCCAGGAGCAGCAGCGGGAGTGTGATCTCGCGCAAGCCGAAGGCACCCGCCGGGCCGATGTGCCAGGCGCGGCCTTCCCGCGCAGATAGGTACCCATCACCCCCAGCGGAATATCGCGCACCAGGAAGTTCAGGGTCTTCATGCCTGGCGGCGAGCTGAAGGAATAGGGCCATCGCTGGTCGCGGGTGCCACGCCAACGACTGTTTAATGCCCATAGTGGAACCCGCGAGGCGGGCCTCTGCGTGAACGAGCTCTGACCTCCAACCTACAGGGGCGCTGGGCGCCGCGATAACACCAGGGAGGCATTCCGATGACGATGAGGCCTGACCCGACCTTCCACGCATCGCCCAAGCTCGCGATGGAAGCTCCGCAAGAGAACTTCGCTTACACCGTGCTGCTCAGTCCGGACTTCTCAAAGCCCGACGCGCTAGCGGTGATCGATGTAAAGCCCGGCTCGCCTACATTTAGCCAAATTGTCCACACGATAACGATGCCGTACAAGGGTGACGAGTTCCACCATTTCGGCTGGAATGCCTGCTCGTCGTCATTGTCGCCGCTCACCGGCCATGCATTCCTCGAGCGGCGCTACCTGATCATCCCCGGGCTCCGCTCCTCGCGCATTTATGTCGTGGATACGAAGCCCGATCCGACCAAAGCGGAGATTCACAAGATCATCGAGCCCGAGGAGGTGTTCAAGAAGACGGGTTACTCGCGGCCCCACACCGTCCATTGCGGTCCGGAAGGGATATACGTCAGTACGCTCGGCGGCGGCAAGGACGGCACCGACGGGCCGCCGGGCATCTTCATCATGGACTGCGAAACGTTCGATATTCTAGGACGGTGGGAGATCGACCGCGGACCCCAGAACCTGCACTATGATTTCTGGTGGAACCTGCCGCGCGACTACATGGTGACGAGCGAGTGGGCGCTGCCGCCGCAATTCGAGAACGGGATCGTGCCGGAGGATCTGCTCTCCAACAAGTATGGCCATCGGATCCACTTCTGGGATCTCCGGGCCCGGCGCAACGTCCAGACGATCGATCTTGGCGCCAACCACCAGATGGCGCTTGAAGTGCGGCCCGCGCACGATCCGATACGCGAGTACGGCTTCCTGGGCGTCGTGGTCGACACGGCGAATCTTGAAGGGTCGATCTGGACCTGGTGGCGCGAAGGCGGGAAGTTCCACATCGAGAAGACGGCGACAATCCCGCCCGAGCCGGCGTCCAAGGACCAGCTGCCGCCCCTGCTGCAGGGGTTTGGCGCGGTGCCGCCGCTGGTGACCGACATCGACCTCTCGATGGATGACCGGTTCCTCTACGTCGCCTGCTGGGGAACCGGCGAGATGCGACAGTACGACGTCACCGACCCGAGGAAGCCGAAGCTCGCGGGCTCGGTCCAGGTCGGCGGCATCGCTCGCCGCACGCCCCACCCCAGCGGCAAGGTATATGCGGGCGGTCCGCAGATGGTCGAGATTAGCCGTGACGGCAAGCGCGTCTACTGGACCAACTCGCTCTATTCGACGTGGGACAACCAGTTCTATCCTGACGGAGTGCCGGGCGCGGAGGTCATGGCCAATGCGGACGCGAGCGGCGGCCTCGAGCTGTCAACGGACTACTGGGTGAACTTCCCTGACGGATACCGGGCACATCAGATACGGCTCGAGGGCGGCGATTGCTCGACGGATTCGTTCTGCTATCCGTCGGTTTGAACTTGGGTGGACTGGACGCCTGCCGCATTGTGGCTGGCTGTCGCCGCGAGTGGTCTCTATCACGGGGTGAACCCGGGGATGGGATGGCCGCTTGCCGTCTCAGCCGGGCTGATGGAAAGGAGTTCGCGCGGCCTCCTGGCCGCATTCTGGCCGCTGACGGCCGGCCATCTGCTGGCGATGCTGGTGGTGATCCTTCCCTTCTCTCTGCTCTTCGCCCTCGTCCAATGGCAGCGACAGATCCAGATCGGCGCCGGCCTCCTGGTTATTGGGTTCGGCATCTTCCGGTTCGTCAGCCGGCGTCACCCGCGGATGCTGGCGCGGATACGACCGACGCAATTGGGGCTCTGGTCCTTTGCCGTCGCGATCGCCCATGGCGCGGGATGGATGCTGGTACCGATCTATCTTGGTCTCTGCCGCGCCGCCGACCTCGACAGGGGCCACGAGGCGGCAGGCGCCATCATCGGTGCCAATCTCGGCATGGCCGTCTTGGTCTCCCTCGTCCACTCTGTCACGATGATCGCCGCCGGCGGGTTCTTGGCGTGGCTGGTCTATCGCTACCTGGGTCTCACCTTCATGTCACGGATCTGGTTCAATCTGGATGCGAGTTGGGCCGTCAGCCTCATATTGGTGGGTGCTCTCTCGCTTACGATCAGCCTGGCGAGCCGGCACTGAACGCGTCACGGTTCGCGATCGAATCTTTAATGCGACATCAGCTCAATGTGAGACTAACGATCACGCTCATCGTCCCGGGAATCCGGGGAATGTCAGCTCAACCCTGCGAGGATCGCAAAAGCAAATGCTGGACACCGACGATCTGGCGCTATGGTACGCGCTCAATCGTCGCCCGGCGGGCTGAACTAGCAAGAGTCTTGAAGAGAACATCGGGTCCGGCATGCATGCGGATCAATAACCAACCCGCCGCAGGCACCGGTTCACCATCGAGGGCGTGGCGACGCGAGTGTTCGTCAACCAAATAATACCAGCGCTTTCGACAGGGTGACCCAAACCCCCCAGGCGATGGGAATCCCAACCGCCAGCCAGGCCAAAGCCGAGGTGGCGTCGAGACGCCATCGGCCGATACCCTCGAGCCCGCTATCCCGGTCGGTACCTGAGAGCGCGCCTGAAGCGCTGCGACCTCGTCGTCCGGCATGAACCAGGCAATGCAGATCGTGCGAGGAGAGCATTTATCAAATTGACAATGACCCGTTGCTGTGATATCGTTGCGGGTATGCAGAATCGATCACTCCGCGCAATGAACCTGTATCCGGCGGTAATGCCCCAGTTGCGGTTCTTGGATTTTTCCGACCAAAACAGCGAGGAACAGCGAAAGAACAGCGGGCGTCGCCGCTGTTCTTGCGCTCGCCAAACCGTCGGCGGCCCAGGATTTCCGCCGAGAAGGAGATGTCGACGGCTGATAATTTGCTGCAAAAACAGCAAAAACAGCGAGAGGTGCCTGGCGCCGTGTAACACGGCCCGTTGACCGCCCACCGCGCGGGCCGCGGATCCGGCGATCGCGCCGAACGCCAGGCGGTGCCGCCCTCACCGTAGCTGTTGGAACAGACCGAGCACAGCGAACAGCGCGAGGAACCACAGCACCTCCAAAGCCACCCACACGATAATCTTCCACGGTCCGTCGTCGCGCTGGGCGTTGCGGCGGATCTCCGCCTCGATTTCGCGGTTCCATTCTCGAACGATTTGTTTGTGATCGGTCTCCATCGCGTCTTTATTGATCCATGCTGCCGAGCAGGAGCAGCTTTTTGTCCGTGCCGCGTAGCATCGTCAGACCCGCAAAATACCCGTTTATTAAAATACCTCAAATCGGGTTGTTCACGGTGCAGACCATTTCGTGCGGACGCCGTCATCGCTGGTAGCGGTTGAATATTTTCAAACTTTTTCAACCTCTTCCGCGGTGATTTTAGGGTTTCCTTTTCGGCCAACGTCAGGTTTTATGATTCGTTAACGAATCTTAACCGGCGGGGGACGCCGGCGTTAAACGAGCGGCGGCTCCGTCGTCGCCACCGTCTGGGGGACTCTTATGCAATCGCTGATGGCGCAGCGCCTGCTGTGGGGCGCTTGTCTGGCTGCGGGTGTCATGGCTCACGCCAATCCTTCCGTCGCCGCCAATTGCGCGCTTTACGCGCGCGCAGAGACCGGCGTTGCACTCTTCGGCGCGGCCGGCGGATGGTGGGACGCAGCCGCAGGGCGTTACGAGCGCGGCCACGTCCCGGCTGTGGGCTCAATCCTCGTTTTCAGGCGAACGCAGCGCATTCCTTCCGGTCATGTCGCCGTCGTCGTCAAAGTGGTCAGCGCCAATGAGATCCTCGTGAACCATGCGAACTGGTACCGCGGAACGGTGAGCCGCGGCATGTCGGTCATCGATACCTCGCCCGGTCACGACTGGACCAGCGTAGCGGCGCTCGATGTGCCGTCGGGGAAATACGGGAGCGACTACCCCGCCTACGGCTTCGTCTACCCTGTGCCGGGCCCGCCGGAGATCGTCGAGGCACGTGCCGGAGGCGGGTTCGAACCCTACCGCTACGCTGCCGACAGTGGGACGTGGCTGGATTTGAAGGCTCGTCCTGCTCTGTTCCACCCCGCGGACGCGTCCGGGGATGGGCAGCGCGGCGTCCGCCGGGCGACGGCGGCGCGGGGGAATCATCATCGGAAGGAAATGGCGGCGCGCCCGATACGCAAGCAGTCGGCCGCCCCCCATCCGCCGACGCACCCGATAAGGACCGCCGAGGCCAGACACCAGCGGGCGTAGCCGCCGCGAGGCAGCACCCGACAATGGACAGCGCCGACCCGAGCTGGCGTATGCTGAAGTTCGCGGTCAGCGTGGCGCTGCAATCATGTCGTTATCTAAAACCGACCTGGCCCTGTTGCCGGCCCATATCCTGTCGTCCGAGATCGGTGCTCGCCGGCTCTCGCCGGTCGATCTGGTCGATGCGCTGCTCGAACGAATCCGGGCGAACGATGGGAAACTCCATGCCTTTGTCGAAGTGTACGGCGAAGAGGCGCGGCTTGCCGCCGAGGCGGCCGACAGGGCGATCCGCTCGGGGCATGCGATCGGGCCGTTACACGGGATTCCGATCGCTCTCAAGGACCTGATCGAGATCGAAGGGCGCGTCACCACCGGTGGCTCGGAGGTCTGGCGCGATCGGCGATCAACCTATACGGCGACCCTCGCACGGCGTCTGATTGCCGCCGGGCTGATCGCGATCGGCAAGACGCACACGGTCGAATTCGCGATGGGCGGCTGGGGCACCAACCAATACCGGGGCACGCCGTGGAACCCGTGGGACCCCGCAGTGCCGCGCACACCCGGCGGGTCGAGCAGCGGCTCGGGTGTGGCGGTCGCGGCGGGCTTCGCGCCCTGGGCGATCGGCACCGATACCGGCGGCTCAGTGCGGTTGCCGGCGTCTTGGTGCGGGCTTAGCGGCCTCAAGACGACGATCGGGCGGGTCAGCACCTACGGAATTCTGCCGCTTAGCCCGACCCTCGACACGCCGGGGCCGATGGCGCGCTCGGTCGAGGACACGGCACTCCTCTACCAGGTCATGCAAGGCCCGGATGCGCTCGACCCGCATACCCGCGGAATCCCGCCGAGCGACCCGATGCCGATGCTGCGGCGCGGTGTTCGCGGATTGCGGCTCGGCCGCATGCCCGCGGCGGAACGCGACGGCGTCGACGGCGAGGTCCTGGCCGCCTATGATTCGAGCATCGAGACCCTGGCGCAGCTCGGTGCCGAGATCGTAACCCCCGAGCTGCCGTGCCGGTTTGGCGACTACACCCTTCTGACCGGCCGGATCATCGGGGCCGAGGGATATTTCCTGCTCGGCGATCTGATCGACGATATGAGCCTGCCGATCGACGAGGCGGTGCGGCCGCGCATCGCCTCGGGCAGAGGTATTTCGGCGCGCGACTATCTGGCGGCCCTGCGCGATCGCGACGAGGCAAAGCGGGAATTCGCAGCGGCAACAGCCGATGTCGACGCGCTGCTGACCCCGACCACCCAGACCGCGGCGATCCCTCTCGATGCCGTCGACCAGTCGACGACCCCGGCGCATTTCACCCGCTTTGTCAATTTCCTCGATCTCTGCGCCCTGGCCCTGCCCAACGGCTTCACCGCGACGGGACTACCGATATCCCTGCAGATCGTGTGCCGCGGCTATGACGAAGCGACTGCCTTGCGCATCGGCTGGGCCTATCAGCAGGCGACCGATTGGCATGAGCGCGGGCCGCCCAGCACCTGAATCATCGATAGAGGGCAACACAGCATGGGTGTCGTCCCGGCCGAAAAAGCGTGTGAAGAATCGGCGAGGGCTATACGATCTCTCGTCGTCCCGTGGGCCTTCAGCCCACGGACCAGTTCCGTGGGGAACGCCGGGACCCATTGCTCCACCACATCGGAATTTTCAGGCAATGACAACATCTTATCGATCCTCGAAGGTCCGTGTTCGCGGAACGATGGACCCCCGGCTTTCGCCGGGGTGCCGAACGAATAGGCGGCAGTAGGTTTTCGAACAGGGGAAGAGAAAATGTCTGATACGCTGTACAACCGCTTAGGCGGCTATGATGCCATTGCCGCCGTTTCTGACGATCTGCTGATCCGGTTGCAGGCAGATCCGCAGCTGGCTCGGTTCTGGCTGCATCGGGGCGAGGACAGCCTGCTCCGCGAAAAGCAAACGCTGATCAATTTCCTGTGCGCGTCGGCGGGGGGTCCTGTTTACTACTCGGGCCGCGACATGAAGGTTTCCCACAAGGGACTGAGAATTAACGAGAGCGATTGGCAGCGCTTCATCGGCCATCTCGAGGCGACCCTCGACAAATTCGCGGTCCCCGCACCGGAACGCGCCGCGGTGCTGGGGTTCGTCGACAGCACGAAAGCCGATATCGTCGAATAGTCGCTCGCCGCCGGCGTTCAGACGCCGAGCCCGAAACGGCGGCCGAGGAAATCGAGCACGTCGCCGGCGCAGCGGTCGGGAAAGGCGTCGCAGATGTTATCGAGCACGTCGCCGGCGCAGCGGTCGGGAAAGGCGTCGCAGATGTTGTGCGGGGCGCCTTCATAAACCCGCATCTCGACATCCCTGACGTGCCGGCGGAACGGCTCGTAATTCGCGGTCGAGCCGATCGGCTCGGCGCCGGGCACGACGATGAGCGTCGGACAGGTGATGCGACCGAGCTGATCGCTCCAGTCGTACCGCGCCATCAGCAATACGAATTTCCCGATATAGGTCGGATCGTTTTTGGCGGCTTCGTCGAGAAACCACTCGACGAGCCCCGGATCCACCTTGTCGAGCGGTAATCGGTCGGCGATGGTCTCGGCGAGAAACGCGCGCAGGCCTTTCGCCTGAATCTGCGGGATCCAGCTTGGCGCCTGGCTGTTCTTGAGGTCGGCGATGGTCTCGGCGAGAAACGCGCGCAGGCCTTTCGCCTGAATCTGCGGGATCCAGCTTGGCGCCTGGCTGTTCTTGAGGCCCGGGGTCGAGCCGAACAGCATCAGGCTGCGCACCCGCTCGCCCTGCGTCATCGCCAGCTGCTGGCCGAGATAGCCGCCCGCCGAGTTGCCGACGATATGGAGGCTGGTACCGCCGAGATGATCCATCAGCTCGGCCACATCGGCTACCACCCGCTCCAGGGTCAGCTCGCGATCGGCGGGCGGCACTGGTGAATTGCCGTGGCCGCGCAGATCCATCCGCACTACCCGATAGTGACGGCTGAGGAGCGGAACCCACGCATAGTAGCGCCGCGCATTGCCCATCGCCGCGTGCAGCAGCAGCAAGATCGGCGCGTTCTTCCACGGGTCGGTGAAATCGTCGATGTAATAGGCGAGCCGCACACCGTCGCTTGCACTGAAGGTCTCCACTGCAGCCTCCCGAATTATGTAGCAAATAGACCTCGCCCTAAGCGCTAATCCGGCGAACGCCAATTCGACGGCTTTGCGGGTCGGGGCCTCGCCCTCGCCGGCGAGCAGCAACCGAGCGGCGCGGTTGACGTGGTCGCGGCAGCCGCGCGGCCGGCCGGCGGGATTGCCCGACCGGCCCCCGGCAAACTGCCCGCGGCGGTCCCGCACCCCCTGTTCCCCCTGTTTTATCAGGTCGAGATCAGGCATCGCCAACTCCGATAATGACACCCTCGCACCCGCTCAGGGTGCCGATATCCGCAAGTATATATAATTTGATTAGGGCAATTTAACGGCTGTCAATGTAAATCGGGCAACCCACTCACCTCGGAGACGTCATGAAGGTCGGGATCTTTCTCACCTGCCAGCACCCGCCCGGAAGCGAGATGATCGCCGCCTTGGAGGGCCAGTATGCGATGACGCGGCTGGCGCGCGACCGCGGCTGGGATGCCGTCGCCACCGGGCAACATTACCTCAGCGAAGGGGTGCGCCAGGTCCAGCTGGTCCCGTTCCTGGCGCGGCTGGCCGCTGAGGCCGGTGAGATGACCGGCATCGCCGGGGTGCTGTTGACGACCCTGCACAACCCCGTCGAAGTCGCCGAGCACATTGCTTCGCTAGATGCCATCTGGCGAGGCAATTTCATTTTCGGCGTCGGCCTCGGCTATCGCGACGTCGAGTTCGACGCTTTCGGGGTGCCGCGCGGCCAGCGCGTGCGCCGGTTCGAGCAAGCTGACCGACGTCACGATGACCTGCCGGCCCGTCCAGCAACCCCACCCGCCGATCTGGTTCGCGGCCAACAACGACCGTGCGGTCCGGCGCGCTGCACGCCTCGGCGACAGCTGGTTCGTCAACCCGCACGCCACGATCCCCGAAATAACCCGCCAGCTGGCTCTCTATCGCGAGGAGCTGGCGCGATTGGGGAAGCCCTTTCCGACGGTACTGCCATATGCACGTGAGATCTATTGCGCCAAGGACACAGCGACGGCATTGGCGATGGCCGGCCCTTACCTCGCTGAGAAATATCGGACCTACGCCTCGTGGGGACAGGACGAGGTGCTGCCGGGAGACGATACGTTCAACCAGCCCTTCGCGGCGCTGCTGCGCGATCGGTTCGTCCTCGGCAGCCCCGAGGAATGCTATGAGCAATTGCGTCCGTGCTGGGAAGAAGCCGGCGCCAATTTCCTGATCTTCCGCACCCATTGGAGCGGCATGCCGGTCGGCCACGCGCTGGCGAGCATGCGCCTGATCAATGCGCCTGATCAGCGACGAGCTCTTGCCGGCATTGCAACGGATCGCCCCCGCCCTCGCGAGCAAGTGAGCCCCGGACCATCATTCCCGCCAACGCGGCGCCACGCAGCCAAGCACCTCGCCCCGCTTGCGGGGAGAGGGTGTATCGCGCTGCTTTTCGCAGGAATGACGGCCGGCCTCGGATCTATCAGAGCGATCCGGTCTGCACGGCGCACAACGGTGCGGCAGACCCCGGTCACACTGGCGTTTTTGCCGTTTTGTTGCTAGGATTGGCGTGAATCTATCGTAAAGGGTGCGACGGGTCGTGCCGACGGTTTACGCGCTGAAGCCGCGCTTCCAGGCCGCTCTGCGGCCGTTCGTCGGCCGGCTCGCGAGGGCCGGGGTGACCGCCAACCAGGTCACCGTCGCAGCGGCGGTCGGATCGCTCGCGGTCGGCCTGCTCGTCGGCAATCTCGTCGAAGACCGGGCGTTGTTCCTGCTGCTGTCGCTGTGGCTGCTGGCGCGTATGGCGCTCAATGCCATCGACGGCATGCTGGCACGCGAGTTTCGCCAGCAGAGCCGGCTTGGCGCCTATTTGAACGAACTCGGCGATGTCGTTTCCGACGCCGCACTGTATGCCCCGTTCGCGCTCGTCCCGCCATTCGGGCCCGCCGGCGTCGGCAGCGTCATCGTGCTGGCGGCACTCAGCGAGTTCGCCGGCGCGCTCGGTCCTATGATCGGTGTGTCGCGGCATTATGATGGGCCGATGGGCAAGAGCGACCGGGCCGTCGTCTTTGGTGCGCTCGGCTTGTGGTTGGGTCTCGGCGGGACCCTGCCGGGTTGGCTCGGCTGGCTGATGCCGCTGATTGCCGGCCTCTTGGTGCTGACAATCGCCAACCGCGTGCGCGGCGGGCTCGCCGAAGCAAGCAGGCTGGACATCGCGTCCGCGGCACCGACCACCACCGACGCCCTTGGACGCTCACTGCGCACCGTCGAAGAAAAGACGTTTCGCAGCCACGCTAGGACCGAGCTGTTCTACCGGTTCTGGCCGGCGCAGTCGGCGACGCCGCGGGGTGCTATCGTACTGTTCCACCGTGGCCATGAGCATGGCGGTCGCATGGCGCATCTCGCCGACGAGCTCGATCTCCCCGAGTTCGCGATCTTCGCCTGGGACGCGCGCGGGCATGGCCGCTCGCGGGGCGAGGTCGGTAATACTGCAAGCCTCGCAACTTCGGTGCGCGACGTGCAGGACTTCATCGACCATATAGCCGCAACGTACGAGATCGCGACGGAAGATCTCGCGATCGTCGCCCAGAGCGTCGGTGCGGTGCTGGTCGCAGCCTGGGCGCACGATTACGCGCCCGGCATCCGCTGTCTGGTGCTGGCCTCACCCGCGTTCAAGGTCAAGCTCTACGTGCCGTTCGCCCGCACCCTGCTGAGGCTTCGCTACGCCCTCTTCGGCCACTTTTTTGTCAATTCCTACGTCAAGGCGCGGTTCCTGACCCACGACCCGGAACGCGTCGCCTCTTATGACGCCGACCCGCTGATCACCCGGCCGATCTCAGTCAATGTCCTGCTGCAACTCTACGAGGCGGGTGCGCGGGTTGTCGCCGATGCGCGCGCGATCATCGTGCCGACCCAGCTCTTGATCTCGGGCGCCGACTGGGTGGTCGAAACCACTGTACAGCACCGTTTCTACGAGCGCCTGGGAACCCCGACCAAAGAGCGCCATATCTTGCCCGGCTTCTTCCACGACTCGCTCGGCGAGCAGGACCGGCAGCTCGCGATCGCCAAGGCGCGTGCCTTTATCCTCGGCCGCTTCGCCGAGGCGCCGGAAACGGTGTCGCTGCTCGACGCCGACCGGATGGGTTACACCCGCGACGAGGCCGATGCATTGGCGTCGCCGCTATCGCAATTGTCGCTGCGCGGCCTCTATTGGGCGGCGGCGCGGCTGGCGATGCGGGTCGGCGGGCGGCTGTCCGCCGGCATCGAACTCGGCCATACCACCGGCTTCGATTCGGGCTCGACCCTCGATTACGTCTATAGGAACCAGCCGCGCGGCGTCGGGCCGCTCGGCCGCCTGATCGACATGGGTTACCTCGATTCGATCGGCTGGCGCGGCATTCGCCAGCGCAAAATCCATGTCGAGGAGCTGGTGCGCGCGGCGATGCAACATCTCGCCCATCGCAACATGCCGGTGCGGGTGGTCGACATTGCCGCCGGTCACGGCCGCTATGTGCTCGAGGCGCTCGTCGGCAGTGCCGTCGCACCGCAATTGGTCCAGTTGCGCGACTACAGCGATCTCAACGTCGCGGCCGGTACCCGGCTGATCGAGCAGAAGGGGCTCGGCTCGGTCGCCACTTTCGTCAAGGGCGACGCATTTGATGGCGCCGCTCTGGCGGCGATCAAGCCAACGCCGACGCTCGGTATCGTCTCCGGGCTATACGAGCTGTTCCCCGACAACGTGATGGTCCGGCGTTCGCTTACGGGTCTCACGGCGGCGATCCCGGCGGGGGGTTACCTCGTTTATACCGGACAGCCGTGGCACCCACAGCTCGAGTTTATCGCCCGCGCGCTGACCAGCCATCGCCAGGGGGAGCCGTGGGTGATGCGCCGGCGCACCCAGGCCGAGCTCGATCAGCTCGTCGCTGCCGCCGGCTTCCGCAAGATCGAGCAGCGCATCGACGAATGGGGCATCTTCACCGTCTCGCTCGCGCAGCGGATCGCCGCTTGAGATGAGTGCAGCGATCGTGTTTGCGCTGCCGGCGGACGAGCGGCGGCCGTGGGGGCGCGCGATCGCGTGGCTCTGTCTGCTCGGGCCGTTTTTCTTTCTCAGCTACGGCACCGCCAATTGGCTCGCCGCACAGCGCCCCGAGGTCGGATCGGTCGTCTTCGATTGGGAGCGCGCCATCCCGTTCGTGCCGTGGACGATCGTCCCCTATTGGTCGATCGACGCGTTTTACGGCTTGTCATTGCTCGTCTGCACCAACAAGGCTGAGCTCGACACCCGCGCACGGCGCCTGCTGACGGCTCAGATCGTCGCGGTGACGTGTTTCATCCTGTTCCCGCTGCGCTTCACCTTTGCCCGGCCGCAAGCGTCGGGGATCGCCGGCTGGCTGTTCGATGCGCTGACGAGCTTCGACAAGCCGTTCAACCAGGCGCCGTCATTGCACATCGCATTGCTCGTCATTCTGTGGCCGCTCTATGCGCGACATATGCCGCGCTGGGCGTTGTGGCTGTTGCATCCTTGGTTCGCGCTCCTCTTTGTCTCCGTGCTGACGACCTACCAGCACCATTTCATCGATCTGCCGACCGGTGCATTGCTCGGGCTCTGCTGCCTGTGGCTGTGGCCCGACAGGGCGGTGAGCCCGGTCCGAGGAGCCCGTCTCGCGCGGGACCGCAAGCGCCAGCAGCTAGCTGGCTGCTACGCCGCCGGAGCCGTGCTGTTCACCGCACCGGCTTTGGCTGGGGGGCTCGCGCTATGGCTGCTGTGGCCGGCGATCGCGCTGACGCTCGTCGCCGCCAATTATGCGGCACTCGGCGCCGATGGCTTCCAAAAGCGGGCGAACGGGCGGATGAGCCTGGCCGCGGCCTGGCTCCTGGCACCTTACCTGATCGCTGCCTGGACGAACTCACGGTTATGGACCCGGGGCGATCCGAGACCCGTCGCCATTCGCGACGGCGTCTGGCTCGGGCGCACCCCTTGGCCGTGCGCGGCCAGGGATTTTGCCGAAATCGTCGATTTGTGCGCCGAGCTTCCCGGGCGTGCGGGAAGCCGCGCCGTCCCGCTTCTCGATCTCGTGGCCCCGGCTCCGGAAAAATTGGCCACAGCAGCGGCCGAGATCGAGGCAGCGCGCGCCGAGGGCCGCGTGCTGGTGTGTTGCGTGCTCGGCTATTCGCGAAGTGCGGCCGCCGTCGCTGTGTGGCTGCTGACGACCGGGCGCGCAGCGCACGTCGAAGAGGCGATCGCGGAGGTCCGCAGCCGTCGTCCGCGCATTGTCCTTGATACCGGCGCGCGCGCCGCCATCGGCGAAGCAAGAGAGACACTGCAACCGCGTCCCGCGTGTTTCGAGTCGCGCCCCGGAGGGCACTCCTCAGCATGAGGAAATGCTGTTGATGGCATTAGGAAATATCCTCATCCCGAGGAGGTCGCCCGCGGGTCCGGCCTGCGGCCGGCCCGAGGACAGGCTCCGCGGCCGTCTCGAAGGATGCTCTGCGCCGATCCAATCGGCCGTCAATTCTTCGGCAGCCTCAACCTGCGAGGCAGCCTGGTGACCACCCCCGACGCTACGTCCCGGCAGCTGGTCGCTGCTGCGGCGTGCCTGCTCGATCAGGGGCGCGCCGTCGACGGCCTGTCCCGCCTGCTGACGGCGGCCGCACTGCTTGTTCTGATGCTGCCGGCAGTCTTTCCCGCCAGCACCCAGAGGCTGCCGGCCGCGATATTGGTTGCGGCGGCCCTGTTGGGGACGGCCGAAACGCTTTATGCGGTCCGCGTCGGTCTTGACGCAGCACTGTTTCACCGGCTGGCTGAGGGACCCGGGCCACTCGACCTCGACGGCATCGACACTGCGCTGATCAAGCTCGGCCTGATCGCCGTGCCTCGGGCCGATGGTTCGGCGAGCAGCCGGGTCGGCGGCGCCCGCCGTCTTCCCTATCGCCAGTCGGCATTACTGGTTTTGCAGGTCGGGTTGATCCTGGCTGCCGCGGCGCTGGCCGCATTGCGGTGACGGACCGGGTGTGATCGCCAGACTTTTCGCCATCGCCGTGACTGCCTTCGCCCGCATCGTCACCGGAGTGCGCGGCGAATGGCAGGGCTGCCTCCCCGAAGCCCGGCCGCGCATCTATTTCGCCAATCACACCAGCCACGGCGATTTCGTGCTGATCTGGACGGTGCTGCCGGCAGCGCTACGGCGCATTACCCGCCCGGTCGCGGCCGCCGATTACTGGCGCCAGGGCCGACTGCGCCGCTTCATCGGGGAAAAGGTCTTCGACGCCGTGCTGATCGATCGCGACGCCGCGTCGCGCCAAGCCGACCCGATCGAAATATTGCTTGCAGCACTCGATCGTGGCGCCTCGCTGATCTTCTTCCCCGAAGGGACGCGCAACATGACCGATCAGAGGCTGCTGCCGTTTCGGAGCGGTCTCTACCATCTCGCCAGCGCGCGGCCGCAAGTCGAGCTGGTGCCGGTGTGGATCGACAATCTCAACCGCGTTCTGCCCAAGGGCGAGGTGATCCCGCTTCCTCTCCTCTGCACCGTCACCTTCGGCGCCCCGCTGAGCCTGATGCCGGGAGAAGAGAGCGGACCGTTCCGAGAGCGCAGTCGTGCTGCATTGCTGGCGCTGGCTCCGGCCGCCGAGGAGGAGCGGTGACCGCCGGCGAGCAGACGCTTGCCCTGTTCGGCGGCATCGCCGCCGTCCTCGCGACGGCTTCGCTGATCGGCTTTGCTCTGAGGTCTCGCTACGCGCAGAGCCCGGTAGTCGACAATTTGAATGCCCGGATCAAGGCATGGTGGGTGATGGTCGCCTTGATCGCTCTAGCCTTCGCGCTCGGCAAGGCCGGGGTGATCGCGCTCTTTGCAGTCGCCTCGTTCGCGGCATTGCGCGAGTTCCTGACGTTGACGCATACGCGGCGCGGCGACCACCTGGCGCTGGCTGCCGCTTTTTTTGTCGTGCTCCCGCTGCAATATTATTTGATCTGGATCGAATGGTACGGGCTCTACTCGATACTGATCCCGGTCTACGTTTTCCTGCTGTTGCCGGTCCTCGCGGCGTTGCGCGGCGACACCGCCTCTTTCATGCGGCGGATCGCCGAAGTGCAGTGGGGGCTGATGATCTCGGTCTTTTGCGTCTCGCACGTGCCGGCACTGTTGACCTTGCCGATCCCAGGGTTCGAGGACCGCAAGCTGCTGCTGATCGCTTTCCTGATCCTCGTCGTGCAGTCGAGCGACGTGCTGCAATACGTCTGGGGCAAGCTTCTCGGACAGCACCGGATCGCGCCTAACCTGTCACCGTCAAAGACGGTCGAGGGGTTTGCCGGCGGCGTCATCAGCGCCACCCTGCTGGGCGCTGCGCTGTGGTGGATTACGCCGTTCTCGCCATGGCAAGCGGCAATCATGGCGCTGATGGTCAATCTGATGGGGTTCTGCGGCGGGCTCGTGATGTCGGCGATCAAGCGCGACCGCGGGGTCAAGGATTGGGGACAGATGATCGAGGGCCATGGCGGCATGCTCGACCGCCTCGACTCGGTCGTCTTCGCAGCGCCGATCTTCTTCCACCTGACGCGCTATTGGTGGACGGTGTGATCGGACGAGGAGCGCCGGGCGGCGCTCCCGCCGACGAGCCGGGTGCCGTCAGGCGCCCGGCGGGAAGAAGACCAGGGTACGGACCTCGAGGCTCTCGCGCGGCGGCGCATCGGGCGGCGAGGTCGGGTCGTCGAAGCCGGTATGGGCGGAAAAACGATGCGCGCCGGCGAGCGCCGAGTCGAAGCAACGGATCAGCACGGCCTCATCGGCCTGCATCCTCGGGAAATAGTAATAGCGCTGGTTCGGGTTGTAGGTGATCGAATAGGTCTCACCGGTGCGGTCCGGGTATTTCAGATCGCCGGCGATCAAGTTTTCCTCTTCGAGGCTCTGCGCGTCGCACAATGCCAGCGGCGACTCCAACACGGGGCCGCGGATCGGGCGCCACAGATTGATGATCGCAAAGCGGTTCTGCAGCAATGCCTCCGCTTCGTCGCCCATCAGATCGCGCACCCGCTGCGGCGAGGACCACGCCGTGTAGTCGTTATGAAGGCGCTTTGCCGGGATTTTGATGCCGCTGCCCTTGACAGCGGCCATTGCAACATTGCGCACGATGTGATCGAACGCCACGACCCGCACGGCACCCGTCGCCGCCTGCATCACGCGCTCGCATTCCGGGTAATAGACCGACGTGATTTGCTCCTCGTCATAGAAGTCTGTGACCGCGGTCTGGTGGTGCTGCAGCACAAAGCCTTCTTTGTCCAATGACAGCTGGTCGATCATCGGCCGCGCATCACGAATGGGGACGCGATATGTGACGCTCTGACCAGTCCTCATCGGCGTTCCGGGCGGCGGCTCATAATTATAGGCGACCGGTTTCTCCGCCATTGGCACAAGAAAGTTCAGCGGTGCCACGACGCTCTG
>WNFC01003792.1_pt1 | contig 16403 bp, 17 predicted proteins | sample 5400541 | NCBI WGS metagenome assembly WNFC01 (sample SAMN13153342, study PRJNA577476) | soil metagenome | isolation source: 120 cm saprolite under Douglas fir tree site 2 hole 2 replicate 1 | place: USA:California | collected 2015-04-18
CGTACCGAGGCCCGGCATGACGAGGGCCTGAGCCCCGAGGTGCTCCACCGCCCACCCCATGCGCGAAGGCTTCCGCCGGCACGACGAACCGCTTGCGGACCCCCTTCAGGACCACCTCGATCTCGAAATGCCGGCGGGCCTCCGCCCCGTCGTCCTCGACGACGTCGGCGACGATCGTCGCCAGGAAGTTCGTGAGGAGCTGCTCGATGGGGCCGTCCTTCGTCGGCCGGATCCATACCAGCCCCGCAGGCGTCGCCCGGTAGTGACCGACCTTGAGCTGGGCGACCTCCAAGCACTGTTCCTGCTCGGGCTCGACCACGCTCTGCACAGTCGTCTCGACCGCCACCCCGGCCGCCAGGGCGTCGTCGATGCCCTTGGCGAGGGCGGAGTCCCAGGACTCCACGGCAACTTCCCACCCGGCAGAAGCAAGCGCCGCCGCCGTCGCCTCGGTTGCCCGGGCCACATGGGGGTTGGTCGCCCCGTCAGCGTCGAAGGCGAGCAGCACCCGGATCGGCTGCAGCACCTCCAGCACCGGCAGGACGCTTCGCCAGGCGGAGACGCCGGCAACGGAGATGGTCAAGACCTTGCCGAGCACCGTGGCGACGTGGGCCTTCCGCTCGCCCTCGGTGATGCGTACGACATCGGTGGCCCCGCTCCAGGCTGGCACGTGCACCGGCGCCCCCGGCCCCGGCCCGCCACATCCCGAGCTGGAGACATAGAGGTAGCGGGGTCCGTCGTCGTCTTCGTCCCTGCGCACCTTGAGAGCCACCTGGCCCTCGACGTCGAGGACGGGGATCACGAGCCCCGGCGAGCCCCCGAAGCTCGCGTAGCGGCCCCGGGCACCCTCGCGCACGGAGAACCCCGGCACCGTGGCGAGTAGCTCGGGGGGAAACCGGTCACACATCTCCCGGGCCAGGAACGCCCGCCTCGTCGCCGGCAGCGACCGGTACATCCCCTCCTGGATCCCCTCCTCGTCGAGTCCTCGACCAAGCAGGGCCTCCCGGTGGCCCGCCGAAAGCGACAGCACCCCGAGCAGCGCCCAGTAGACTCGGTCCAGGTCGGAAGGAGACGCCCGCTCCGTCTGCGGCTCGTCGGGCAGCTCCGGCGCTGGCCTCGCCTCGTCGGTCAGGCGGTGCAGCCAGTAGTCCATGCCGGCCCAATCCGCTGCGCGAAACGCCGACGTAAGAGATTTACGCGAAAGCTAAATGAGCTCCCGGACGTGAATCCGAGTGGGAGCAGGGCAGCGGCTTCCCCGGCATGGTAAATTCACTACTGGCGATCGTTCATTACTCAATGAACGAAGTCCCAGAGTGAACGATGGCGAACATCACAGTCGAGCTCGATCGGTCCACGCCGGAGCCAGCCGTGCGGGTGCTCCGACGCCTACCCAACGTAACGGTTCGCGTGCGACGAGGTGAGCCGCGTCTCGTCGTCGACGGCCGCGCCTGGCCGCTCCTTTTGGTGCCGGGCGGACTTCGGTCTTACGGTCAGTCCAGCGCGCTGATACTCAAGACCCTGGCGGCCGATGGCAAGGTCGGCCTTGTCGTTGCCGACCGGCTCCCGAAGCACGTTCGTCGAGAGCTGGAAGCCGCCGGGTGGGCCTACGTCAACGGCACGGGCGCGATCCACGTTGATCTTCCCGGCTTGTTGCTGCACGTCGAACCAGAACCGCCGATAGCTCGTGGCGGAACCCCCCGCCCCGCGGGGATGGGCGTCGTGGGCGTACGCGTCGTGCAGTGCCTTCTTGGCGATCCCGCCCGGGAGTGGTCCGTCGCGGATCTTGCCCGCCAGGCGGGATGCGCATCGGGCGAGGCTCACCGGATCATCGTGCGTTTGGAGGCTGAGGGCTTCGTGGAGGCGTCCGGGCGAGGCAAGGCCCTCCGCCGACACGTGGAGAACCCCGCTGCGCTCCTAGATTGGTTGGCGACTGTCCCTTCGGCGAGACGGGTCCGCGAACGCCTTGACGTGTCCCTCTACGCCCGCGATCCCATTGCCCTAGTCACAAAGCTGTCTGCGCGAGCTCTGGAGGCGGAAGTACCGTATGCAGTGACGGGCGCCACGGGCGCAGCAGCTCTTGGTGCCCCAGTTTCGACCGCGGTTCCCATCACGCTGGTGCGCGTTGCGCCGGACGTCCCGTCGCTTGCTGAGGCCGCACAACTGCTCGGCGTCGAGCCCGTCGACGCTGGTGCCAACATGGCATTGATCCGCGACGTGGGCGAGCTGGGCCTGCACGGCCGCATCTCCAGTGGATCCGTCTTCGTGGCGCCGCCTGTCCGCATCTGGCTCGATATGCTCGGCGAACCGCGTGGCGAGGATGCAGCGGCCCTGTTCCGGGAGGCCGTTATTGGCTGGTGACGGGCTCCACCACAGCGAATACGACCCGACTCTTGCTGCCATGCTGCTTGGCGAGGCCGCGCATCTGCTGCGGGCCATCGGGTTTGCTGCCGACCACGCCATCCTCATCGGCGGCATGGTGCCCGGGCTCCTCGTCCTCGACCCGGGGCTCGGCCATCCTCACGTGGGAACCGCCGACCTCGACCTCTGCCTCAGCCTCGCGCTCGTCGAGGGTGACACGGCGGAGTACGAGCGCATCGAAACGGCGCTGAAGAGTATTCGGTACGAGATGACGGACCAGTCGTTTCGGTGGAGGAGAAACGCTGGACTTCGCCCGGCCGTCGAGTTCTTCTGCCCCGCAGGTGAAGAGCGACCCGCGGGAGAACTCTTCCGTCCGCTTGCGGAGGTGAATCCGATCGCCAAGCGGGTCATGGGTCCTCGGCTCAGTGCGCTTGCGCTATCGGCGGGCAACGCGATCTCGTCTGACGTCGTGCCGGTGACCCGGGATGTCGAACTGCCGGATGCGGGCGGCATCATCCAGTGGACCTTCCGGGTCACCGGGTTGATCGGATTCCTGGTGGCGAAGGTCGATGCCCTTATTCGGCGGAACAAAAATAAAGACGCATACGACATCGTGTGGCTCCTGGAGAACTGGGAGGGCGGGCCGGAAGGAGCGGGAGGCTCGGTCAGCGATTCGTCGTTGCTCGGCCGTGATGACGTTCGGGAGGCCATGACGTCGCTGGCTCGGGAATTCTCGAGTATCGATCGGACTGGCCCTCGGAGCTACGTGGCGGCCGAGGCGGCCAGTGCCGACGATCGTGCCCGGCTCGCGCGGATAGCTGTTGGAGCAGTGGGGGAGTTTCTTGAGAGCCTGTTATGACTGTGCATCCGTCGGGAGACCGAGGCTGGCTGTAGGGCGCCGACCACGAAGGCAGTGTTGAACGTGAGGCTGCGCCCGACCAGTGTCCTCTCGAGGGCCTTTGGGCCCTCGGGTCATCCAACCACCACCTCTCCCACGGTCAAGGGGAGATGACCACTCCGCAAAGGCCCGAAGCCTTCGACGCACTCTTCGACCGACTGTATCCCGCTGCCGTACGCCTTGCCGGACGCCTTGTCGGCTCGGCGGACGCCGAGGACGTTGCCGGGAGGCCTTCGCCCGGACGCTCGCCCGCTGGGAGACGGTGGCGTCGCTGGGGCACCTGGACCGCTGGATGCTTCACGTAACGGCCAACGCCGCGCTGGACCGCCTCCGGCGGGAGCGCCGTCGCGCCTACGTCGGTCGGGTGCCGCAACGCCGGCCGGTGGTCAGCCCCGGGCAACGCCCCGGGTGAGCTCGGCAAGCATCCCGCAGAAATCCCGCGAAACATAGAGTAATGACGGGTACATGACGAGCAACAACGAACACAACGCCGCAGGTCACGCTGCGTTTGTGCTGGTAGATCGCATGTCGTTCATTCCTTGACACGGAAGAGGTCCGAGGTTCAAAATCCTCATGCGCCCACAGCGTAAAGCCGTGCTTTGATTGAATACCACATCTAAACATGTGCTGATAATGATGTGCTGCCTGACCACTATGCGTGGTCATCCCGCGGGTTGTCCCGCACCCCGCCTATTCTCCGAGCAAGGGCCGCCTGGCGTGAGGAAGACCAGATAGACTCAAGTGACCACTCACGTGACCACCACCGAAGGGACGAGACGATGCCCGAGATAGGCGTCAAGGAGCTCAAGGCCAGGGCATCAAGCGTTATCGATGAAGTGTCAGCCGGAGCCAGCTACGTTGTGACCAAGCGCGGGCATGCGGCTGCTGTGATCGTTCCTATCGAAGATGCTGAGGATATGGTTCTGGCCAACGCCGAAGAGTACGTGGCAATGCGGCGACAGGCCCGGGCCGACTACGCCGAGGGGCGGACGACTCGCCTCGAGGACCTCGACTGAGGGTGCCGCCAGAGCCGACGCCCTACGAGGTGCGCCTGTCGACGTCGGCACAACGAACCTACGAGTCCCTTGATCAGCCGCTTCGTCAACGGATCAAGGACGCCCTGTTGGATCTGGCCGCCAAGGTGGGGGGAGGCGAGCGCGGCGGCAAGAGCGTCAAGACCATCCAGGGCTCCGCAGATGCCCTCCACCGCCTGCGGATAGGGAACCACCGGGTCATGTACGACCTGCTCGATGCCGAGCGAGTCCTGCTCGTGCTAGGGATCGTTGACCGCAAAGACCTGGAGACTTGGCTGCGACAGCACTGAGCAGCGCCAGAGCCAAAATTAAGTGCGTTGTGTCCCCGGAGTTCTGCGGGCTTCGGCCGAGGGGAGCCACGGCGACGCCTACGAGCCTTCGGATTTCTTTCGCCGCGATTCTTGGGAGTCGGCGCTCAACTCTGCTTCAAGAAAGGTCATCGCCTTGACGAAGGATGCGCGTTCGTCGGGGCTAAGTTTGTCGAGCGCACGCTGCATCGGAGCGCTCGCGCCGTCGATCCATAGGCTAACCTCTGCGCGCTGTGTGGGCACCAACGAGACAATCGTGCGACGTCGATCTGCAGGGTCCGGTGCCCGTTCGACGAACCCGGCTCGTTCGGTATCCGTGATGATCCCGCTCACCGTGGCGAGTGTCAGACCGAGTTCGCTGGCGATCTCTCCGACGCTCATCGGCCCACGCTCTCGAAGGAGCGACAGGGCTGCGCCATGGCGTGGTCCGAGTGCGGCGGCGTCGACCACCGCCACGGGAACCTGACGTCGGCGAAGCCCTCGGCTGACCTGCGGAAAGAGTTGTACGAGCTTTCGCAAGCAATCTGCGAATGTCTCATCCCTTCCGCTGCTCACGACGGCCTCCGCTCCACTGGCGACCGGTCGTTGCTGATCGACCTCTTCACTCGGGTCGATGCGCTCAGGCGGTCGCCTCTCACAGGATCAGTTTACCTGTCGGGCCCAAATCTATTCGTACATCCAAACTATTTGTATACTCGAACTGTTGACCCGCGATGGACGTGGGTCCGTAGGAGGGAGGCCTCACGATGACTGAGTCCGCTTCGACTGCTCTTCTCGCAAGTGCCGCTGGCACGTGGCAGCTGGAGCCTAAGGGCACCACCATGGAAATCCACACCAAAGCGATATGGGGCCTCGCCAAGGTCAAGGGAACCTTCCGCGCCGTGAGCGGGAGGGCGGTCGTCGGAGATCACGGCGGCATCTCGGGCGAAGTCGTTGTGGACGCAAAATCGATTGATACCGGGAACAAGAAGCGCGACGAGCACCTCCGGAGTGCCGACTTCTTCGAAGTGAGCAGGTACCCGACTTTCACCTTTACGGCCGCTGAGGGGACCCCGTCCTCTGACGGCACCCTGAAAATCAAGGGGACACTGCTCATCAAGGATCAGGTGCGGCCCATCGAACTCGTCGCAACGTATGCGAATCCCTCGCCCGATCGAGTGACCTTGAACGCCGAGACGACCATCGACCGCAGCAAATGGGGAATGTCATGGAAGAAGGGCGCCTCGTTCCTGAATCGCGTGGTCGTCGTCGCACAGTTCGTCCGGTCGTAGATGCCGCCAGTTCCTCAGAACATCTTCAGACGTCACCCCATGTTCGAGTGAATGGGGGTCGAGCCATGGACCGCGACCACGACCGCGGCCATTGTGGTCATGTGAAGGCCTCCTGGATCCAACGCTTAGGAGATCCGGGAATCGTGGGCAGGCCGAGGATGCGCTCACCGATCTGGCGCTGCCGATGATCTCGGACTGCCCCGGAGCTCATCACCGCAAAGCTGAAGATGAGGACTTGCCCGGCCCCTGCGTTTGGTCAGGTACGCGGCGAGGAGTCGAGGCCAATCTCGTACTGGGCGGCGTCGGCGTCGGCCAGTAGTGCTCGCGACTCGGCGAGGTACTTCTCTTGGTTCCGCTGCCATTGCTCGGCATCTTGGCGGCCCTTCAACCGACGGGAGTGGATAACCGAGATCGCACGGGAGATGACCGCATCGGCAGCGCCGGACGATTCGATCTGCAGCTCGTCGGCGATGGCATCGCCGTGGAACCGGCGGGCGAGTGCGCTCAACGCCTTGGAACCAATCCACTCGGGCAGGTTGAGCGCTTGGTGAAGCTCGCCGGTGATCGAGTCGAGCGTGGCCGCGGCCAGCGTCGCCGATTCACGGATCAATGGCCCGGTCACGGCCTGGAGCAGCTCGTCGACACGACTTGCCTGCTTGTTGGTGGAGATGCCCTCGATCAGCCGTGCATCGATCCCGAGCAGGTGGCCCAGCAACCACCAGCAGCGATAGAGCGTGGCCGCCTCGCTCGTCGTCAGGCCGAAGCCCATCGACTCCTCGGCCTGCAGCGACGTCACGGTGAAGTCCATCCACGTACGAGCGAGATCGACCTGGTTGATCGGCGTGCCGTAGGCACTCTCGTCGAACCCGCGGCTGCGCACGAGCCGACGCATGTTGGCGTGCAGCATGCGCACCTGCAACGTGGCCACGTACCCGGGCTGGCCGACGCGCAGCGAACCGGGCAGCATCGCCGTTGCCACCCACTTCCCGGTCTCACGGATGCGCCGGTCGGCGCCGTCGACGAGGCGCCCGGTGGTGGCCAGCACGGCGGCGATCGAGGGTGACTCGTACACCCGGATCAAGGCGCCTGCGCTCAGCGAGATCAGATGCACGGCGGGCGGCATCGTGTAGAAGGGCGCCGACCCGTGGTCGAGCAGATCGCCGTCGGCGTAGTCGGGCAACCGCTCGGTGTCGGTCAGGAACGCCACGACCGAGTCGGGCGGGTCGACGAGGGAGTCGAGCCCGTTGCGGATGCCGAGCTGGACGCCCTGGCGAGCCTGCGGATGCCCGTCGTGGACGTCGGCCACGACGGCGTCGGCGAGCGGATCGCCGGTCGTGAGCGCCCATCCGGCCAGGTCGGCGCGGTCGGCGCCGAACTGGGCGATCAGGCTCGACCTCGTTCCCCGAGCGTGTGGCCACGCATTCTCCGACGTGCGGGTTTCCGGTTCAGTGCTCATCGTTGGTGCTCCTTTTCGTTTCGATCGTGACGGGTTCGGGTTCGGCACGTCGTATTGCGCGAGGAGGTGTTCCACGAACCTGCGGCACGTCGCATCGGTGGGGTGGCTGTCCTGGATGACGTGCAGCACGGCGAACCCGAACGCCGCCGAGAAGATGGCCCGCGCCGCCTGTTCATCATCGACGTAGTGCTGGATCAGCTCGACGAACGCCTCGTAGGTGTTGGTCATCACGGCCGACCATGCACTACGGCGCACCGAGGCGAACTGAAGCTCGAGATTGGCGATGAAGACAGGGCGGTTCGATCCCAGCTCCTCGATCAGGAATGTCGCCGCGGCGTCCGCCAGCGTGATTGTTCCCGACTTGGCGAGTTCAGCGCCCGCGGCGAGCCGGGCGAGGTCCGTGGCCGACAGATAGGACAACGTCGCCTGCAGCAGATCGTCGAGCGTGGCGAAGTGGTAGGTCGTCAACGCCGTCGAGACACCTGCCTCTGCGGCAACAGCCCGGTGAGTGACCGACGTGAGTCCTCCGGCGGCGATCACGCGAACCGTTGCGTCAAGAATCGCTTGCCGGCTGGCTTCACCCCGGGCACGCCGCCCGTCGGTCGGAAGCTCGCGATCAGCCGTGAAACTATCTGTACTCATGTCCAGTAATCGAACTACGAGTCCGGCCTTCTGTCAAACGAGGGCCTGTCGGACGACGACGCCCAGCAGCAGCCCGAGCGCCCTCATGCTGGACCATGGAGATGGCGGAGACCGCTGCGTAACGCAGGAATCTCCTCCTTTGGCCTACCCGGACGTGCCGCCCCTGGGATTTCTTCATGGGCAGGATCGTCCTACGCTCCCGTCGGGAAAGGCTCAAAGCTTCCTTAGGAATGCCTGAGAATCAGGCGGCCCGGCGCTACTGGTCGCGGGCGTGGCCAAAGTACATCAGTTCCCAGATCGCGTCGTCCTTGTGGGTCTCGACCAGCTCGTCACCGCGACACCGTGAAATCTCAATATCGCCGACGAATCGTAGGTAGGCACCGTCGAAATGCGCCAGCTTGGCGGCGATACGTTTGAGGCCCTTGATGGAGTCGACCATCCGGCTTGTCGACAGGTCGTGGGTGCGGGTAAACGACACCACGTATCGGTCCTCGCCGTCCCGATAGGTGTAGCGAGTGGTCGCCGCTACGGGCTTGCCGGTCGTCTGATCGGTATAGACACCCTCCCGTTCGAAGGTGACCTTGGCCGGGTCGTCGCCGACCAGGACGTTGTCGCGGGCGAGCATGAAAACCGGAATCGGTTCGAACCCAAACTCTTTCGAGGCGGTTATGTAGGACGCAATCACCGAGTACGGTCCTGCCTGACCTCGAGCCCAGTACCAGTCGTGCACCACCTTCATCAGGCCGACGTTGCCCCAGTTGTGGTCGTGGTAGCCGACCCCAGTCGTCTCGTGGTGCTCCGGACCGACGGAGTACGTGGCGGTCACCGCGCCCTGGGGCACCGAGGGAAGCCAGGCGAATTCCAGAGACCGATCCTCGCCGAACAACATGTATCCGGTTGACGGGCGCCAAGGGGGAACCTCGCCCGTCAAGGTGACATCGACCGAGATCTCCTCCGCGGTCGCCTGGATCCGATAGCGGTGCAGGTCGCCGGTGAATCGGTTCTCGCCGAGGCGCACATCAGCATGGTCCTTTGCCGTCGACCATTCGCGCGGCGGATAGTGCACGATCTTCTCGAAATGTCGCCCGTCGGGAAGATCGAGGTTCAGCCGAAGCAACGGGGACAACGGCTTCTTAGGCTCGGCGATGTCTTCCTTGTTCATGAACGTCACGACCAGCTTCGACCCATCGGCCAAATGAGCGTCGAAGTACCACCATTCGTAGGTACCCGCCGAGTCGTCGGTGCGGGCGCCATCCTCCCACGGCGCAATTGAGGAGGGCGATAGTCCGAGACGCTCGTAGTCAGCAGGTGAGCTTGCCATCACCGCCAATTGATCTGCCATGAACGGCTCCTTCCAATGTCGCTCTCCGATCGGGCTCGTTGCCCAGCCGGCCTGACCTCCAGCAGCCCTACATTCGAGGTCAGCCTGAAGTATCCAGGTCCCCGACTGTGCCCAGGCCGGTTATGCGTGGTCCGGCTCGCCCAGGATCGTGGTGACAACCGCCGAGACATGCAGGTCGACCGCGCCCTGATCTGCCGCCTCGCCCAGCCACCGGCGCACCCTCTCAGCGGTCTTGAGCCCCACCCCGGCGTGTTCGGCGGTGTCGACCGCCAGGCTCATGTCCTTGGCAGCGAGCGAGAGCTTGAAGCTCGGCGGGTAATGGCCGGTCTCGATATTCGCCCGCTTGGCCTGCACCGTGGCCCGACCGACGATTCGGCGAGGATGTCGAGCATCGACGCCTCACGGTGGCGGGGGCCCCCGGTCCCCGGGCGCTCGACCTGTCCCGCGTGTCGATCCGCCTGGACCGTCCACCGCCCGAAGGCGCATAGGGCTTCCTGCCGATCACATCCCTTCCGGGGCGGGACCCTTCACCGGCGCGGCGCCGGCGAGGATCGCGTCGATGGCCTCCATGTCCGCCGGGGAGAGCTCGACGTCCGCGGCCGGTGTGAGCCCCTCGAGCTGGGAGGCTCGGCGGGCGCCGACGATCGCGACGTCGACGGCTGGGTTGTGGACGGTCCACGCCACCGCTAGCTGCGGGAGTGGGATGCCGTGCTCGCCGGCGAATCCCTTCAGCCGCGCGACCACGTCGAGGTTGCGGCGAAAGGTGTCACCGCCGAAGTCGGGGCTATGGCTTCGCCAGTCATCGGACGGGAACGTCGTCTCCGTGGTCATACCCCCAGCCAGCAAGCCGTGGGCGAGCGGGCCGTACGCGAGCACGCCGATGTCGTTGGCCGCCGCGTAGGGCAGGATCTCGGCTTCGATTTCCCTGCGGAACATGTGGTACGGCGGCTGGAGGATCTCCACCGGGCCGTGGCGGCTCAGCTCGTCCATCTGCTTGGCGTCGTAGTTTGATACCCCGGCATGTCGGATTTTGCCCTCAGCCATAAGCTGCTCCAGGGCAGCTCCCGTCTCCTCGGCTGGCGTGGCGGGATCCGGCCAGTGCACCTGATACAGGTCGATGTAGTCCGTCGCCAGGTTACGCAGGCTCGCCTCAACACCGGCCCGCAACCACCGGGCGCTGTCGTCACGCACCAGGTTCGTGCCATCCATCCGGAGGCCGCCCTTGGTGGCGATGACCACCTGGTCGCGCCGCACCCGCTTCCACAGGCTCTCGCCGAGCAGACGCTCCGAGCCACCGAAGCCGTAGCCCTGGGCCGTGTCGAACAGGGTGATCCCCTGCTCCACGGCGCTCGTGATGGCGCTCTCGGCCTCGGCTTTGTCAAAGGACCCCCAATCACCTCCGAAGGCCCAGGTGCCCAGAGCCAGCACGGAGACGTCAAGGTCTGTCTTTCCGAGTCGCGTGTATCGCACGGGTCTCCCTTCGAGTTGCCTAGCCTCAGGGTCGCGCTCCGGGCGCCTCGCGTCATTGCGGCCACCACCACCTTTTGGGGTGGGGCTTCCCGGAGTCGAGCGACCCCAGCTACCTGCAAGTGCTCCCTGCAGAGTTGTCGGCCTACCTGGCCTCGAGGAACCGGAGGACCGCCAACACCCGTCGATGTTCCGACTCGCTCTCCGGAAGGTCGAGCTTCATGAGAATGCTGCGGACGTGCTTTTCGACGGTGCCCTCCGAGACGAAGATCTGACGGGCGATGCCCGCATTGGAGGCGCCCTCGGCCATCAGGGCGAGCACTTCGCGCTCTCGCGGGGAGAGGACGTCGAGCGGATCGCGCCGCCGCCGGGCCTTGACCAGCTCCTGGACCAACGATGGGTCCACCACCGCGGCACCCGCCGCGATGCGGTCGACCGTGTCGATGAACACCCCGATGTTGGTCACCCGGCTTTTCAACAGGTAGCCGAGGCGCTCCCCACCGGCCAACAACTCCATCGCTTCCTCCACCTCGACGTGCGCTGAAAGGACGACGATCGCCGTGCCGGGAAATTCCTCACGGATCACCCGCGCCGCCTCGAGACCCTCGGTGGCGTGCGCGGGCGGCATCCGGATGTCGATGATGGCCACGTCCGGTTTCGTCGAGCGGACCTGGGAGAGCAGCTCGACCCCGTCGCCTGCCTGGCCAACCACGTCGAACCCGGAACGCTCCAGCAGGCTGGCGAGGCCTTCACGCAGCAGGACGTCGTCGTCGGCGAGCACGACCCGGGTTGCGCTTCGACCCTCCGGCGCCGCTTCGTGTGTCTCTGACGGTGTCGGCACCCCTCGATTATCGATCATGGAAGCGGCAGTCACCGCATTGCAGCTACCTGCCAGATTGGGATTCCAGCCTGCTGCATGTGATGGGTCCCGGCAGCCGTGTCGACGCCGGCCCGGCGGCGCGCGACGATCGACCCGAGGGGGTCATTGGCCATGACAGCGATGACGACGAGACAGAGCGGAAGCGAGGGGGCCGCACTGCCGGCAGCTCTGCGGGCAAGCGGTTCCGCGCTCGCGCTGGTCTGCGCCGCCCAATTCGTCTTGCAGCTGGACTTCAGCATCGTCAACGTGGCGCTGCCGACGATTCAGCGTCAGCTTCACTTCACCGCCGCCCACCTGCAGTGGATCGTGACCGGGTACGCGCTGACGTTCGGCTCCCTGTTGCTCCTGGGCGGGCGGGCCGGCGACCTGATCGGACACCGCCGTCTGCTTCTCGTCGGCCTGTCGCTGTTCGGAGTGTCGTCGCTGAGCGCCGGCTTTTCACTGTCGCCGGGCCTGCTCATCGGGTCGCGGTTCATCCAGGGCGCGAGCGCTGCCCTCGTCGCACCGTCGGCGCTGGCTCTGCTCACCTTCCTCTTCAACGAAGGGCCGCCCCGAACCCGCGCCCTGGGTATGTTCCAGGGCGCCACGGCCGCCGGGTCGACGGCGGGGATCGTCCTCGGGGGGCTGCTCACGCAGTACGTCGGCTGGCGGGCAATCTTTCTGGTCAACCCGCCCATCGTCGTTGTCCTGTCGGTGCTTGCGCTCCGCCTCCTGCCGAACAACACCCGCGGGGAACGCAGCCGTCTCGACGTGGCGGGCGCCGTCCTGGTCACCGCGTCGGTGGCGGCGCTCATCTACGGCCTGAGCGAGGGGCAGCAGCAGGGCTTCGGAGCCCCGGCAGCCGTCGCGGCGCTTCTTCTCGCCGTGCTTGCCGCAACCGCGTTCGTCCTGGTTGAACGCAGGGTGGCGGTGCCGATGCTGCCGTTGGGCCTCTTTGCCGACCGTCCCCGCCGCGCCGCCCTTGCCGCCGTGCTGGCGATGGGGGGCGTCCTCGCCGGCTACGTGTACTTCATCACGCTCTACCTGCAGACCGTGCTGCACTACAGCGCCCTGCGTACCGGCCTCGCCCTGGTGCCGGCAACGGTGACCGTGATGGCCGTCTCCATGTTCGGAACCCGGCGGCTCCTCGCCCGACTGGGCACCAAGCGGATGCTGCTCCTCGGGCTTGCCTCCATGGGTCTTGGCCAGCTGTGGTTCTCCAGGGTGACCGCCGGCGGTACCTACCCCGTCGATGTGCTCGGGGGGCTCCTCCTGACGGCCTTGGGCGTTGGCACCGCTTTCCCGACCGTCTCCGTGGCCGTCACCGCAGGCGTCGACGTTCACCAGGAAGGCTTGGCTGGAGGCCTCTTCGTTGCGGCCCAGCAGATCGGCATCGCAGCCGGGTTGGCCGTCCTGGCCACAGTCGCCGCTGCCCGAACCCACGCCGCCAATAGTTCTGCGGTTGCCGGCTACCGCTGGTCGTTCCTTGCGGCGGCCGCTTTGGTGGCAATCGCCCTCAACGTGGCCATCCAGCTGCGATCAAGAGATGCGAGGGAGCCCTCGCTGACCTCTGCGGGGGCGCCCTAGCGCGTGAGCACCGGGGAGGCAGAATCGGGGCGGCCCACGGTCGAGCGGCTGCTCGTCCCGCTCCTGCTGACGATGACGGTCGTCACCGGGGGCGTGGACGCCGTTTCCATCCTCCGGCTTGGCCACGTCTTCGTGGCGAACATGACCGGCAACGTGGTCTTCCTCGGGTTCGCGCTGGCCGGGTCCGCTGGATTCTCGGTGACCGCTTCTCTGGCTGCCCTCGGCTTCTTTCTCCTGGGCCGCGGTAGGGGGCCGGGTGTGGATGTCGTTGAGCCCACTGAAACTGGTCGCCCGAGTCGCCTCCTGCGAGGCCGTCTTGTGCGCCACGGCCGCAACCGTGGCCGCCGCGACGGCAGGGACCGCAGGCCGGTACACCGTGAGCGCCTCTTGTCGGTGGCGATGGGCTGGCAGAACGCCGTGGCCCGGAGGCTGGCGGTCCCGGACCTGACCACGACGGTCCTCACATTGACGCTGACGGGACTCGTCGCCGATCCGGCAGATGTCCGCGCACCTCGGTCCCACACGCGGCGGCGGCTGGCGGCGGTTGCCGCCATGCTGATCGGCGCCGCGGGAGGGGCTTTGCTTGTCCTGCAGGCCTCGACCACGTGGGCGCTGGGGATGGCCGGTGCCCTCCTTGTGGTGGCAGCCGTGGCAGCCGGTTCTTCGCAGGGTGAGCTTCACCCTCCCGCGGAGTGAAACAGCCGGCCGATCAAGAAGCCAGCCGAGGCGACCCCCAGACCGCGGCCGAGCGGGGTGCCCACTATCGAGCCGGGCATTGGGGGTCGCCTCCTTTTAGTGATCGTGGAACCCCGTGCACAGCAGGGTTTCCTTGCGGACCTCCAAGCTCCAATATGCCCTTCGAACGACGACAGCCGGACGCAGGGGTCGCACTCCGGCTAGCCGGAAGTTGTGGGCCCGGCTACCGCCCAAATCGAGTTGGCGGCTGCCATGGATGCAACGGCATGGTCGCGCGACGATGCTCTCACCAAGAACGTCCGAGCCAGGGATGGAGGGCGGGATGAGCTGGTTGCTCGTTGTTGTGGGCGTCAGTGCGGCGGGTGTCGGAGGCGTAGCAGTTTGGTTGCTCGCCCCTCGCCTCCGCAGTCGGCGGCATGCCGGCACACCGCCGCTTGATTGGCCCAGACCGTTCCCCACGTGGGGACTCGATATCGAGTGCGGAATCGACGCCGTCGATGGCGAGGGCCGGGTGATTGGCACCGTACTCGTCCCGGCGCCGCCGCCGAACTAACCCCGGTTGGGAGCTCTATTCGGGCCAGGCGGAGTTCTGGATGACATCCACGAAGTTGCCGCGCCGGAAGCCAGGCACGAAGCGTTCGAGGACATCCGCCTTGACGTTCCCGAAGGTGGTCTCCGGCCTGGGGGCGATGCCCTCGGTGAAGGCCTCGAGGATGCGGCGCTTGAAGTTCGGACGGGGGTGCAGTGCAGTGATCTCGTCCCGCTCCGCATCACTGATGTCGTGGTAGCCCATTCCAAGCACGTCGTACTCCACGCCCGCGGTCACCAGGGCGACCTCGGGCTCCATGAACTGGGGGATACCCGGGGTCGTGTGCAGGGCGATGGCAGTCCAGACCCGGCGGATGCTGTCCTCGGGGACTCCATGGGCCTGGAGGAACCGTCGGGCCTCGTCGGCGCTGTCCACCTCGAAGCGGCGGCCGCTCCCGCGGAACTGCTCGTTCAGCCCGAGGTCGTGGAACATGGCGCCGATGTAGAGCAACTCCGGGTCGAAGCTCAGTCCTCGCTTGCGACCCTGCAGGCTGCCGAACCAGAACACCCGTCGCGAGTGGTCGTACACCAGGTCGGTCGCGACATCACGTACCAATTCTGTGGCCTCGCTGGCCAACTTCGTGTCGGGCACGGCCACGCCAGCTGCCCGGTCCCTGCTCAAGTGCTGCATCTCCTGCACCACCATGTTTCCTCCCTTCGGGTCGTGGATCACCGAGGCTTTGCATGCTCGGACTACCGATGACTATCCCTACCGTTGGGGCCGAAGTCGTCAGGGCTGGCGCCCAAACCAGAGTTCCTGCTGGCGGGGGGTTCGGATTGGGCGCCAGCCATGCAGACGCCCGGAGCGCCGTGCCGCAAAGTCGTGGGCGAAGAGTCCGCGGTTCTTCGACAAGCTAAATCCCATCCACCAAGGAGACAGAAAATGTCCCAACACCCTGCCCTCACCGGCGAACAATTCGCCAACCGAATCGCCCAGGCCGGCAGTTCCCACTCCCACGGCCCCCTCGCCGATCAAGGGCACACCAAGAAGTACGTCGCCGAGTTCATCGGCACCTTCCTGCTCGTGTTCCTGGGCACGAGCGCCATCCTGGCCTTCGGTGGCGCCTTCGCCAACGGGGTCGCGACCGTCGGCTACGTCGGCATCGCCCTTGCCTTCGGCCTCACCCTGGTGGTGCTGGCCTACACGCTCGGGCCGGTCTCCGGCGGCCACTTCAACCCTGCAGTCACCATCGCTCTCGTCGCGGCACGCCGTCACCCGGTGCGCGACCTCGTGCCCTACATCGTCTCGCAGATCGCCGGGGCCATCCTCGCGTCGGGGCTCCTCTACCTCATCGCGAGCGGCAAGCCCGGCTGGACCATCGCCAGCGGCCTCGGCCAGAACTCGTACGGCACCCTCGCCGTCGCGAGCGCCCTGGCCGCCGAGACGTTGCTCACGTTCGTCCTCGTCTTTGTTGTGCTCTCGGTCACCGAGAAGTCGTATCCCTACACCGCCTTCGGCGGCCTCGCCATCGGCGTCGCGCTGCTGGTCATCCACCTCGCCGGCATCGGATGGAGCAGCGCCAGCGTGAACCCCGCCCGCGCCATCGGGCCAGCCGTCTTCGTCGGCGGCACCGCCCTGAGCCAGCTTTGGGTGTTCATCGTCGCCCCCATCGTCGGCGGGCTCATCGCGGCCGGCGTCTACGCGGCGCTCCGCCTCCCGCACGGGGCGCCGACCCCCAGCGAGGAGATGACGAGCTTGGCAGGCACCAGCCCAGCGTAAGAGCAGCACCGACAGAACATTTCCTTACAGAGGAGGCAGTGGTATGACTACCAACGGCCAGATCAAGCTCACGACGACGGATTCCGGTATCCCGGTCGAGAGCGACGACCACTCGCTCACCGTCGGCCCCGACGGACCGATCCTCCTGCAGGATCACTACCTCATCGAGCAGATGGCGCA
>WNFC01004178.1_pt1 | contig 16401 bp, 19 predicted proteins | sample 5400541 | NCBI WGS metagenome assembly WNFC01 (sample SAMN13153342, study PRJNA577476) | soil metagenome | isolation source: 120 cm saprolite under Douglas fir tree site 2 hole 2 replicate 1 | place: USA:California | collected 2015-04-18
CTTTCCGAGTCGCACGGCCATGTCAGGGCTAACAGCCGTTTCACCGGCCATCACCCGATGCAGGGTCTGGCGGCTCACACCCAGAAGCGTCGCAATCTCGCCTATAGTGCGACGGCCCAAGGCGGGCAGAATCTCTTCGGCGAAAAAGACCCCAGGATGAACCGGTGGGCGGTTGATGTCTCCGGGCTTAACGAAATACTCTTCGCTCATAACAATCTGCTTAAGATTATAAATCAGAACGCTATTCAGGCGAAGCCCAGTTCCGTCGCAGCGATCATCTCCAGCACTTCGTCGCGCTTGAGCGTGTGCAGCGGCGCCGAGCGCAGGTCGCGGAAGTAGCGCTCCAGCGGATTGCCCTTGAGATAGCCCTGGCCGCCGGCGATGCGCGTTGCCAGGTTCGCGACTTCCATGTTCTCAGCCACAAAAGTGCGCAGCGTCTCGATCGTCATCACCTGACGCTCGCCATAGGTCTGACCTTCGGACATCTCGCGCGCGAGGCTGTAGATGAGCGTGCGGCAGGCCTCCAACCGATTGTACATCTCGCCGAGCGCGAAGCGGGTCGCCGGCAAACTGCCCACCAACTGCCCGGTCTTCTGCAGCTTCCGCGTCCGCGCGTATTCCAACACGTAGTTGTACGCCGCCTGGCCGATCCCGACGTAGATCGCGGAGAATGACAGGCAGTACCAGTGCGCCACCTTGACGAATTCCTCGAAGAAATGGCCTTCCTCTCCGATGAGCTGATCCTGCGCCGCGACGTCACGCGGCAGCAGGAACACGCATCCGCCGGAGGCCGATCCCTTGTAGTCTTCGAGCGAAGTGCTGATACCGAAGTAGTCCACTATCGGCGAGAGCGTGCAAAACACCTTCTGGCCGTTGATCCGATAGCCACCCGGCACTTTGCGCGCCTTGGTGTTGGGCGAGAGAATCGAGCGCGCGCCGCCGCCCTCGGTGTAAAAGCCGTTGAGCAGCATCTGCTTGCGGCCCACGTTCCCCAGGTACAACCCTTTTTGCGCCGCGGTCATGAACGGCGTATAGAAGCCCACCGAGTTGAGATGCATGTTGATGGCGAAAGCGGTCGCGCAGCATCCCTGCACGAGCTGCTCCTGGGCCAGGATGAACGTGAATGGATCGACGCCCCAGCCGCCGTACTCTTTCGGCGTGGTCATCGCGGTGTAGCCGGTTTCTTTAAGCCGCGCGATATTTTCGAACGGGAAGCTGCCTTCGCGGTCGTGCTGCTCGGCGCGCGGCGCGAATTCCTTAGCGAGATCCTTGGCAAGAGCGATGATGCGCTGCTGCCCCGGCGTAAGCTCCACAAACATGAATATCTCCTGCAGAGGGGGATGAGCGCGCTCAGGCGCGCGTTATCGCGATCGCCTCGACCTCGATCAACAGCCCCGGAAAGGCCAGCGCCGCGACCACCACCGCGGTGCTCGCGGGCGGATCATCGCCGAAAATCTCGCTTCGCACGGCGAGCATGTCCATGAACTTCGAGCCGTCGGTGATGTATGTATTGATCTTGACGACATCCTTCAGGCTGCTGCCGGCGCTCTCGAGAACGTTGGTGATATTCTCGAAAACCTGGCGAGTCTGCGCTTTCATATCGCCCTCGCCCACCAGCTTGCCGTCTGGATCGTAGGCGACCTGCCCCGAAATATAAATCGTGTTGCCGATCTGCTTGCCCTGCGCGAGCGGCAGACGATCGTCCCACGCCCATCCCGGATCGACGCTTCGCCTTCGAGCGGGCGGAGCAGACACTCGGCGCGCCTTGGGCGCACTCGTTTTGCCGCGTCCGCGAGTGACCTGTTTCTTTTTGGCCGCCATATTTCCTCCTGTCTGACTGCTGGAACGTGGTGCTATAGAAGAGTCGTTATCCTGTAAGTCGAGAAAAAAGGCAAAGATCGGGCGCAATTTCACGCGGCATTGGCTCCGCCCCCTGAAACAGGACGTCTTCGGCCGACGCGGCCAGCGCGGGAGGTTTAAGTGACAGTAAAACTAGCCAGGTCGGCTCCGCGTATAGTGCGGGCGGCGCTGTTCATCTTCGCTCTGGCGCAGACCTTGCCATCCGCTGCGCTGGCCCAGGCGGGATCGCAAGGCAATTCGCTCGCCGAGGCCTATCGGATCATCGCCTCGAAGCAATTCGTCGATCTCACCCACTCCTTCGGCCCGTTGACGCCGGTATGGAAAGGGTTCGGCCCGGCAACTTTCTCGGCGGCATCGGATCCCGCGACGGGACGGCCTTACACCATCGAGCAGGACGGGTTTCGGGTCTTCTTCTACTCGATGGTCGGGCAGTACGGCACGCACGTAGACCCGCCCGCGCACTTCGACCCCGGCGGCAAGACGATGGACCAGATCCCCCTCAAGCAGATGATCCTGCCGCTGGTGGTCTTCGATATGACGCCGATGCTCAAGACTGATCCCAATCACGCGCTCAGCGTCGAGGACGTCAAGGCGTGGGAGCATAGCCACGGCCGCGTCCCGGCCGGCTCCTTTGCGGCCGTGCGCACCGACATGTACAAGGATTGGGACACGAATCAGGAGCGCTTCAAGCGCGCTCCATTCCCGGCGTGGTCCCTCGACGCGATCCGTTTCCTCTACGAGCAACGCGGGATCGTGGCGAACGGCCACGAATCGATGGACACAGATGCCACCGACGATCTCAAGTCCGAGGCCTGGGTGCTCAAGCACGGTCATTGGCAGATCGAAGTGATGGCCAATCTGGACAAGGTCCCGGCGACCGGCGCCTTGATCGTCGTGACCTGGCCGAAGCCGGAGCACGGCCTGGGCTTTCCAGCGCGCGCGTTCGCAATTCTGCCGTAATCGCGTGCCGCTGCTCTTGGCAAAGTGCTCAGCATGAAGCTAGAAAAAGAGACCACAACACGATTTGCAGGAGTCGATTGATATGAAAACGGAAAGCCTCGAGTACCGCGACGGCGACGTCACCCTACGTGGGTTTCTCGCATACGACGATCGGAAAACGGGCCGGCGGCCGGGAGTGCTCGTGATGCCTGAGGCGTTTGGGCTCGGCGCGCAGGCCAAGCGCCGCGCGGAGCGGCTCGCGGAGCTGGGATATGTCGCGCTGGCCGGCGATCCCTACGGCGACGGCCTCCAATTGAGCGATCTGCAGGAGGCGATCAAACGCGCGACCGCCCTGTTCGCGGATCCGGCGAAATCTCGCGCGCGGGCGCGCGCGGCACTGGACAAGCTGGCCTCGCTACCGCAGGTCGATTCGAGCCGTCTCGCCTCGATCGGCTATTGCATGGGCGGCACTTTATCGCTGGAACTCGCGCGAGACGGCGCGCCGCTCAAAGGCATCGTGTCGTTTCACGGCGGCTTGCAGACGCAGCGTCCGGCAGCCGGCGAGATCAAGGCGAAGATCCTCGTCTGCACCGGCGCCGACGATCCTTTCGTGCCGGTTGCGCAGGTCGCCGCGCTCGCCGAGGAGATGACCAAAGCCAAGACGGACTGGCAGATCATCAGCTACGCCGGCACCGTGCACAGTTTCACAAATCCCGAAGCGGACAAGATAGGCGCGCCGGGAATCGCTTACAACAAATCGGCGGACGAGCGCTCGTGGAAGGCGATGACGTATTTCTTCGAGGAGATTTTCGCCTCGGCGTGACGCTGAGATGCGCGTGTTCTCCTATCTGGTGTAACGCCGCCGGACTCGATGCTTCGTTCAGGCTGGCGCGATGAACCTGCGCGCCATCTGTTCGAGATCGGTCAGAAACTCGTTGCCCGGCTGACGCGCCAGGAAAATCATCCGATGGGCGCCCGCTTCTTCGTACTCGCGCACCATTTTCCGCGCCGCCTCATCGCTGACCTGATGGGCCGAGAGGCCTGCTCCGGCGTCGGTGTAGATGGAGATTTCCATCTTCGCGTAATCGCGCCCGGCCTCCGCGCACAATTTACGCAGGCGGGCGAGTTCGGCAGCGAGTTGCTCCGGGCTGAGGCCGAGCGGCGCCCACCCATCGCCATAGGCCACCGTCATCTTAAGCGCGCGCAGGTTGGGGCCGAAACCGCCCGCGCCCAGGTGAATCGGTGGATGGGGCTTTTGCACCGGCTTGGGATAGGACTTGACCTTGGGAAAGCGCACGTACTGGCCAGAAAAGCTCGACTCGGTCTGGGTCCATAGCGCCTTCATCGCCATCACGTACTCCTGCGTGACTTCCCAGCGCTTCTTGAACTCCACTCCCATGATTTCGGTCTCGTCCGCCAGCCATCCGGCGCCGATCCCGAAAATGAAGCGGCCGCCCGAGTAGAAATCGAGGGTGGCGACCTCCTTGGCCAGCATTATCGGATCGCGCTCGGGCACCAGGCAGATGCCCGTGCCCAGCCGCAGACGCTTGGTGGCGGAGGCGGCCAGCGCCAGCGAAATAAACGGATCCGGCATGTGCGCGTATGGCTCCGGTATCTTGCCGTCGCCCAGCGGGTAGGGAGTCCGGTGTTCGACCGGGATGATCGGATGCTCAGGAATGAACATCGACTCGAAGCCCAAGGCTTCGCATTTGCGCGCCACGGTCGCGGGGGTCGGGAGTGTCCTCGTTCGTGAAGGCGAGAACGCCTATTTTCATAACGCCTCGCTTTGCTGATTTTTCTGATGACCGCGGCTGACAGATTCCTAGCCTGCCGAACGGCGCTCGCGAGGCTCGGCCGGCCAGTTGGAGCACGCGATGCACTCCTCGGCCAGTTTGCCTTCCGCGGCCGCCGCTTTGTCGTCCTCGGTCTGGTACGTCGGCTCTTCGGTGCGCTCCGTGCGGTTGTCGCCCTCGCCGGCCCCGGCATGCTTCCAGGAGTGATCGGCGCTCCATTCGAACGGCATCATCTTGATCGAACCCGGCGCCCGCATCGTCTCGAACGCGCTCAGCGTTTCGATCATGATCTCGCGCTGAAGAGCGTGGTCGAGCGGCTTGCCCGCCGTATGTCCCAGCGGAAAATCATTGAAGATCGCCCGCGGCGGATTGACCGCGCGCGTGATGTCCAGCGCACTGCTCATCGTCATCGTAGGAAATCCTGACGCCTCGGCATGACGCGCGATCAGTCCAACGGACTGATGACACACGGGTCAAACCGGCACCAGCAGCGCAAGGTCGGCGCGCTCGGCCACCAGCCGTTCGGTAATCACGGGAGCGACTTCCTCGCGCACGCGCCGCGACGAATAGATTCCGCCCATGAAGGTAAAAGCGTGTTCGGTCAGTCCACCGATGAATCCTTCCCGGACCAGGCCGCGGAGAGTGTCGATCGGGAATACGACGTTGGGGTCCTTGCGCGCGTCGGTCTGGTCGTAAGCGAAGTGCGAGGTGCGCAAATCCTCCGTGCGCACGTCGGTGGGAATCAGGCGCAAGCTGGTGTCGTCCTTGGAATGAAAGGCGGTCTGACCGTGGCGATAAATTCCGCCTGAGGCGATCAGCGCCACGCGGGACTGCTTAAGCGGCTTGCGAAGCGGCTGCCAGGGCGGCGCGTCGGTATTGTAAACCCATCCGTAGGGCTTGTAACCGAGCTCGGCGTATTGCCTGGTGATGCTCTTGATGTATTCGACCGGTGCTTCAGCCATTTCTTGTGCTCCTGCAATGATCATTCTAACCAAACCAAGTAACATAGTGCCACAAACGAGTAACAGGATGGGCAAATACGATTCACTTTGCGACGGTCGAATCTTTGAATCCGCCAATCCGGTTCAGGTCACGAGCGAGCTGATCGCGGACTTCTGCGCCGCCATCGGCGAAACCAATCCGCTATATACGGATCCCGAGGCCGCCAGCATGGGGTCGCATCGCGGCCTCGTAGCGCCGCCATCGCTCGCCGCGATCTTTGGCGACGGCGAAAATATCTTTCAGCATTTCCCCGAACTCGATACGCGCCGGCTTCTGGCTGGAATCGACATGGAATTCCTGACGCCGATCCGGGCCGGGGACTCGATAACAACGATTTCTCAGATCAAGGAGATTTACGAGAAGACCGGCCGCAGCGGCCCGATGGTCTTCATCGTCATAAGCTCGATGCTAAGAAAGCAGAACGGCGAAGTGGCGGTGCGTGTCGATTATCGTTTCACCAATCCTATGTAGCGCCCGCCGTCGTAGCGCCTGCTCCCTAGTCGGCAGCGAGAGATTTTTCGGCCGTTACGACGACGCTGGAGGTCGGTGCCTGGACTTCGCCCGGGACTTGAGGCTCAGCTTCGCTCGGCAAGTACATCACCACGCTGACCCATGCGAGCGGCGGACCGAGGAGGAGTGCACCCGTCGCATATAGCCAGGGGACGAACAGGGCCGGGATGTTGCTCACCCGCGCCGCGAGTGCGACCCCGACGAAACAGGCGAAGCCGAAAAAGATCCCCGGGACGAGTGCAAAGATCGGAATCCGCGCAAGGTAGAGCAGGCCGAGCGTCATCCCGAAAGCGATCAGGCTGTTGGGAAGTGCGACAAGGCCGATGATCGGGTCGATCGTAAGCGCCAGCGTGAAGAAGACAACGCCGGAGATGGTACCGACGATCAAGGTCGGGTAGAGCTTTCTGATGGCTTCGTTCGGACCGACCAGGAAGGCGCCGGCCCATGTGACATAGGTCGCCCATACCGGCACGTTGGCGAGGACGAAGAGCGGGATGGTGAGAGCTGCAAGCGTGGCGACGAACCATTCCATCGGAATGAGATTCTTTTGCATCGCGCAATCCTCTTATCTCTCAACGATTCGCGACTGTCCGTGTGGATGTCAATCTAATGGAGCGCCGCGCAACACGCCAGCGTCGCCGATGCTCGCATACCTGCGCAACTTCCTATTTCTTCATCGGCGGCCGAGTCATGCTTCCCATCGCTTGCGCCGCGGTGACTTTGACCGGGTATTGAGAATAGTTGGCCTTGAGCTCGATCATGTATTGGTCCGGATCGAGAATATATATCGAGGTGCCGAAGCCGGTCGCGCCATATAGTTCACGGACCGGCGAAGCGGTTTCAACCTTGTTCTCCGCCAGATATTCGACGATTTCGTTCATGTCGCCGCGGATCATCAGGCAGAGATGGTCGATGCCCCGTTGCGTTCCATGGCCTAAAGTCGCGCCCGCGGGCAGCACGCAGAGGTCGATCAGGTTGCGGCCGCATCGAAGCTGATAGATTCCGATGTCTTCGATGATCCTTTCCAGGCTGAGCCCCAGTACGTCCACATAGAAGGCCAGGCTGCGCTTTATGTCCGTCACGCGCAGGACGGCGTGATCGATTCCGTCGAATTCGAGAGGACGTGTTGACATGGCGACCTCCACTGATGCTTTGTGCGATTTCTACTTGAGCGCGACGATCAGTTGTTTGGCCCATCCTTCTTCATAAGGGACCGACAGCCTCAGGTTGACCCGCAAGTGTTTGTATTTCCACTGCCCGTTGACCTTTACGTAATCGTCCTTGTATTGAAGCGCCAGCCATCGCGCTTGCTGGCCCGCGCGAAACTTGAAAGGCCCCATGAAATACCATTCGCCGGTCGCCCTGTCTCCCTGCACGTCGATGATGGGGTTCATGACGTTGTGCTGCGAGAATTCGATCAATTTCTGGAATCCCTGGAACAGTTTGCGAATGTCCGCGTGCCCTTTGGCGGTCCCAAACTCGGCGCTCTCCCAGATGCCATCTTCGGCGAACACAGAAGCGATTCTTTCCGGATTGTGATCGTCGTCACAGATCTCGCAGTACCTGGCCTTGAGCTGTTTGATCGCCTCGATGTCTTCCATGCGGGTCAGCCGCCGCTCGATTCCTTCAAGATCCATATTTAGATCCTCCCATGAAGTCGAACTTTGTCCTGTTTCATACCACAAGCGGCATCGCGGCTGTGATCGCGAAGCGCTCGTATCGGATGACCGCGTCTTCAGGCTGGCGTCGGCGTCTTCTCTACGCGGATTTGGAATCCGTATGTCGCTCGTGCCATGATGGGCGCGAACAAAAACCCGAATTCCCCTTTAAACGCGCAATTTCGCGCTGATGATTCGATCGATGTTTGGCGAATATCGCGATGCCTGAAGCAGGCTCGATGACCACCGCAGCAACGGCAAGCCCTTCGCGAGTCACGCCACAGCCGGTGGTTACGCCGCTCACCCGCGCCGCAATATTTCTGGTCGTAACGGTGAACCCCGGCGCGGAAAGCCTGACCAGCGTCCGATCGTTATGCGGAGAGCTTCCCAAGCTGCTTCGCGCCGTGGGCTTCCGCGACCTGGACGGAAAGCTTTCCTGTGTTCTCGGCTTCGGATCGGACGCCTGGGACCGGCTCTTCGCAGAGCCGCGACCGGCGGAACTCCATCCGTTCCGCGAGATCCACGTCGGCACGCGGCATGCCGTCGCCACGCCAGGCGATCTGCTTTTTCACATTCGCGCCGAGCGCCACGACCTTGCCTTCGAGTTGGCGGCCCAGATCATGACGACGTTGGGGGGCGCGGTCGCCACGGCGGACGAAGTTTACGGCTTTCGCTATTTCGATGAGCGCGATCTGCTCGGTTTTGTCGATGGCACGGAAAACCCCACGGACGAGGCGGCGATCGACGCTGCCCTGATAGGTGAGGAAGACCCCGCGTTCGCGGGAGGGAGCTACGTCATCGTACAGAAGTATCTGCACGATCTCGCGGGATGGAACTCGCTGCCCACGGAGGTCCAGGAACGGATCATCGGCCGCACGAAACTCTCCGATATCGAGCTGGACGATGCGGTCAAACCGACCTCCGCGCATAATGCGCTGACGACGATCGTCGAGGACGGCAAAGAGATCAAGATCCTCCGTGAAAACATGGCCTTCGGTCGGGCCGGTCAGGGCGAGTTTGGCACCTACTTCATCGGCTACGCCCGTTCACCTCGCACAACCGAGCAAATGCTGCAAAACATGTTCATCGGGCGGCCGCCGGGCAATTACGATCGGCTGCTGGACTTTAGCCGTGCGGTCACGGGGGGCCTGTTTTTCGTACCTTCGCTCGCGTTCCTCGAGACCGTGACACCCGACGCGCCCGCGGTCGCGGCCACGGCGGCCGGCGCCTCGGAGACCGAATCATCACCTCCCCCTCCGCCGCCGAGCGACGGTTCGCTTGGCATAGGCTCCCTCAAAGGAGAATCCCAGGATGGAAAACGATGAATAACCTGCACCGCGAGCTCGCTCCAATCTCCGACGGCGCGTGGGCTCAAATCGAGCAAGAGGCTGCGCGCACTCTAAAGCGCTACCTCGCGGGGCGCCGTGTAGTGGACGTCAAGGAGCCTGGCGGCGTCATGCTGGCCGCCGTCGGCACTGGCCATCTGCACAATATCGAGTCGCCGGGAGAAGGAATCGTCGCTCGCCAGCGCGAGGTTAAGAGCGTGGTGGAGTTGCGCGTGCCGTTCGAACTCGACCGCCACGCGATCGACGACGTGGAGCGAGGCGCATACGACTCGGACTGGCAGCCGCTTAAGGATGCGGCAAAGCGGATAGCCTTTGCCGAAGACCGCGCGATCTTCGAAGGCTACGCCGCCGGCGCAATCGAGGGCATTCGCCAGGGGACCAGCAACCCCGTCGCGACCCTGCCCGCTAACGTGGTTGAGTATCCCAACGCGATCGCCGAGGCCCTTAGCCAGCTGCGCCTGGTCGGGGTCAACGGTCCCTATTCGGTGGTCCTGGGAGCGGAAGCCTACACAGCAGTAAGCGAGGCCAGTGATCACGGATATCCTGTAATTCAGCACATCCAGCGCCTGGTCAGCGAGGAAATTATCTGGGCCCCGGCGATCGCAGGAGCCTTTGTCCTTACTACCCGTGGCGGCGACTTCGACTTGCACATCGGCCAGGACGTTTCGATTGGCTATTCGAGCCACTCCGATGCGACCGTCGCCCTGTACCTGCAAGAGACGCTGACCTTTCTCCTGCTGACAGCGGAAGCCGCAGTAGCGCTGACGCCTGCGGCCGGATCGGCACGGAAATAAGCGCGCCGCAGAAACCGGCTACGCGATCGCCACTGGTGAGACGAAGTCGAAGTGCCGGCGTTGGCTTGTTGGCCCAATGGATCAGGTTGGTACGGGTGACGTCGCCCAACCGCCTTTAGCCCGGATGCTCCTGGCAGGCTTGATTATCTCGTCACCGAAGCGCTGTATCTGCGCCTCGAGTTCCTCGACCTGGCCGAAGCAGTCGGGGATGAGCACCACCAGGGAATAGCCGGCGTCCGCAAAGCGCTGGAGGTCGGATAGCACATCCCCCGGAGAGCCGGTGCAGATAGGGCGCGGCATGCGTCCCTGCTGCCGGTCGGTTGGAGCCGTAAGGCGCCCCGAAGCGACCGCCATCATGAAAAATTTCGAGAGATCGCGGCCAAGGCGGTCGGCCTCACGCCGAATTTCGTCCTGCAGCGGCGCGTAGCGATTCGGGTCGGCCATCGGATCGAGAAATATGGGATAAAAGCCGTCGCAATAACGGATGGCGCGGCGTGCACCCGCGGTAACCACGCCGCCCAAAGATGATCGGTGGGCGCGGCTTCTGAGCGGGCTTTGGATCCATCGAGACGCGGTCAAAATTGTAGAACCGGCCATGAAAATCCACCACCTTAGCGGTCCACGAGCGCTTGAAAATCTCGATACACTCGTTAGCCATCGCGCCGCGCTCAGCGTACGGCAAGCCAAGGACATCGAACTCCTCCTTCATCCAGCCGGCGCCAACCCCAAGCATCAGACGGCCGCCGGAGAGCAGATCGATGGTCGCGAACTGCCGCGCGTCGCTGAGCGGATTCCGATACGGGGCGATCAGCACGCTCGTGCCCAACTTGAGCGTGGACGTGCCGGATGCCACCGCACCCATCGTGACCGCAGCATCCAGCATATTGTGATGCGCCTCGTATGCGCGCTTCCCGGAGGCATTCGCGACATGCGCGCTGCTCGACCCGGTCGGCATGCACACGTGGTCGGGAAACCACATCGAATGAAACCCCGCGGCCTCCGCAAGCTGCGCGATTCTTACCGGCCGCATCTCCTGCGGCGATGCGCTCTTGAGAAAGAAGTCGTTCTCGTCGCGGTAGCCGATACCGTGCGTGGTGGCGTAGATCCCGATGTCCATCGATATTCCCTTTGCGATGTCCCCTTTGCGATGTTCCCCTTGCGCCGATCCTCCAGCGCTCAAGCCTTGAAGCCGTCGACGAACTGTTTGCGGACCCAGCCGTCCTCGTAGGGTGTGAGAAACAGAATTTTCACTCTGAGATGTTTGAACAGCCACTTCCCACCCGCCCTGACGTAGTCATCGTTGTAGACTCCCGCCAGCCACACCGCCCTTCCGTCGATCGTACAGGGTTGAAGCAATTTCCACTCGCCGGTGGCCCTGTCTCCCTGCACGTCGATGATGGGGTTCATGACGTTATGGACCGCAAATTTGAAAGATTTCGAGGCGCCTTTGAAAAACGTCCGGATGGCTTCGCGTCCTTCGAATTTGCCGATACCTGTGCCCTCCCATATCGCATCTTGCGTGTAGAGGGCCGCGATTCCGTCCGCGTCATAGTTGGCATCGCAGTAGTGGCAGTATTGATGCTTCAGCTTTTTGATCGCTTCGACGTCCTCGATCAACTGAACCCGTTTTTCTAAATTGTCGACGCTCATTTCACACTCCTCCTTGTTCTTTGTCGCCAGCAGTTTTGAGAGCACCGCTAACACGCATTTATGTCAAGAATCCAACGCTCGGGAGAGACGCCTCGTCCGGCGTGCGCGCAAACGCACTCTGTGCTATGCGGGTTTCAGGAGACCATCGACAGGAGATCATCGATATGACTGACGCCGCATCGGCAAAGTCTCCACAGTTCGCGGCCGAAACGGCGGCCGACGGCCATCGGAGCGTTGGCACTCGCGAGGAACTGGTCCATCGGGCACAAGCGTTGATCCCGATACTCCGGGCGCGAGCCGCGGAGGCCGACGCGCTGCGCCAGCTCCCGGCGCAAACCGCGCGCGATCTGAAAACCTCGGGCATCGCTCGCATTCTGCAACCCGCGCGGTACGGCGGTTGCGAAGCCTCGTTTGCCGGCATGGTCGATATACTCAGAACGATCGGCCAGGGATGCGGCTCAACGGCGTGGTGCCTTGCGCAATACATCGGCCACAACTTCATGGTCGCCCAGTGGGCGCCGCCGGCGCAGGAGGCGGTCTGGCGTGACGCGCCCGACAACCTCGTTAGCGGCATCCTCATTCCTCTGCTCGGCCGCGCCACGAAAGTCGCCGAGGGCTACCGCTTGACCGGACAGTGGCCCTTCGTGAGCGGGGTCAACAATGCTGACTGGTGCTTTCTCTCGGGGATGGTGGGCAATGCCGACGGTGGCGTGCCCGAGGAACGCTACTTTCTGGTGCCGCGGCGGCAAATCACGATCGTGCAGACCTGGGATGCGATGGGACTACATGGCTCGGGGAGCGACGACGTGAAGGTCGCGGATCTGATAGTGCCCGAGCACATGACCCTGCCAATTGGCCATCTCAAGGGCGGCGAGACTCCCGGCAACCGTCTCCATCCAGCGCCGCTCTATCGCTCACCGAGTTACATGTGGTTCGGCATTCTGTTGACCAGCGCATCGCTGGGCATGGCCGAGGGGATGCTGACTGACTACTTGCAGGAAGCGAAAAAACGCGTCGCGCTCATGTCGGGCCAGGAGACGCGCAGTTCGATGAGTCAGCAGATCAAAGTCGCGGAAGCCGTCGCTTCGCTGGAAGCTGCGCGGGCAGTCCTCTACAGCATGTGCGGCGAAATCATGGCGCTGCTCGAGGCAGGCGTCTTGCCGAGCGACGAGCAACGCACGCGCTATCGAAGCGTCGCTGCGTATGCGGGAAAGCTGGTGTTTGCAGGCGCGAATGCGATCTGGGACGCGGAGGGAGCGCGCGGCGTGTACCTGAAGAATCACATTGCGCGGGAGTATCGGAACTTGTGCACCGCGACTCGCCACGTCACTCACAACTGGGACGGCAACGCGGCGGCTCACGGGCGGGTGAAACTGGGTCTGCCCCTGGACAACCCATCTCTGTGACGTCTGCCGTCCTGGTCTGATTCCGTTCTGAACTTGGCCCGGCTTGCTCGAGCACCGCGGGGCGTCGCGGTATTGGATTACTCAATCAGCGGATTACTCAGTCATCGCACTAGTGTGCCCCAGGCCGGGAAGGGCTCGCCCTCCACGATTCCATGCGCCAACGAACGTCCCATCCAGACGCTGAGAGCCACACCGTGCCCCGAATAGCCACCTGCGACGAGGATTGCAGGCGCTTGCGGCAGACGGCCGATAAGCGGCATGCCGCCCTGCGGGATTCCGATAGGCCCTCCCCAACGATGCGTGATTTGTACGTCGCGTAGCGCAGGATGTAACCGGAGTACCCGGGCCTCGAGTCGCGCGAGCACCGCCGCCGGATCGGCGGCGTCGAGATCGAGTCGCTCTAGCTCTTCCGGCGCGCGGTAAATCAGGCCAGCGCCAAAAATCATCCGCCGGTCGTGGGTCTGCCGTCCCCAGAGGTACGGAGTATCAACCGTGTAGAACGGAATGTCGCTCCCAAGCCCGATGTCGTGAAGAATAGTGTCGCTGAGCGGCTCGGTCGCGCAAGCGAAGGTGAGCGAGCTTTCCACCTGGCGAATGCTCGGAAGCAGATGGGTGGTCCAGGCGTTGACCGCAACGATTACGAAACGTGGCCGGATGACCGCGCCTTCCAGTTCGAGCACGGGATGCGGTTCCACGGGATGCGGTTCTATGATGAGACGTCGAACCTCCGCGTGCTCGTGCAGGATGGCGCCGGCGCCGACCGCAGCCCGCGCGAGTTGCGTGAGCAGAGCCATCGGGTCTACTCTGCCGCCCGCAACAGTCCTCACGATGCGCACGCCGTGGCCATCGTCTTTCCAGGGCAGCGCCTCGCCCGCCGTATCGTCGCGATGCGCTATCTCCCAACATCCCGGAAGTCTCAGGTCGCAATCGATACCCGCCTCTTTGACCAGTTCCGCCAACGTGGGAACGCATCGATCGGCTCCCTCGACAATTCCCCTGGCAGTCCCTTCGAGAACGATTCCGCCGGTTCGTCCGCTGGCGCCGTCGCCTACGCGCTCCGCCTCGAGCAACACCGGCTGGATGCCGCGGCGCGTAAGATAGTAGGCAGCCGCGACGCCGGTTAATCCGCCACCGATGATCGCGACTTCGGGCGTCGAGTTCTCAAGCGGGCGCGACGGAACCTCGATCCGATGCCACGGCGGTTCACCCCACGATCGCATTGTTTCACTTTACCGCGCGGGCTCGCCGCATTGAACGGCTGTATGGTCAGGTCCGAGATATGGCCACGTCCGAAGAAACAACATCGTATCGCGTGGGTGCGATCAACCTTGCGTCGAGAGCAATCCCAGCCGCATCCGGCCGTACAGTTCACCCGAGGTGTCGAAATCGATGCTGGCGTGCTGAGCGCCGACGTTCACGTTGCGAAATGCGGCCTGAAGCGGTGAGGAATCGTAGACCGCATGCGCCCCCGAGCCTGCGAACAGGCGCGCCAAGGCGCGCCGGCAAAGCTCGGCCGCGTACGCCGCCTGCCACTTGACCCGCGCGCGATAGCCCATGTCGGTCGCGCCCTGTCCCGACTGCGCGACCTTGCCCATGAGTTCCGCCGCGTCGTGGATGAAAAACTGCGCGCATTCAACTTCCGCCATCGATTCGGCCAGCCGCAATTGAGTCGGTCCATGCTCGGCCTTGCGCGCGCCGGTGACGATCGCGCGGCGCTCCCTGGTGCGCTCGACGAATTTCTCCAGCGCGAATTTCGCTGAGCCCAGAATCGCCGCCGGCACCGACCCTGAAAGGATCGAATCCGCCGAGACGCGGTAGACGTTCGTGGCATGTTTCAAGGTGTGGGGCGACGAGCCTTTCATCAGCTCGCGGGTATCGATCGCTCTGTGCGCGGGCACGAAGAGATCCTTGGCAAGTACGTCTTTGCTGCCGGTGCCCTCCATGCCGAGCACGTGCCAGGTGTCGTCCACGATGATCTGTTCGCCGGGCACCACCACGTGCACGCCGGGGCCGCCGCTCTCCGCGTCAGCGCATCCGAGGATTACCCACTCCGCGCGATCGACACCACTGCAAAACTGCCAGCGCCCGTCGACCCGATAACCGCCCTCCGCCGCGCGCGCCTTGCCCTGCCAGGCCAAGGTGCCCGAGACTAGCCCGTTGCGCCCCTCGCCGAAGACCTCCTCCTGGCCGCGCTCGGGCCAGGAGCCGAGGCAGAAGTGATGCGCCCCCATCACCATCAGAATCCATCCGCTGGAGGGGCACACCTGCGACACCGCGGTTATCGTATCGTACTGGATGCGGAGGCTGAGCTCGTAGCCGCCAACCCGGGCCGGTTGGCAAATCTTGAACAGCCCCGCCTCGACCATCGCCTTCATGCTCTCGGGAACGACGCTGCGGGCCTGGACGCAGGCCTCGGCGTTGGCGGCGAGGGTGGGCGCAATCGCGTCGACACGCTGGGCGATCTCTTCCGCGGATGGTTTCATGTTCTCTCCTTGGGAAAGCAAGCCGGCGCCGCCGGCTGGCTGGCGGCCATATTGTTGCTATTGAACGATCTTCGAAAGGCCTTCAGGACTGGCGTAGTGATGAATGTCCAAGTAACCAAACTTGGCGCAATCGGAGTTTATGCACGGGCGCAAGCTCGGACTGACAGTCACGTGTTTGTTAATAAAATCGAACAGAAACCCCGTACTCGGTCCAGCGAGCGGCTCGGCAATATCGTTAGTTTTCGGGATCGATACCGGATAGAGAACTACTAATTGGGCTTTGAAAAGATCGCCGCGGGGACCGTACAAGTCGAGCTCTCCACTCCCGAAGTAGTTCTCCTGGTCAACGTATATTACGCGCCGCGAATAGCAATAGCCTTTTGCAAAGGCAGGTAATCGCCGCAATGAGATAACGTAAGTGCTCCGCAGCTCCCACCGTCCCATCGATGGCTTTGGAAAAGGTGCAAAGCCGACAGACCCAGAGTAATAATACCCTTCGTCCAGTTGGCTTGAGGCCCCGGGGTTGCCGAAACTCGCGGGATTTGCATGTTCGAGTGTCAGGATTTGCTTCTCACCCAGATAGTCGATGTCGAACAGTTGCGGCAACCCCGGCGGGCCATCACCTTCGTCATCGATGAGATAGTCGCTGCCGAACACCGGAGCACAGCGAGCAGCCTGTGAGAGCCGCAATGATCTGCGCAATGTGGGTACAAATTCATACAGTTCGTCCAGCGTGGTCGGATCCGCCGGTATCAGGTCGAGAATCGTGGAATACTTTCCCTGTTCAGGCGCAGTTTGTTGATCGTACTTGACGAAATAGTAGCCGCCGGCATCAGCGATGGTTCGCGGAAAGTCAACGTCGCTTAGATAGGCCAACTGCGACAGCACAGTTTTCACTTCAGAATTCTGCGTCATGTTACCGAACCTGTCCAAGCTGTACGTAAAAGTGGAAGTCGCTTG
>WNFC01023498.1_pt1 | contig 16391 bp, 13 predicted proteins | sample 5400541 | NCBI WGS metagenome assembly WNFC01 (sample SAMN13153342, study PRJNA577476) | soil metagenome | isolation source: 120 cm saprolite under Douglas fir tree site 2 hole 2 replicate 1 | place: USA:California | collected 2015-04-18
CGCGCCGACGATGGCGCGTTGCGCTTCGGCGAGCGCTCGTACACCCTTGGCATGCGCCTGCGTGCCCGCGGGTGTGAGCTCGGCCAGGACGCTGCGGCGGTCGGCAGGGTCGGCCCGGCGGCGTACCAGGCCGTCTTTCTCGAGGCGATCCATCAGCTGGGTGATGTTGGAGCGCACGCAGTGCTGGCGCGCGGCCAGGTCGGACAGGGGTAACGGCTCCTCCGCCTCCGCCAGGAAGTGCAACACCGCGAGCTTCGCCAGGGACAACCCGGCCGGGCTCAGGGCCGCTTCGAGGCGCGCCTCCATGGCGTCCGCCGCGCTCAGGAACGAGAACACGAGGGACTCGGCCGTCGGGCGGCGCGCGCCCTTTCGGGGACGCTTGCGCACGCCTTCATTATGACTCACTCCTGGGCCGTCGGCCACCCGGCCCCCACGGCGCGATACAGCTGTACGGCGGCGACGAGCTGGTCCCGCGCCGCCTGGGTGAGGGCCAGCTCGGCGCCGAACAGGCCGCGCTGCGCGTCCAGCACATCGAGGTAGCTCGACACCCCGTTCCGATAGCGCATGTCCGCGAGCTCGAGCGCCCGGCGCAGCGCGATCACCTGGCGCTCCTGCGCGCCGCTCCGATCCTGGGCGGTCCGCAACCCCACGAGCGCGTCTTCCACTTCACGCAACGCCACGAGCACCGTCTGCTCGTAGCGCGACCGCGCCTGCGAGGCGCGCGCCCGGGCGATGTTCACCTGCTCCCCCGCCCCCGGCCGACCTTCTTTGAACAGCGGGATCGAGACTCCGGCGAAGGCCTGCCAGATGTTGGTGCCCGACCCGAACCACTTGGACCACTCCGTGCTCTGAGTGCCGTACTGTCCGGTGATGGTGAAGCTGGGCAGGAAGGCGGCCTGCGCCACGCCGATCCGGGCCGTGGCGGCGCGGAGCGTCGCTTCGGCGCTCCGGACGTCCGGCCGGTTGCCGAGCAGGGCGGACGGCACGCCGGCCGGGACCGGAATCAAGCCCGCCATCTCGGTGAGCGCGCGGCCCCGCGCCATCGCGCCGGGGTTGTGTCCCACCAGCACGCTGAGCGCGTTCTCCTGCTGCGCCACCTGACGCTCGAAGTCGGCGACGCTCGCGGCCGGACTCGCCACCTCGGCTTCGAATTGCCGTACGTCGAGCTCCGAGATCAGGCCCTGGTCGAGGCGGCGGCGGGCGAGCGCCAGCGTTTGGCGCCGCGAGTCGAGCGTGCGGCGTGAGATGGCCAGGTTCAAATCGGCCGCACGCAGGTCGAAGTAGGCCGTCGCCACGTCGCCGATGAGCGACAACCGCAGCGCGCGGCGATCTTCCTCCCGTGCCCGGAGGTCCGAGTGCGCCGCGCTCGTACTGCGGCGCAGCCGACCCCAGACATCGAGCTCCCAGCTCAGGTCGGCCGTCGCCCGGTACTGGTTGTAGGTGAACGACCCGAGCGTGCCAAACACCGTCTGGTTGCGGCCGGCCTGACCGTTGGCGGTCAGCGCCGGCAGGAGTGCGCCCCGCGTAGCCCGGTATTGGGCGCGGAACTCGTCGATCACGGCGAGCGCGGTGCGCATGTCGCGGTTTGCCCGCAAGCTCGTGTCCACCAGCTGCCGCAGCACGGAGTCCTGAATCAGATCGAGCCACCGCAGCCCGGCCGTCGAGTCCACGCGCGGCGCTTGCAACGTGGTGTCATACGAAAACGGCAGGCGCGCCGTGTCCGCGCCGGCCGGCAGCAGCGTGTCCCGGCTGGTGCGCAACGAGTCGTAGAACCGCCGGAGCGAGTCCTCGGACGCGGCGCGCGGCCGCCAGCCGTCGGGCATGCCGAGGGACGAGCGGCGATATCCCGGTCCCACGGCGCACGCCGCCGTGAGTGCGATCAAGGCGAACAGTGCGAGCAACACGAGACGTCGCATGTCAGTCGCCCTCCACCGCAACCGGCACGGCCTGCGGCGCGGCGGCATCCGCGTCGCGGTGGAACAGGCCGCGCTCGCTCAAGGTCCGGATGGCCGTGAAGAACAGCGGGATGAAGAACACGCCGACCAGCGTGGCCACGAGCATCCCGAAGAAGACTCCGGTCCCGATCGAGTGACGACTCGCCGCACCGGCCCCGCTCGACGTCAACAACGGAGCCACACCCAGGATGAAGGCGAACGAGGTCATGAGGATCGGGCGCAGCCGTTCGCGGCCGGCCTCGAGGGCCGCTTCGCGAATCGAGCGCCCTTGGGCGCGCAGCTCGTTGGCGAACTCGACGATCAGGATCGCGTTCTGCGCCCAGCGTGCCGAACGGCACACCGAGCAGCACCGCGAACGGGATCGACCAGCTCTCGTACTGCGCCGCGAGCACCAGGAACACCATGATGAGTCCGAGGGCGAACACCAGGCTGCCCTGGCCGCCCGAGGCGCGCTCCTGATACGACTGGCCGCTGAAGGCGTAGCCCACGCCGCGCCCGGCGTACTTGTCCTGGGCGAGCCGTTCCACCGCGTCGAGCATGTCCCCGGAGCTTTTCCCCGGCGCCGGGGCCCCGACCACCAGCGCCGACGTGAAGCCGTTGAACCGAGTAATCACGCTCGGCCCGGCCCGGAATTCCGTCCGGGTGAGCGCCGACACGGGCACCATCTGTTGATTCGGCCCACGGACGTACAGCCGGCCGATGTCCTCGGGCGTCTGGCGGAACCGGGCCTGCGCCTCGGCCTGGACCCGATAGGTCTTCCCGTAACGCAGCTGTGGCAGCCCGTTGGCGTCAGCCGCGAACTCGCCCGCCAGCCCGGCGAAGCGCGTCACGTCGTTCACTCCGCGGTCCTGGAGATTCAGCTCCAGGCCCGCGGTCGTGCCCAGGCCGATGATTTCGGGGAGGTTGAACGCGAAGCCGCGCGTCTGCTGCAGCTGGAAGAGAAAGCCGTTCACCGCGCCCAGCACCGCCGGGAACTGGTCCCGCGCGGCGCGCCGCTCGTCCCACGGCTTCAGCATCACGAACATGATGGCCGCGTTGGTCTGGTTCGCGTTCTGGATGAAGTTGAGGCCAACCAGCGCCACGACGTGATTGATCGCCGGCTGTTTTAGGAGGAACGCTTCCACCTGCTTCACCACCGCTTCCGTCCGCTGGCGCGAAGCGTTGTCGGGAAGCTCGATGAGCATCCCGAAGTACCCCTTGTCCTCACTGGGGATGAACCCGGTCGGCACGGACCGCACGAGAACGAACAACAGGGCGACCGCCACCGCGAAGGCGCCGAAGAACGTTCGGGGACGGTCGATCACGCGACCGGCGGCGCCCAGATAGCGCTCAGTGACGGCGCGAAACCCGCGATTGAAGCGATCGAAGATCCGGTTGAACGCGCTCGCCACCGCGCCTGTCGTTTGCGGTGCGCCCTCTGGCACGGGCCGCAGCAGCACGGCGCACAGCGCCGGGGTCAGGGTCAGCGCCACGATGCCCGAGAGCACCACGGAGACCGCGATGGTGATGGCGAACTGCTTGTACATAAGTCCCGTGATGCCCCCGAGGAACGCCACGGGGACGAACACGGAGCACAGCACCAGCACAATGGCGATCAGCGCGCGGCTCACCTGCCGCATCGCCCGGTCGGCGGCGACGGCCGGTGACACCCGGTCCTGGGCCATAATACGCTCTACGTTCTCGATCACCACGATCGCATCGTCCACGACGATGCCGATCGCGAGCACGAGGCCGAACAGCGTGAGCAGGTTGATCGAGAAGCCGAGCACCTGCATGCCGAAGAAAGCGCCGATGACGGAGACCGGCACGGCGAGGACGGGGATGAGGGTGGCCCGCCAACTCTGCAAGAAGACAAAGACCACGAGCGTCACGAGCAGCATCGCCTCGAACAGCGTCTTCACGACCTCCTTGATCGACTCGGTGACGTACGGCGTCGTGTCGAACGCGATCGACCAGCGCACTCCCGCGGGAAAGTTCTTGGCGAGCTCGGTCATGCGGGCCACGACCTCGCGCTTCACCTCGAGGGCATTGGCGCCGGGCCGCAGGAAGACCGGGGTCAGGGCCGTGGGCGCGCCGTCGAACCGGCCGGCGAGGTCGTAGTTCCGCGAACCCAGGTGCGCCTCACCGATGTCGGCGAGGTGCACCAGCGAGCCGTCGGGCCGGCCCCGCACGATGATGCGCTCGAAATCGCTCGCGTCCTTGAGTCGCCCGCTCGTGATCACGGGAATCGTAAGCTGCGTGCCGCGCGGAGCGGGCTCCCGGCCGATGCGGCCCGCCGGATTGGTGGCGTTCTGCTCCTGGACGGCGGCGGCGACGTCCGACACGGTGAGGCCGAGCTGCGCCATCCGGTCCGGATCGAGGCTCAAGAGCATGGAGAAGTCGAGCTGGCCGAAAGTGCTCGCATCGCCGACGCCGGGGAGCCGCTTGAGCTCGTCGTCGATATAGATCTTCGCGTAGTTGTTCAAATACTCGGTGTCGTACCGCGGGTCGTCGGAGGAAAGGGCCAGCACGACCAGGAAGGCCGTCTGACGCTTCTGCACCGTGATCCCGTTGCGTACCACCTCCTGGGGCAGCTGCGGCTGGGCGCGGGCGATCTGGTTTTGTACGTCCACCGCCGCCAAGTCAGGATTGCGCGAGACATCGAAGAAGACCGACAGGTTCATGACCCCGTCGCTCGAGTTCGCCGACTTGAAGTACAGCAGTCCTTGCATCCCGGACAGCTGCTGCTCGATCGGGGCGGCCACGGCATCGGCCACGTCCTGCGCCGTCGCACCCGGGTACACGGCCTGCACCTGGATCTCGGGCGGCGTGAGAGGCGGATAACTTTCGACCGCGAGCCGAGAGAGGGAGAACAGGCCGAGCAGCACGATCACGATCGAGATGACGGCCGAGAAAACCGGGCGCCGGATGAACAGATTGCGGATCTGCGGTGCGTCGCTCACGGGCGGCTCCTGATCCGAAGGGGTACGGCTGGAGGAGCGATCAGCGTACTATCCTGCGCCGCGGGAGCAGCGCTGTCGAGGACCGGCCGATAGGCCACCGGCCTAGCCGCTTGCCCGGGGGCCACCTTCTGCACCCCGTCCACGATCACCCGGTCGCCCGCCTCGAGGCCCTGCTCGATGCGCCACGATCCGCCGTCCCAGGAGGTGGCCACCACGTTCCGCGCCACCACTTTGTTGCTGTCACCCAGCACGTACACGAACGCCCCGTTCAGGCCCTGCTGCACCGCCCGCTGCGGGACGAGGATGGCGCTCGGCCGCTTGAGACCGAGCAGCCGCACCCGCACGAACTGCCCGGGAAGCAGGACGTGTTGCGGGTTTCTGAGCTGCGCCCGCAGCTGCTGGGTACCGGTCGCGGGCTGTAGCGCCAGATCCGCGAAGTTCAGCTCGCCCGTGGCCGGAAAGAGACTGCCGTCCGCCAGCGTCACCTGCACGGCGAGGGCGTGGGGCGCGGGCGGCATGACCAGCCGGCCGTCCGCGATGTCGCGCCGCAGGCGCAGCAGGTCCTCGTCGGACGGGCTGAAGTTCACGTAGATGGGGTCCACCTGCTCGACCGTCGTGAGCAGGTCACTCGGACCGGTCACCCGTGCGCCGAGCTCCAAACCGGCGCGTCCGGCGCGGCCCGTGATCTCGGCCCGCACGAAGGTGTCCTCGTAGTCTTTCCTCGTCTGATCGACGGCCGCCTGCGCCTGGTCGTACGCCTGCTGCGCGTCGTCCACGTCCTTCTGGGCGACGGCGCGCTCGGCGAGCAGCGGCTTGAGCCGCGCCAGCGTGCGGTCCGCGTTGGCGAGCCGGGCCTGGGCGCTGCGGTACGCGGCTTCGTACGTCGTCGGATCGATCCGGAACAGCAGCGTCCCCTTCGCGACATCAGTGCCCTCGGCGTACGGCCGTGCGACGATCACGCCCGTGACCTGCGAGCGCACCTCGACCGAGCGTGACGCCGCGGCTTGTCCCACGTACTCGAACCGTGCGGTGACGGTCTCAGGGACGACAGTGAGGACCGAGACTTCGGGGGCCGGCAGAGCGGCGCTCGCAACGGGCGCCAACCGACGGGCTGCCGCCGCACCGACGACAACGAGTGCGGCCGCCACACCGGCGGTCCACGCGACGGGCTTGATGAAACGCTTCATGCGAACACCCAGTGGTGAGAGTGATGACGACCGAATCGATAGTGCAGTAATGAACTATGTACCGGGAAGGTTCCCCCGGGTTGGTCCTGCCAGGCTGGGGCTCCCCCGTTTGGGTGGTGCCGCACCACCCGACTTAGGGGGCCTCAGTTTGATGGGGTAAGTACGTCCAACGCGCGGACGTTGTCCGAGGTCCGGGGCCACCACAGGAAGCCCGGTACTAGAGACTCTCGCAGGGAGTCGCTGCCCGGAGGATCCGTCGCCGCCGCGCTGGGCATGGTGACCGTGGGGACGGCGAACATCACGCCGATGATCCGCCAGTTGGGCTGGCGCAGCGCTACGCCCACGAGCTGCTGCAGCATCATCTCTCCCCATGCGTCCACCGTCATGTCGGACGGGATCTCGTCGACCAGCTTGACCGTCCCCATGACGGCGGGATCGTTGCACGTGGCCCACGGCTCATCCGCCACCCGTAGGCTGTCCACTTGTACAAAGGTGGCGGAGCTCGAATCGAGCGCGACCCGACCGACCAGACAGACGTAAGGATGACGCGCCCGCTGCCGCCACAGCACCGCGAACTGTGTCCCGACCGCGTTGGTCCAGTAGTGAGGCACGCCGTCGTCGACCGGACGCACCGCCCCCTGGCCCGGTAGCTCCGGGCCGAGACTCAGTAGCATCACGGCGGCGGTAATCAATGCTCGCATCGACGGAGGGTTACTCGGGTCGCGGACGACGTTGGCCGGCGCCGAGACCGCGCGCCGGCCAACGACACTGGGTCAGAACGTCAGCGTGAGTCCACCCTGCCACGCGATGTCGTGCTGGGTCTTGTCGAAGCCGTAGCGGTCGAACTTGTATACGTAGTCGCGACCCTCCGCCCGGAGGCCGACGGCCCCGAACCGGTACTCGAGGCCCGCGCCGAAGTTGCCGGCGAACTTGGTCCAGGTGTCGCTCGCGGCGAGCTGATGCACGCTGATGGCGCCGGCCCCGCCGAGCAGGTACGGCGTCAGCGTGGCGGACCCGGCCTCGATGGGATACCGCAGCACCAGGTCCGCGTTATAGTTGAACTTGTTGAACTTGCCTCGACCGGTGATCGCCGCGCCGCGAATGCTGTCTTGCGCCCAGCTACCGCTGGCGCGGATGCCGACGTTCCGCTGCAGCCACACGGTCCCGTCGATCGAGCCGACCCAGCCCAGTCGCCAGTCGGCAGTGCCGGCAGGGTTCAAATTGGCTGCGCCCGAGAGGCCGCCGAACGCGCCGCCCAGGGTGAAGCGACCGGAACGGGTCGGTTCGGGAGAAGTACTGGTCTGCGCGCGGAGCGCGAGGGGCGTGAGCGCCGCAACGAGCACCGCAGTAGTGACGAGGGACAACGAACGCTTCGACATCGATTCCTCCACAAGGGCAAAAGGTTCAGGGAATCATCCTGAGGTGACGACCGTAGACAGTTCATGAATGAACTGTATTTTGGAAAAGTTCCCGGGGAACTTCCCGGCCGTGGCGATCATTGATTCATTTATGAACGATTATCGGACCCTGGAGAGGAGCGACCCATGACGTCGCCTTCGGAACCCGATCCGGCGGACGCGCCGGACGAGGGACCCCCGGTGTCAGGCCTGACCGCAGCGCAGGCGCACGAGCTGGTAACGGCCGGCCGCGGCGTGCTGGTCGACACCCGCGACCGGCGGTTGTTCGACAACGCGCACGCCGCGGGCGCGCTGTCGCTGCCGCTCGCCACCATCGAAGCCGCCCAGGGGCATGCGCCCGCGGGCCTGCTGCCGCCCGATCGCAAGATCGTCCTGTACTGCGCGTGAGTGGATGAGCGCACAAGCGCCCGGGCGGCGCGACGGCTGATCGCGGCGGGATACGATGAGCGCAACGTCGCCGTGCTACTCGGCGGCATTCGCGCCTGGCATCAGGCGGGGTACCCGCTCCAAAAATGGACCGATGGCGCATGAGGCGCGCCGTCGCGGTATGAGCAACGCCGCGATACTTTGCGCTCCATGGTCGACGTCCTAACCGCCCTGCGCGAAGGGCTCGCGCCCCATTACACCGTCGAGCGGGAGATCGGCGCCGGCGGCATGGCGCGCGTGTTCCTCGCCGCGGAACGCCATCCGCCGCGGAAGGTGGCGGTGAAGGTGATGAACTCCGAGGTCGCGGGGTCCGAGTTTCGCGAGCGCTTCATCCGGGAAGTCGAGCTCACGTCGCGGCTCAGCCACCCGCACATCGTGCCGATTCTCGCCGCGGACGAATGCCTGTTCGTGCCGGATGGTCCCGACGGCCTGTGCTACTACGTGATGCCGTACATCGAGGGCGAGTCGTTGCGAACCCGCTTGGAGCGGGAGCAGCGGCTGCCCCTCGAGGAGGCGGTGCGCATTGCTCTCGAGGTCGCCGATGCCCTGTCCTACGCACACGCGCAGGGCATCATCCATCGCGACATCAAGCCCGAAAACATCCTCCTGTCGGGAGATCACGCCTGGGTGGCGGACTTCGGCATCGCCCGCGCGATCAGCCATCGATGCGCGCACCGACGTGTATAGCCTGGGGGGCGTGCTGTACGAGATGCTGGTCGGCGAGGCCCCTTTCCTGGGACTGACCGGCGGTTCACCGCGCGGCGGCACGGCCCTCGACAAAGTGTTGCGCGCACAAGGCGTGAGCCACCGCACCGAACGGGCCGTCAAGGAGACCGTGGCTCGCGCGCTCGCGCCGGAGCCCGGTGACCGTTTCGGGTCTGTGGACGAGCTCTCGACCCGCCTCCGCGAAGCGGTGAGCCGGCGGCTGGTCCCGCGCCTGCCGGAGGCCCGCTGGAAGGTGGCGCTGCTCGGCGGCGTCACGCTCGCGGCGCTGGGGTTGGTGGCGGTGGCACTGCTCGGGAAGCGCCCCCCGGCACTCGACCCGAGGCGCGTCGTGGTCGCGGGGTTCGAAGACCTCTCGGGCGATTCAACCCTCGCCCCATTGGGCCGCATCGCCGCCGATTGGCTCAGGCAGGCGCTGGCGCGACGCGGTGGGCTGGAGGTCGTGCCCGGCGCCGGTACCGGACATCTCGACCCCGCGGACATTCGAGCGCTGGCCGCCCAGACCGGGGCGGGGACGGTGATCTCGGGAACCTACTACCGTGAAGGGGACTCGGTCTTCTTCCACGTGCAGGTCATCGACGCGGCGCGTGGCACGCTGCGGCGTGGCGTGGAGCCGGTTGGTGCGCCGCGGCGAGCGCCCACCCAGGGGGCCGAGGCGCTAGGATACCGCCTCACCGCCTTGTTCGACACGCTGTTTCCCGGCACGAACGACTGACGCCCCGACACATCAATTCACAGGGTAAACCCCACGCCCACGCCGACAGACGAGACGTGGTCACGGAAGAATTCGCCGTACGGCGCCGGCCCCGTGTATCCCTTGAGCAGCACGCTCCACCGCCGGCCGGACCCGAGCGCGACGTCCGGGTCGCCCAGTTCGAGACCGGTCACCACGCTCCACCCCACCTGCCACTTGTGATCCTCCGACGCTTTGGCGTCCAACCCCGCCACGAGGCGTCCCGTAGCGAATCGACCGAGTCGCAGCAACGCCCGTGGCTGGCGGTATTCCAGGCCGCCATGCAACACACCGGGTTTTAGGTCAGCCGGCGAGTGGGCGAAGATGTACCCCCCGCCGCCGTACACCCGCCAGCGGGACGCTTCATTGGCCACGAGGAGCTCGGCCGCCTGGAACGTCAGATCCACCCGCTGCGCGTGGTTGTGGACCAGGTACTCGTCGCCCAGGTGGGAGCTTTGGTGGTACACGCGGAAGCGGGTCGCGAAGCTGCCGCGCCGGTACGTAATCGGCAGCCCCACGAGGTAATCGGTGTTCATCAGGTCGGTGGTCGAGGACTGCATGTTGAACTCGGAAAACACGCCCGCGGCGATCGCCACCTGCCAGTCCCGCCCGCGCACCAGGCCGATGGTCTGCCCGAACCCGACGCTTCCCAGGCGCGACGCCAGACGAGGAGAATGGGCCCACAGGTACGTCGCGAAGAATTGCGGCTCCTGGGGATCCGCCAGGAGCGGCTCGAACACGACCCTCTCCGTCCCCGCCCCGTCCGTCGGCGCCTGAGCGCCGATCCCCCGGGAGCCCACGAGCGCCGCCATGAGCAGCGCGCCGACCAGTTTGGTCTTCATGGTGTTTAGTGCAGTAATGAACTATGTCGCGTGGGAGTTCCCGCCCCGACGGCGCCCACCAGCCGGTGAGTCGCAATGCCGGCGCGGCATCGGGCAGTCCGCCCTAACGCCAACCCTCCCAACATGTTGGCCTTGATGAGCGCGGGCCCGCACGCCGCTCTCTTGTGACACGGACCACCGTAGTGAATCGTGTGGGGCCGCATACTGCTCCATGGTCGCGCCTATGGCCTTACGGATCCTGCTGTTGGAAGACGTGCCGGCGGACGCCGCGCTGGTCGAACGCCAGCTGTCCAAGTCGGGATTGGAGTTCGTCAGCGAGCGGGTGGACACGCGCGCCCGCTTCGAGGAGGCGCTGCGGGACTTCGTACCGGATATCATCCTGTCGGACCACGGCCTCCCGGGGTTCGACGGGGCCGCGGCGCTCGAGCTCGTGAAGGAACGCTTCCCCACCCTTCCGGTCATTCTGGTTACGGGCTCGCTCAACGAGGAAAAAGCGGTCGAGTTCATGAAGGCTGGCGCCGCCGACTACATCCTGAAGGACCACCTGACGCGGCTGCCCGAGGCCATCCGGCGGGCTCTGCGGGAACGGGTGCTGCGCGAGGAGCGCGAGCAAGCTGTCGCCGCGCTGCGGGCGTCGGAAGCCCAGTACCGCTCGATGTTCGAGAGCACACCGTATCCCATGTGGGTCTTCGATCTGGAGACGCACCGCGTGCTCGCTGTAAACGGCGCCGCGATCGGGCATTACGGGTACTCGCGCGACGAGTTCCTGGCGCTGCGGATCGAGGACCTGCGTCCTCCCGAGGATGTCCCGGCCCTGCTGCGACACCTCGAGACCATGCCGTCCGACTACCATCACGCAGGCACCTGGCGGCATCGCAAGAAGGACGGCACCCTCATCGAGGTGGAGACAAGCGGGCACGCCATCACGTTCGCGGGCCGGCGCGCGGAGCAGGTCGTCATCAACGACGTGACCGAGCGGAAGCGGCTCGAGGAGCAGTTCCGCCAGGCACAGAAGATGGAGGCGGTGGGGCGCCTCGCAGCCGGTGTGGCGCATGACTTCAACAACCTCCTGACCGCGATCCTCGGCACGACGGACCTGATGCTCGAGGACATGCCGGCGGACGATCCCGATCGCGAAGGCCTGCTCGACATCCGGAGCGCGTCGGAGCGCGCCGCCGTGCTGACGCGGCAGCTGCTCACGTTCAGCCGCCAGCAGGTGGTGTCTCCGCAAGTGCTGCGCTTGAACGACCTCGTCCTGGAGCTGGAAAAGCTGCTGCGCCGGCTGCTGGGCGAGGACGTGGCGATCCGGGTCGGGGGCGCACCCGATTGCGGGGCCGTGCAGGCCGACGCGGGCCAGCTGGAGCAGGTCATCGTGAATCTTGCGGTGAACGCGCGCGACGCGATGCCGAACGGGGGACGGCTCACGATCGAGACGAAGAACGTCGATCTCGACGCCGAGTATCCCACCGATCGAGTCACCATTCCCGCTGGGCGCTACGTCATGCTGGCGGTGACGGACACGGGGACGGGAATGGACGCACAAACCAAGGCCCGGATCTTCGAGCCGTTCTTCACGACCAAGCCCGTCGGCAAGGGAACCGGACTGGGCCTCGCCACGGTGTACGGCGCGGTGAAGCAGAGCGGCGGATACATCTGGTTGTACAGCGAAGTGGGGCAAGGCACGAGTTTCAAGATCTACCTGCCGCGGATCGACGCCGCGCAGCCGCAAGCGGCCGCGGCCGAGGCGGCGGTGCCGCTCGACGGCTCCGAGACGGTGCTGGTCGCCGAGGACGAAGACGCCGTGCGCCAGATCATCGAAAAGGCGCTTCTGGCGCGGGGCTATACCGTGATGGCCGCGCGGGACGGGAACGAGGCCCTCGCCATCGCCGGCCGCCATGCCGGGCAGATCGACTTGCTGGTGACCGACGTGGTGATGCCGGACATGAACGGGCGGGCCCTGTCCGAGCGCCTGACACACGTGCGACCCACGATCAAGACGCTGTATCTGTCCGGTTACACCGACGACGCGATCCTGCATCACGGCGTCCTGGAGGAGGGCGTCGCCTTCCTGCAGAAGCCGTTTTCGCTCGGAGCGCTGGCACGCAAGGTCCGCGAAGTGATCGAGGCCCGCCCCTGACGGAGTTGCCCCTCGTCGCCCGCGCGCGGGGGCACGGTGACCGACCGGCGATCATCGCCCGCGAGGGCACGTTCAGTTATCGCGACCTGGTAGACGCCTCTGCGAAGGTCGCCCAGTGTCTGCTCGCCGGGCGCAGCGACCTCGCAGAAGCCCGCGTCGCCTTCCTCGCCCCTCCCGGCTTTCACTACGTCGCCACCCAGTGGGGGATCTGGCAGGCCGGCGGCATCGCCGTTCCGCTCGCCGTCTCTCACCCGCCCGCGGAGCTCGCTTATGTGATCCGCGACGCCGACGCCGAGACCGTCGTGGTGCACGCTGATTTCACCGCCGTCTTGCAGGCGGTGCACCTGCCGCCGGCGACGCGAACCGTCTCGACCGACGAGGGTACCGCTCCCCGCTCCCCGCTCCCCGTGGTGGCGGAAGAGCGGCGCGCGATGATGGTCTACACCAGCGGCACGACGGGCAAGCCCAAGGGCGTAGTGACGACCCATGCGAACATCGCGGCGCAGATCACGAGCCTCATTACGGCGTGGGAATGGCGGCCGGACGATTGGATCCTGCTCGTGCTCCCGCTGCATCACGTGCACGGGATCATCAACGTCCTCAGCTGCGCCCTGTGGGCGGGAGCGCGCTGCGAGATGCTTGCTAAGTTCGACGCGGAGCAGGTCTGGGGCCGCATCGCCGCCGGCGAGCTGACCCTGTTCATGGCGGTGCCCACCATTTACGGAAAGCTGATCACGGCCTGGGACGGCGCCGCGCCCGAGCGGCGCCGCGAATGGTCGGCCGGTTGCGCCCCGCCCCGGATGCGGCTCATGGTCTCGGGCTCCGCGGCGCTGCCGCTGCAGCGCCGCGAGCGGTGGCGCGAAATCAGCGGCCACGTCCTGCTCGAGCGCTACGGCATGACCGAGATCGGCATGGCACTCGGCAACCCGCTGCACGGCGAGCGACGACCGGGATTCGTGGGCACCCCGCTGCCCGGTGTGGAAGTGCGTCTGGTGGACGATGCGGGCCGGGCGGTGCCGGCAGGCACTCCCGGCGAAATCGAGGTACGCGGGGCGACGGTGTTTCTCGAGTACTGGCGGCGGCCGGACGCGACCGCCGAGGCCTTCAGGGAAGGCTGGTTCCGCAGCGGCGACGTCGCCGTGCTCGAAAACGGGTCGTACCGCATCCTCGGCCGCTCGAGTGTGGACATCATCAAAACCGGCGGCTTCAAGGTGTCGGCGCTCGAGGTGGAGGAGGTGCTGCGGACGCACCCGGCGATCGCGGAGTGCGCCGTGGTGGGCGTGGAGGATCCCGAGTGGGGCGAGCGCATCTGCGCCGCAGTCGAGCCGCGCGGTGAAGCCGAATTGACGCTCGCCGTCCTGCAAGCGTGGGCCAAAGATCGTCTCGCACCCTACAAGATCCCGCGCGCGCTCCGCTCGGTGCCCGCGCTGCCGCGGAACGCCATGGGTAAGGTCACGAAGGGCGAGGTGGCGAAGCTCTTCACCCCTTGAGTGTCAAGGAGCTGTCAAGATTGGGCGGATCCTCTTGTGGGGTCCCCGACGGCCCGGCATGTTCGGCCTCCTCAGGGAACGTTCTCGACCTCCGGTCGCCTGCCGCCAGCGTTCACCTAGACTCCCCACATCGGAGGCGACGATGCTGTGTGTCAGCCATGCGTCCATCCGTGCGGCCGTGGCGGTGCTGGTTGCGTGCGGCGTGTATTCCCGCGCAGCCGCCGCGCAGGGCCCGCGTGCCGCGCTCGATCCCATCACGAGCGCGGTGATCTACCATCCCATCACCACGTCCTCGGCGGAGGCGCGGGCGCACTTTCTCGAGGGCCTTCGCGAGTTCGATCTCGGCCGCTTCATCGACGCAAACGTGCACTTCAAGGCTGCGGTGGCTGCCGACCCGGACTTCGCGTTCGCCTATCTGAACGTCGCGAACACCGCCAACTCGCTCGCCGACTTCAAGACCAACCTGGCGCTCGCGGAACAGCACGCTGCCGGCGCGTCCGACGCCGAACGGCTGCAGATCCAGATGGCCCGAAACGGGTTCGACAACGACCTTGCAGGTCAACTGGCGCTGGGGCAGCAACTGGTCCAGCAGTACCCCCAGAGTCCGCGTGCCTGGCTCGCTCTTGCCGGAGCCCAGATTGGCTTGAACAAGAACGAGAATGGGCGTGCCTCGATCGCGAAGGCCCTGGAGCTCTCGCCCAAGCTGTACGTGGCGCACGCCTTGATGGGGAATGACTACATCTTCGGTGAGCCGCACGACTTTACCAAGGCGCTCGCGCATATGCAGGAGGCGGAAGCGCTGGCACCGGATGAGTCCAATGCGCACCTCCTGGTCGGCGATGCCTATCGGGCGCAGCGCAACCTCGAGAAAGCGCGCGACGAATATCTGCGGGGCCACGAGCTCGAACCCCGCAATGCCGTGCTACTGGTGAAGGCGGGACACGCGAACACGTTCCTGGGCGATTACGCGGCCGCACGCGCCGACTATGATTCCGCCATGGCCGTCGGCCGGGCGAACGAGAAGGCAGCCTATGCGCCGTTCCGCGCCTACGTGAGCGCGTACGCCGGCGACCCCGCGGCTGCGATCGACGAGCTCAACAAGCTGGTCGCGTCGGTGGACGGCATGGGCGTCCCCGACCCGAAGACCAACAAGGTGGCGGCACTGACGAACGTCGTCGTCATCGCGACTCACACGGCTAACCGCGCGGCCGCGGAGCGGGCGTTGAAGCAGCTCGAACCGTTACTGCTGCAGCAAGGTGACGAGGCGGGGAACCCAGCATTCAAGCGGGGGCAACAGGCACAGATCGCGTACCTCGAAGGGTGGACCGCGGCGCGCCGCGGGGACTATGCGTCGGCCCAGAAGCAGGCCGATCGCATCACCCAGCTACTCGCCCCCGACGCCAACCCGCGCAAGCTCGAGCCGATGCACCAACTTCAAGTATCAGTTCGCAGTCGCGACGGAGGGCGCGGGCGATGCGGTGCGGGCGAGGCAGCTGTTCCGGGAAGTCGCTGACTACAACTTCAACGCCGTAGGCTTCGCGCTGGTGCGAAAGGAGGCGCAACACAAGGCGGGCAAGTCGGCGCTCTAGGAGCCGCGGCGGCTGTCGGCGTCAGGCGTCGTAGGCGTCGCCCCAGCCCACGTCGAACACGCCGCCGCACTTTCCGCAGCGCATGTTGAGGGGCCCTTTCGGGAGGGGCGCTCGCGCGTGGCATTGCGGGCACACGCCGTAACGGGCACCCCAGCTCTGCGGCAGCTGCCGCGCGTTGCCGGGTCGCGGAACGATCGCCCATACGCCGGGCGCTCGGCCCGTCATCTGGAGCGCAGCGCGCGGCACGTTGACCACACGCCGGTTCACGTCCAGGACCGCGTCGGACGCCGTCACCCGGAGGACACGGTACCATGCCCCGCGCCGCAGCGGGACGCTGGCATCGCTGCGTAACCGTGCCCATTGACTGCCGATCACACGAAGCCTCCTTGTCGTCGAAAACATCGGCGTTTGTGGGTGTATTGGTGCGTGACGGCTGTCACCCGCTGCCGGGTCGGACGCGGATCGAGACGTCCTAGCGGCTCGTCGCTTCGCGAAGCATCGGGGGACGGCCGATGGGATGGCGCTGCTGGACCTGGGATGCCAGGGCCAGCAGCGCCTCCTCGCCGAACGGCTTGCCGACGATCTGCAGACCCACCGGCAGCCCCTCGGGATCGAGCCCGCAGGGTACCGAGGCAACCGGAAGACCGCTGAGACTCAACACGAACGTGGGCGCGATCCAGTCGACGTACGTCTCCATTGTCCTGCCGGCCACCGTTTCGGGATAGTTCTGGTCGACCGGGAAGGGGGGGACCGCCATGCACGGCGTGAGCAGGTGGTCGAACTTCCCGAACAGCTCGCGGAACAGATGCCACATGCGGCCGCGCGCCGCTTCCGCGGCGCCGAGGTCACGGCTCGTCGTGTCGAGCCCGGCGCGAATGTTGCCCGCGACGTTGGCTCCGAACCGGTCGAGCTGGTCCATCCGCGGAAACATCTGCGCGACGAACCACAA
>WNFC01006402.1_pt1 | contig 16387 bp, 15 predicted proteins | sample 5400541 | NCBI WGS metagenome assembly WNFC01 (sample SAMN13153342, study PRJNA577476) | soil metagenome | isolation source: 120 cm saprolite under Douglas fir tree site 2 hole 2 replicate 1 | place: USA:California | collected 2015-04-18
CGCGTGGTGCACTTCGCTGTATGAGTGCACCGTCCCTTTCCCTTCGACCTTTTTCCAGGTCGATTCGAGTGTGGCGCACCATGGGCAGGCGGTGGTCGGCGGATAGCGCAACCGGCCGCATTGCGCGCAGGCCTGCAGATGAAAGTCGTGCTCCGAGCAGTGGCGAAAATATTCGAGGTTCTCGACATCGAGATCGTCGAGGGTGAGCCCCATGCCCAGATATTCGGCGCGAATAGCCATGATCTCTTTCCTCCTCAGCCGCGCCGCATGACCATTGACGAGGCGGTCGACGGGTTGGCCCAGCCGAGATTGGCGCTGACTTCGACGTTCTTCACCTGGCGGCAGCCGCCCTCGCGGTAATCGTAAGTGTGCTGGCGCTTGCCGTCGGCCCCGATCGGGCAGGAATCATCGGCGTCGTGGCGCAACTGGCGGGTGTTCTCGATGACCATGTTCATGCCGTGGGTGTAGCCCTCGCAGAGGTGGCCGCCGCTGGTGTTGTTGGGCCGCCTCCCGCCAAGCTGGATCGCGCCGCTGCTGACGTATTCGCCGCCTTCGCCCTTTTTGCAGAAGCCGTAATCCTCGAGCTGCAGCATCGCCGTGAAGGTGAAGGCGTCGTAGGAGCCGGTGATGTCGATGTCCTCCGGCCCGACCCCGGCATTGGGCCACAGGATCTGCCGGGCGTAATAGCCGGCAACGGTCGAGATCGGCCCGTGCTGGTAGTGCATGTCTAGGCGCGGCTTGTTGCAGCGGCCGACGACGCCACGGATCAATACCAGCGGATGCTTGCAGTCGCGGGCGCGCTCGGCCGAGGTCACGATGATCGCAGTCGCATTGTCGGTTTCGACGCAGCAATCCAACAGATGCAATGGCTTGCAGATAAAGCGGCTGCTCAGCACGTCCTCGACCGTGAAGCGCTTTTTGTAATAGGCCTTCGGGTTATTGGAGGCGTGGTGGCTGTGGGCGACCTTGACCGCGGCGACCTGCTCGGGCTTGGTGCCGTAATCGTACATGTGGCGCATAAAGGTCGGCGCGAAGCTCTGTCCCGCGCTCTGCCAGCCATAGGCACGGTTATGCAGCATATCGCCGCCGACCGGTGCCGCGGAACGCGCGCCGGTGCCGCCAATGCGGACCTGCGAGAAGCCGTTCATCGAGCGGAAGATCGCCACCACTTTGCAGCAGCCGGCCTCGATGAGGCCAATGGCGATGCCGATGAGCGCCTCGGTTGACGAGCCGCCGCCCATCACATCCATATAGAAGTTGAGACGGATGCCGAGGTCGCCGGAGATGAAGGTCCCCGAGGTCGAGTCGCCGCCTTGGTAGGACAGCATGCCGTCGATATCAGAGGACTTGAGCCCGGCATCGAGGATCGCATTTCTGACCGCCCAGGTACCCAAGGCGCGCGTCGTCTTGCCCGAGCCGCGGGTATAGGTGGTCTCGCCCACGCCGACGATCGCATATTTGTCGCGTAGGTATTTGGGGGTGGTGGCATCCACCTCTTTCGGCAACGGCATGATGTCCTCCGTAATAGACGGCCGGCGGGAGAGCCCCTCACCCTCCCGCTACGCGGGTCCCTCCCTCTCCCCGCTTGCGGGGAGAGGGCCGGGGTGAGGGGCCGTTGGTCAGATTGCTAAGCGATAAGCTTTGATCGCGGCGCCGCTGAACAGCGCGGACTTCTCGTCGGCGGAACATCCGGCGGCAATCCGTTTGAAGGCGTTCCACATCACCGGGTAACTGCACATCCCCTTGTCGACCGGAAAATTGCTCTCGAACATTGAGCGTTGCGGGCCGAAGGCGTTGATGCAGACCTCTATGTACGGGCGCCACGCCTTTTCGAGGTCTTGCGAGGAGGGCGGGTCGTTGTTCTCGAAAAAAGTGAAGCCGGTCAGCTTCATCGCGAGTCCGCCGAGCTTGACATAAGTATTGGGGAAGCTCGCCACGTCACGGATGCCGGCGCGCCACTCGGCGAAACCCTCCTCGCGCTGGCCGGCATAGGGTCCGATGGCGAGCGGACCGCCGACGTGGTTGAGCACGATGGTCGCTTGCGGGAAGGCACGTGCGAGGTCCGCTACATCGCCCAGCTGGGTATGGAACAACCAGGCGTCGAAGCTGAGGCCAAGCGAGGCAAGGCCAGCAAACCCCTCGCGGAAGCCGGGGTCTCGGTACATGCCTTGAGGCGCCCCGGAGCAGTAAATCTGCAGGCTCGGATCGGCGTGCCAGGTCGCGCCGTTGCGGATGCCCTTGAAGCGGCCGCCGGAAATCGTGACGTGCTGCTCGAGGATGCCTTTGGCGCGGCTGCCGATCCGGAGATCGACATTGCCGATGATGCCGGCGATGCAGCGCGTCTTCCCGTATTTGCCCGATGCGCTCATCGCCGCGATGCCGTTGACGAACTCGGTCTCACCGAGCGATCTAAATTCCTGGGGTCCCTCGGCCCGGTACATCTCGCGGCATTCCTCGAAACAGGTCGCGGCGATGTTGTGACCGCTGCCGACATCGGCGAGCAAATCCTGGAACAAATAGCGGTTGCCGGGCCGGTCCCACATGTGATGGTGCGGATCGACGATCGGCAGATCGGGCTCGATGATCGCTTCGCGGCGCTTGTCGAGCCAGTCCTGTCGGATCGGGGCATGGCGGCTCGGCGGGATGGCGGATTGCGGCATTTTGTCTCCTCCCGAGGTTACTGATCGGCTTTACCAACTGTGCCCCGGAGCGGCGGGTAATTCCATGGTTTTGATCACTCCGCGTCTTTTTTGAGGATCAGCGGCCGCGGCTCGCGTTAGCGCGCCGATTGACGGAAACCTAGCGCGTTTGCCTCCGCCAGCCCCGCCAAGCATGAGATCGTCGCGCCCGAAAAACCTGCCCCGCACGCGCGGCGAACACAGCGCCAAACCACCGCTCTCTCTCCCGCGCGAAATCCGGCGCCTCGGCTAGATGCCATTTCGGTTCCGGTATCTTCTGGACGACGAGCTCGATCTCATAGCCGCCGCCCGAATGTGCCTCCGGTCCTATGTCGTAGGTGTAGCCTTCGTCATTGTCGCGAAGATGGCGGACGCGGTAGGCGTTCGGCTCCAAAGACTCCTCGAATTCGCGGAGCAGCGACGCTGGGGTGTAGAAGCGCTTATGGCCGTCGTTCCAGAGGGAAGGCAAGGCGCGCTTCTTTTCGTAGAGAAATTGGTGGGGGACTACGCACACGATGAACCCGCCGAACCTGACGATGCGGTGCCAGTCGCGTATCGTCGCGCGGTAATCGACGACGTGCTCGAGCATGTGGCTCGAGTGGACCGTGTCAACACTGCCGTCGGGAAACGGCAATGTCGCTCCGTCGTAACCGGGGAAGTCGAGGTCCACCCCGATCGCGTGCGGCAAGATCGGGACTGGGTCCGGATATACGCCACGGTATCCGACGTCGATGATGACTTCGCCCGCCATATAGGTGGAAAAAAAGCCGTTCTTCAGCTTTTCCTTGAAGGTGCGGCTGGCCTCGCCCTTGACCGGCCAATCCTCCGGCACCTCGTATCGGCCAAGCTTTACCGCCATTCGGGACTGGTCGTCGTTGGAGAACCGGCGTGCGGTGGGGCTGCGATAGGCTGGGTGCCATGCAGCATGGCGATGGCGTGGTCGGCGATGCTGGCGGGAGCGATCTGCTTCATGCACAAATGGTCGTTGGGGCACAGCTCCAGCTTGTCGTAGCCGCAGGGCGAGCACGGCACCAGCGCCATGACCGCGTGGACACGATTGCCGCGCGGCCCCCATTCCTGAGGCTGATGACTGCCTGAATAGATGGCGAGCGTCGGCGCACCGCAAGCCGCGGCGAGATGAGCAATGCCGGAATTGTTGGAGATCACAAGGTCGGCTTGGCGGACAATTTCCGTCGTTTCAGACCAGTCAGCGGCGCCGGCGAGGTTGACGATCCGTCGATCCCGGCCATTGTGCTCGACAATACGCTCGAGCTCATCTCGCTGTATCTTCGAGCCGACGAGAACCACGCAGCACGCCGTCTTCTCGAGCAACAGCCCGACGAGCTTCGCATAGTTCTCTATCCCCCAGTCGCGCAATTGCGAATTGCTAACGGGTGAAATAACGATCCGCTTGGCCGAAGGCCCCGCTCCCGACACCGTTGGAAACTCGAAAGGTACCGGCGCCGCAGGAATCGGATCGTCGCCATAGAGTTGGCGCGTCCGCTGCTCGATCAAGTGGACGAGCAGCGAGAGCTGCTCGCCGATATGGAGCTCCGCGGGCTTGGAGCGTGCTGTGGGTGCGTCCAGCAGCTCCAGCCGGACCCCGTAAAATCGCAAGCGGGCGCGGATCGGCCATCCCCGCGCGTGGACGCGGAATTCGTAGGCGGCACCAGGCTCGCTGTTGGTGAACTCCAGGTCAGGACCACGCGGGTCGCCATGGCGCGTCCACGAGAGCGTTGCGGCGGCGTCGATCCTCGTCCCCTCTTCCCGGGCCACGTCGATTACGATCCTGACCCCCGGAAAGGGTGGGAACGGGGTCAGCAGGCGCAGTCCGAAATGCGCCCGAACCCGGCCCGGCGGCAGCACCACATCCGGCCCGAATACGAGGTGTGTATTGTTTACCGAGAAGTCGCTCTCGTGGAACAGCGGGGTGCGAAATGGCATACGCGATTGAAACCGGTGGGGCTCGATCAGCATCTGCTGGCCGTCAGTGTCGCGGCGCTCGAATTGGGGAGGCAGCAGGATGTCCAAAAACGGATGGCGAGCTCGTAAGCCGATCCCGCACTTAGTGTCCGCCTCGACATGTTTCAGCAAAAACCGGGTGTCCCCGTCGACGCGCAAATCGACAGCGATGTCGAAACGTCCGAGGCAGATTTCGCGAAAGCGCTGGAGGTCCTGAAACGCCTTCCCATTCCACAAAGCGCCGTTTTCGGGAAAAAAATCATAGGCGTGGACTTCGTCGGCGATTTTCAGCTGTCTCGCCAGGAGGACATTCCACGACCCGCAAACCAAGGTGATGTGATCCGCCGAGAAGACTTGTCGCAGTCGTTGCAACGCCGGCAGCCCAATCAGGAAATCGCCGTAATGGTCCAGCTTCAGCACCAGCAGCCGGCGCCCTCCCCCCTTGTCGACTGCAGAACGGTAGATCGCGAGAGCGCCGTGGGGACCGGAAATCACTTCGACCCTGCCGTTCCCGGCGCCTCGTGGAGGAAGCGGACCGGGCGGCGGGGTTGCCGCAGGCGGCTTCTCGTCGGCGGGGTCGGAGCGAATGGCGGGCTCGATCATTCCAATACCGGAGTAATCGGCGGGTTTATCGCCGATATCCGCGCACGCGGCAATCGCTCGCCCCCTCGGCAACGAAGAGACCAATTGCTCCCCGGTCGGAAACGCAACGGCGCCCCCTCGCTGTTTTTGCTGTTATTTGCAGGAAATTATCAGCGACCGATACCTTTCCGCCGCGGAAATCCTGGGGTACGGCGGCGCAACGAATAAAAGAACAGCGGGGGTAACAGCGAAAGACCAGCGCGGTAACCGGTCTGCCTCCATGTGTATTGAGTGCGCGCCGGGCCGATGAAGATGATAATATCGCAGCGATCGAAATTTATCAAGCATTAAATGCGTTTTAGACATCAGCTCGGCTCGGTACTCGACACCTTGTACGCCGATTTCGTGGTTGAAGGTAAGGGTATAATGCCTTACCTCATGTCGCGATGATCTTGCGGGGCACCGATGGGAACCACACTCACGGTTACGGCAAAAGGACAGGTCACACTCCGGAAGGAGGTGCTTCGGCATCTCGGCGTCGCGCCTGGCGAGAAGATAGCGGTCGAGTTCCTGCCCGATGGTCGCGCCGAATTGCGGGCAGCTAAATCCCTATCTTCGATCGATGGCTTCATCGCATGCCTCCGTCGACCTGGAACCAGGACCCTTTCCACCGAGGAAATTTCCAAGATTGCGGCTGAAGGTTGGGCAGGTCGTCGTTGAAAATTACCGCCGACACGAATGTTCTCGTTCGCGCCGCTGTGGCCGACGATCCCGATCAGGCGAACCTGGCCGCAGAAATGCTCCGGAGTGCGGAAATTGTGGCGGTGACGCTTCCGACCCTTTGCGAGTTTGTCTGGGTGCTCGCGCGCGGCTATAGGCTGCCGGCCAAAGAAATCATCAAGGCAATTCGACGCTTGGCCGACAGCACGACGGTGCGCGTAGACCAGCCTGCCGTCGATGCCGGTCTCGCCGTGTTGGAAGCCGGTGGGGACTTCGCCGATGGCGTCATCGCGTTCGAGGGCCGCCGACTCGGCGGAGTGGTGTTCACCAGCTTCGACCGCACGGCGGTCGAGTTGATCGCCGCGACCGGCGGCGCAACGCACCTGCTGTCGGCCGAATGATGCTGCCGGAGCAACACGCTGCACGAGCTAAATTCGGGCATGCGCGCGGCGCGTAGATATGCGTAGATGAGGGGGTCAGAGGCCCCCCGGGGATCACCCATGCCGAACGCCGAACCGCACCGCCTCCCCGCGACGACGCTCGTCCGCCTGATCGCGAATGGCGAGCTGAGCGCCGAGGGTGTGATCGAGAGCTGTCTCGACCGGATCGCGGAGCGCGAGCCGGTGGTGCGCGCGTGGAGCCACCTCGCGGCCGAGGTGGCCTTGGCTCAGGCCCGTGCAGTCGATAAGGCGGGGAAAAAGACCTTGCTGAACGGGGTGCCGTTCGGCCTCAAAGACATCTTCGACACCGCCGACATGCCGACCACCTACGGCTCGCCGATCTATGCCGGGTGGCGGCCCGCCTCTGACGCCAGCGCTGCGGCATTGCCGCGGGCGGCCGGCGGCATCCTCCTCGGCAAGACGGTGACGACCGAGTTCGCCAACGCTCATCCCGGGCCGACGACGAACCCGCACGACCCCGGTTTTTCGCCCGGCGGTTCGTCCAGCGGTTCGGCCGCGGCGGTGGCCGACTTCATGGTGCCGCTCGCGATCGGCACCCAGACCGGCGGCTCGGTGATCCGGCCGGCCGCCTATTGCGGCGTCGTCGGGTTCAAGCCGAGCTTCGGCCTCTTCCCGCCGGCCGGCATGCGGATCAACACCGAGACCCTCGACACGGTCGGCATCATGGCGCGCTCGGTCGGCGACATCGCGCTGTTCCGGGCGGCGATGATGGCGATCCCTTACACGCCGCCGACAATGCCGGCGACGGCGCCGCGGCTCGGCCTCTGCCGCGCCCCGCATTGGGATGAGGCGCAGCCGGAAGGCCGGGCTGTGCTCGAAGCGGCCGCTGACCGCCTCGCCAGCGCCGGCGCTGTGATCCGCGAGACCGAGCTGCCACCCGAATGCGACGAAGGCGACGAAAACCAGCACACGCTCGGCTCGTTCGAGGGTCTGCGCAACCACATGCCCGAACTCTACCGCCACGAGGCTTTGCTGAGCGCCCGGCTGCGCGACGGGAAGATTGCGCAGGGCCGTAAGCTGAGCCTGGGAGCGTTCCGCGACGCCTACCGCAGAGCCGAGAGGGCGCGCGCGACGGCGCAGGAGTGGGCGGCTGGCTTCGATGCGATCCTGACCTTGCCGGCTCCGGGCCAGGCCCCGCGCGGGCTCGCATCGACTGGGTCGGCGGTCTTCAACGCATTATGGACGCAGCTCTACATGCCCTGCTTGACCTTGCCGGCCGGTCATGGCCCGGACGGCTTGCCGGTCGGGGTCCAGCTGGTCGGACGTCGGCACGACGATGCCCGGCTGCTCGAGGTGGCCCTGTGGGTCGAGCGCCGTCTCGAACAGGGAGACCGGCCATGAGCGGCGCCGAGCGCCTGACTGCCAGCGAGGCCGCGGCGCGCCTCTCCGCCGGCACACTGACCGCCGACACCCTGGTGCGCGATTGCCTCGAACGAGCCCGTGCCCGCGCCGAGGTCAAGGCCTGGGCCTGGCTTGACCCGGAACAGGCGCTGGCGCAGGCGCGCGCGGCCGACCGAGCCGGACGCCCCGGCCTCCTCGCCGGCGTTCCGGTCGGGGTCAAGGACGTCATCGACACCGTCGACATGCCGACCCAGCACGGCTCACCGATCTATCGCGGCAACCGGCCCTTTGCCGATGCCGCCTGCGTCGCCCTGATCCATGCCGCGGGCGGGGTCATCCTCGGCAAGACGGTGACCACCGAGTTTGCCAATCGCGACCCGCGAGAGACGGTCCACCCGCACAACCGGGCGCACACGCCCGGCGGCTCGTCGAGCGGCTCGGCTGCCGCCGTCGCGGACTTCCAGGTGCCGGTCGGTCTCGGCACCCAAACCGGCGGCTCGACGATCCGGCCGGCAGCGTTCTGCGGCGTCATCGGCTACAAGCCGAGCTTTGGCGAGTTCAGCCGGGTCGGGATCAAGATGCAATGCCACAATCTCGATACCTTGGGGGTGATCTGCCGCAGCCTCGACGATGTCGCGCTGATGCGCGCAGTGCTGCTGGCCATAGACCCGCAGCCGGTCGACCGTGCATCCGCCGCTCCGCGCATTGGCTTTTGCCGCTCCCCCGCATGGGACCACGCCGACGCCGACACCCAGGCCCTACTCGAACGCACGGCCGCGGGGCTCGCGGCGTCCGGGGCCACGGTCCGGAATGTGGCACTGACCCCGGCCCACATTCTCGACCACCATCGCCGCATCTTCGAATTCGAGGCCGCGCGCAACTACGCCTATGAGTACGAGGTGCACGGCGACAAGCTGAGTGCCTCATTGCGCGACGGGCTGCTGACCCCCGGCCGCGCGCTGCCGCTTTCGGCTTATGTCGAGGCAATCGAGACGGCCGAGGCATTCCGCCGCAACCTCGACGATTTGTTCAGCGAATTCGACGTGCTGCTGGCGCCGAGCGCGGTCGGCGAGGCACCCGAAGGGCTCGGCTCGACCGGCGACGCGCGCTTCAACGCGATCTGGACCCTCGCCTGGACGCCGTGTTTGACCTTGCCGGCCGGGACGGGCCGCAAAGGGCTGCCGCTGGGCATTCAACTCATCGGGCCGCGCTTCCGCGACGAAGCATTGCTCGACGCTGCCGCCTGGGTCGAAGCGCGGCTGAACTAATTATTATCGTGAGTTCACCTGAGAGGAGAAGATGAGATGATCTACGAATTGCGAGTCTACCACTGCGTTCCCGGGCGCCTGCCCGACTTGATCAAGCGCTTCGACACGATCACGCTGCCCTTGTGGGAGAAGTACCGCATCCGACAGGCCGGGTTCTGGACCGTGGCGATTGGGTCGTCGAGCCAGGATCTCTATTACATGCTCCAATGGGAAACGCTCGAGGAGCGCACCCAGAAATTTGGAGCTTTCGGGGCCGATCCGGAATGGATCAGCGCTCGTGCTGAAACCGAAAAGAACGGCCCGATCGTCGCCTCGGTCACCAATACGATCCTGCAGCCGACCAGCTTCTCGTCGGTAAAGTAAAGGAGGAGACAAGATGCTTTACGAACTGCGCGTCTATCACTGCATCCCGGGGCGCCTGCCGGACCTGCTGAAGCGCTTCGATACGATTACATTAAACATCTGGAAGCGGCATGGCATCGAGCAGGCCGGCTTCTGGACCACGGTGATCGGCGAGTCGAGCCAGACCCTTTACTACTTCCTGAAGTGGGAATCGCTCGCCGATCGCGAAAAGAAATGGAACGCCTTCCAGGCTGACCCGGAATGGATCAGCGCTCGGGCCGAAACCGAAAAGAACGGCGCGATCCTCGCACGTGTCGAGAACCAGATCCTGCAGCCGACGAGTTTCTCGGGTGTGAAGTAAAATTCACCACAGAGGCACGGAGAACACGGAGAAGGCCCCCGCCCTTCGTCGTCCCGGCGAAAGCCGGGACCCATTTCTGCAATGGATACCGCCTTCGCCGGTATGACGAGGGTGAAAGTACCAGTCTTCTCTGCGCACTCTGTGTCTCTATTGTGTTTATCGTGAACTGTTTCTCGAACCCGAGGAGGAGCTGTAATGCCGATTTTCATTATGCAGGGCCGCTTTGAGAGCCAATATATTAAGGGCGGGGTTGCCGCTCCAGAAGATCGGCATGCCGCGATATCTAGGCTTTGCGAGCAGGCGGGTGGTAGGCTGATCAGCTTGTATTACACGCTCGGACAATATGATTTCGTGCTGATCTCAGAAATGCCGGACGCGCAATCCGCAGCGGTGCTGCCGCTAGTATTCTCTGCCGGCGGCGCTGTCACCGACGCGGTCACGACCCAAGCATTTACTACCGCTGAGGGTAAGGACCTCTTTGAACGCGCCGGAAAGATCGTAGGCTCGTATAAGCCGATGGGAGCCTCCTAAGGGGATTGCATCTTCGGTGGAGTAATTTTCACCACAGAGGCACAGAGTCCACAGAGAAAGACCCACGTCATACCGGCGAAGGCCGGTATCCATTGCAAAAATGGGTCCTGGCTTTCGCCGGGACGACGAAGGGGCGGATGCCTTCTCCGTGTTCTCTGTGTCTCTGTGGTGATTATTCTTTAAACAGTTTCTCGAACCCCTGCCAGCAGGCATCGTAGTCGCGCTGCAAGGCCGGGGTTTCGAGCGCGAAGCGGGTCGGGCGGATCACCATACGCGTCTCGAACATGAAGGCGAGCGTGTCTTCGATCTTCTGTGGCGTCAGTTCGGCCGCCGTCGCCCTGTCGAAGGTCGCGCGGTCGGGGCCGTGCGCGGACATGCAATTGTGCAGCGAGGCGCCGCCGGGAAGAAAGCCCTCGGCCTTGGCGTCGTAGACGCCGTGGATGAGGCCCATGAACTCGTTCATGTAGTTGCGGTGGAACCAGGGCGGGCGGAAGGTGTGCTCCGCCACCAGCCAGCGCGGCGGAAAGATCACGAAGTCGCAATTGGCGGTGCCGGGGGTGTCGCTGGGCGATGTCAAGACGGTGAAGATCGACGGGTCGGGGTGGTCGAAGCTGACTGTTCCTAACGTGTTGAAACGCGCGAGGTCGTAGACGTAGGGGGCGTAATTGCCGTGCCATGCGACCACGTCGAGCGGCGAATGGTCGAGTTCGGCGGTCCAGAGATTGCCCTCGAACTTGGCGACGACCTCATAGGGTTCGTTGCTGTCCTCGAATGCGGCGACCGGGGTGCGGAAATCGCGCGGGTTGGCGAGACCGTTGGCGCCGATCGGCCCGAGCTCGGGGAGCCGGAAGAGCGCGCCATAATTCTCGCAGACATACCCCCGTGCTCGATCGTCGACGAGCTCGACGCGGAATTTGATGCCGCGCGGGACGACGGCGATTTCGCCCGGGCCCGCTTCGATCACACCCAGCTCGGTGGCCAGCAGCAAGCGCCCGGCTTGCGGTACGATCAACAGCTCGCCGTCGGCGTCATAGAAGACGCGGCGCGCCATCGACCGGTTCGCGCGGTAGATGTGGATCGCGACACCCGAGCGCCCGCCCGCATCGCCGTTGCCGCCCATCGTAACGAGGCCGTCGATAAAATCGGCCGGCTGGTCGGGGAAGGGCAGCGGGTCCCATCTGAGGCGGTTCGGCGGTGCCGCTACCTCATCGTACGGCGCGCTGCGGATGAGACCGTGATCAATCCGGCGGAAGGCGGGGTGCATCGCCGAGGGCCGGATGCGGTAGAGCCAGGATCGCCGGTTATGGCCGCGGGGTGCAGTGAACGGCGTGCCGGAAATCTGCTCGGTGTAGAGGCCGCGGGGCGGCATTTGCGGCGCGTTCTGGCCTTCCGGCAGGGTTCCGGGCAATGCTTCGGTGGCGTGCTCGTTGCCGAAACCGGACAGGTAGCGGAGTGCTTTTTCGGTCATGCTCACTCCCGCGGGATGATCACCTTCTCTTCGACGACGAAGCTCTTGATCCGGCCGATGAACAAGGCGCCGTCGGCATGCAGGCGCCTGGCCTCGGGCGACGCGTTCGCTCGTTCCATCGCCGCCCGGTCGTCGTACCAGAGCTCGGCGACGCCGTCGATCTCGACCTCGGTGGTCGGAATGTCGGGGCGCGTCCGCTCTTCGAGAATGTGCGACTGGACATAGCGGCGCACCCCGGGCACTGCGTGGGCCAGCGGCGCGTGCACCTCAAGCCAATGCTTGACGAAGTCTTCGTGCGTGAGGCCCTCCCTGCGGGTCAGCAGCCCGATGCTCTTGATCATGTGGCAAGCTCTTTCGTTGCTCGGCGCGCTGGCGCATGCTGCGCCAGGCAACGCTCAGGAGGAAGCATGAAGATCGATCTTGGCGGCAAGCGCGCAATCGTCGCCGGGGGCAGCCGCGGTATCGGGCGGGCGATCGCGCTCGCCTTTGCCGAGGCAGGGGCCGGAGTGTCGATCTGCGCCCGCGGCGCCGAGCGGCTTGCCGCGACACGCGAGGAGATCGGCCGGCACGGCGGCGCCGCGCATGCCGCCGTCTGCGATCTCGCCGACGCTGCGGCGGTTCCCCGCTACATTGAAGAGGCGGCGGCGGCGCTCGGCGGCATCGACATCCTGGTCAACAACGCCTCCGGCTTCGGCGGGACCGACGACGAGGCGGGATGGGAGGTTAGCGTCTCGGTCGATCTCCTGGCGACGGTGCGGGCGAGCCGCGCCGCCTTGCCTTTTCTCGAAAAATCCGAGTCAGGCACGATCCTCAACATCTCGTCGATCTCGGGGTTTCGCGCTACACCCCGCACCCCGCCTTACGCTGCCGTCAAAGCGGCGGTATTGCAATATACCCTGACCCAGGCCGCGACCCTCGCTCGCAAGAAGATCAGGGTCAACTGCATCGCGCCCGGCTCGATCGAATTTCCCGGCGGCACCTGGGAGCGCGCCAGATTGAACAATCCCGACCTCTACGGCCGCATCCTCAGAAGCATCCCGTTCGGCCGGCTGGGCCAGCCGGAAGAGGTGGCGCGGGTCGCGCTGTTCCTGTGCTCGCCGTTCGCCGGCTGGGTGACCGGCCAGAACATCGCCGTCGATGGCGGTCAGATGCTCTGAGCTTGGGTTCACCTCACCCCGCTTGCGCCGCTTGCGGGGAGAGGTCGGCAGCCGCGGGCGGCGGCCGGGTGAGGGGCAGGCGCTTCGGTGAGCAACCGAGAAGACCCCCCTCACCCCAGCCCTCTCCCCGCAAGCGGGGCGAGGAGAAGAATTCGCGGCGGGCGGCGCGCAGCACTTGCTAGGCCTGGCCGCGGGCGTTTTGGATCGCTTGCCAGACGCGCTCGCCGGTGGCGGGCATGTCGAGCTCGCGTACCCCGAGGGGCTCGAGCGCGTTCATGATCGCGATCATCACCGCCGGCAGCGAGCCGACGCATCCCGCTTCGCCCGCACCCTTAGCGCCCAACGGGTTGGTCTTCGTCGGCACCGGATTCTCGTGGATGGCGATGTCGCACATCACGTCGGCACGCGGCATCGCGTAATCCATAAAGCTGGCCGAGAGCAACTGTCCGGATTGGCGGTCATAGGCGACCTGCTCCATCAGGATCTGCCCGATGCCCTGGGCGAGCCCGCCATGCACCTGCCCCTTGAGGGTCAGCGGGTTGATCACCGTGCCGACATCATCGACGACGACGTAGCCGACGAGGCTCACCTCGCCGGTCTCGGGATCGATTTCCACCTCGCAGACGTGGCAGCCATTGGGAAAAGTGGCGCGCTCTGGGGCATAGGTCGCATGCTCGTAGAGGCCCGGCTCCATCCTGGGCGGCAGGCGCGCCGGCTGGAATGACGTCCTCGCCACCTGCGTCAGCGAGATATTGCGGTCGGTGCCAACGACCGTGAACTTGCCCTCCGCGAATTCGATATCGGCTTCGGCGGCTTCGAGCAAATGGGCCGCGAGCCGCTTTCCTTTGTCGATCACCTTGCCGGCCGCGAGGGTCAACGCGGAACCGCCGACCACCATCGAGCGAGACCCGTTCGAGCCCATGCCGAAGGCGACGCGGTCGGTGTCGCCGTCGATGTACTGGACGTCGCCGGGATCCATGCCGAGCCGCTCGCAGAGAATCTGCTTGAACGCCGTCTCATGCCCCTGGCCATGCGCCTTGGTGCCCATCAGCAGCATCGCGGTACCGCTGGGATTGAAGCGGATTTCGGCATATTCCGGGACAGGGCCCGCGGCCGCCTCGATCGCGTTGGCGACGCCGATGCCCCGCAGCATGCCGCGTCTTTTCGCCTCCCGGCGCCGCGCCGCGAACCCCGCGTGATCGGCCTCGGCGAGCGCCGTTTCCATGTTCTTGGCGAACTCGCCGCAATCGTAATTCGGGCCGAGAGCCGTCTGGTAGGGCAGGGCCGCCGGCGAAATGATGTTGCACCGCCTGAGCTCGATCGGGTCGAGATTCAACTCGCGGGCCGCCGCCTCGATCGCGCGCTCGATCAGATAGATTGCCTCCGGCCGCCCGGCGCCGCGATAGGGTGCGGTCGGGCTGGTGTTCGACAGCACCGCGTCGATGCTGACATAAGCGGCCGGGATGTCGTAGACGCCGACCACCGTGCCGATCATCCCGAGCGATATAGGCACCGATGCTCGCGATCATGTGCAGCCGCAATGCCAGGATTTTTGCGTTTTCGTCGAAGGCGAGCTCGATCTCGCCGATATTGTCCCGGCCGTGCTCGTCGGCGAGGATCACCTCGGAACGCTCGCAGCTCCATTTGACGGGCCGGCCGAGCTTCTTTGCCGCCCACAAGGTCAGGCGATGCTCGACATATTGCCACCCCTTGGCGCCAAAGCCGCCGCCGACATCGTGGCAGACGACCCGGACTTTGCTCTCCGGCACCTTGAAGACCATGGTGGCCAGCATGTTGCGGACGCGGTGGGGATAGTTGACGTCGGCATAGAGCGTGTAGCGGTCCTCGCCGGAATCGTAAGTTCCGATCGCGCCGCGCGGCTCCATGTACTGGGCTTGCACCCGGCTGATCACGTAGCGGCGCCGGACGATATGTCGGGCGCGGGCGAAGGCAGCGTCGGTCTTGGCCTTGTCGCCCCGTTCATAGGTGTGGGAAATGTTGTCGGGGTTCTCGTCCCAAACCCGCGCTGCGTCCGGCCGGGCCGCATCGGCCGTCGAGGTGACCGAGGGCAGCGGGTCGTAATCGACCTCGACCAGTTCGGCGGCGTCCTTTGCCTGCGCCAACGTCTCCGCAATGATCATCGCGACGGGGTCGCCGACATAGCGGGTCCGATCGACAACCAGCGCTGGGCGCTGCGGCGCGAACATCGGCGACCCGTCGGATTTTTTGCGGGGCATCCCCGCCTTCGGCATCGCGAGCCCGTCTGCCGCGTAATCGGCACCCGTATAAACCGCTCGCACACCCGGCGCGGCCGCGGCGACCGAGGTCTCGATCGACCTTATCTTGGCATGTGCATGGGGCGACCGCAGAAATACCGCATAGAGCTGCCCGGGCAGGTTGGTGTCGTCCTGATACCGGCCTTGGCCCTTGAGCAGCCTCGTGTCCTCGAGACGGGTCACCGGCTGGCCGACACCGAACTTCATCATCGTGAGGCTCCTGGAAGTGCGTTCTTCAAAATCGTAGACTTTCCCTGATCGGAAGAAAGGATCGATGATGTTCCTACGCAACTGCTGGTATGTCGCAGGCTGGAGCTACGATATCGCCGTGGACAGCGTCCTGTCGCGCACGATGTTGGGCGAGCCGGTCGTGCTCTACCGCAAGGCAGACGGCGGCGTGGTGGCGCTCGAGGACCGTTGCTGCCACCGGCTCGCCCCGCTGTCGCGCGGGCGCATTGAGGGCGACGATCTGCGCTGCATGTATCACGGGCTGAAGTTCGCGCCCTCGGGCAAGTGCGTCGAGGTCCCGGGCCAAGACTTGATCCCGCCCACCGCCATGGTCCGCAGCTACCCGGTCGTCGAGCAGGATTGCTGGGTCTGGCTCTGGATGGGCGATCCGGCGCTGGCCGATCCGGCGCTGATCCCCGCCGCTCTCGGACACGGCGATGCGGATTGGTTCATGCAGACCGGCCAGCTCGCCTATGAGGCCAATTACGAATTGATCAACGACAATCTGCTCGATCTCACCCACCTCAGCTACGTGCATGAGAAGACCCTCGGCCGAAACAGCATGAGTTGGGGGGAGAGCCGCCCTAAGATTACGCCGATCGAGCGCGGCCTGCGCATCGCGCGCTGGGTTGTCAACAACCCGGCGCCGGCCTATCTCGGGCTGCCGGCCGAGGCCCGCACCGACATGTGGGCCTCGTACGACTACCTAGTCCCGGGCGTCTTCCTGCTCGCCACGCAATCTCACCCGCCGGGTACCGCGGCGGTGTGCGAGATGGAGGCACCGTCTGCCGAGCCGATGTGGCGATCGCTGACCTCGCAGGCGGTGACGCCGATCTCCGAGCGGCAGACGGTCTATTATTATTCCGGCTGCCTCAGCCGTGATTACGCGACCGAGGAGCAATCGAAGCAGCAGATCGCGGTCTTCGAAAAGGCATTCGCCGAAGACAAGGCGATGATCGAAGCCCAGCAGCGTGTCGTCGACCGGACCCAAGACCGCCGGATGATGGTCCTC